>Ga0180431_10000654_pt1 | contig 49554 bp, 40 predicted proteins | sample SS_ome_11_FD_132459 | JGI IMG/M metagenome (GOLD analysis project Ga0180431, IMG submission 132459) | Hypersaline lake sediment archaeal communities from the Salton Sea, California, USA - SS_1_MS_1 metaG | ecosystem: Environmental > Aquatic > Non-marine Saline and Alkaline > Hypersaline >... | reverse complement strand
ACGACAATAGGCTTTTCACTCGAAGACGGATGAGTGCGAGTTGGTGAAGTCCTGTTGAGCTGTTGCTCTTCTCGACGACAACGGGTATGAGCAGCAGCGGCAAGATCACGGAATGGACATTTCCGTGGTTCACCCAGCACGTGTGAACACGATTGTCGTACACAGCCTAGGCAAAAATAGGTGGCAGTCCCCATTTTTCCGTGCCGTGCGGGCTGTGAGAGATGCGGGCGATTTTTCTGCGCCGGGGCGTGTCGAATGTGTTTGGCCTGCAGGCGAAAACAGGTGGCAGTCCCCATTTTTCCCGCGCGGTGCTGGCTGTGAGCGATGCGGGTCAGCGGGTTAGCGGGTTAGCGGGTGCCGGGGGTTTTGTAGGTGGGCAGGTAGCGGTAGTAGACCTCGAGCATGAGGCAGCAGAGGGTGGTGGCGTAGACGGGCTTGTTCGAGGTGCCCTCGACGTGTTGTTTGCCTTCGAGGCTCTGGTCGGGGAAGCCCCAATGGCCGTCGTCGTGCTGCTCGCGCAGCAGCGTGGCGGTCATCTGCTTGTTCCAGCGGTGCCAGGCGGGGTTCTGGACGGGCTTGGGTGCGGCGTCGTGGAACTTGGCCTGGGTGATGTAGTACCAGGCGTAGAGGGGGGTGGACACCCACCCGCCCTTGGTTCTCGCCCAGTCAAAGGAGTAGCGCCTCATGGTGGTGAGCATCGAGCGGGCCTCGTTGCCCTGGCCGTCACCCAGGAATTGGATGCAGAGCGTGGCGATGCCGGTGAGCGCGTAGGCGTTGGACTTTTTCTCTGCGTCGTTGGCGCCCGGCACGTGGGGCGAGGTGTCCTGGTATCCGCTCCAGCCGGCGCCGACGTTGACCCGGCTCTTGATGTCGGCGAGGGCTTTTCGGCGCGCGTTCCTCAGCGCGCCGTTGGGGAAGCGGATGCCGGCGTACCAGGCGGCGGTGAGGGCCTGGATCTGCCAGCCGGAGACGGAGGTATCGCCGCCGGGCCAGTCGCCCTTGTAGTATTGGCGGCCAGTGCCGTACTCGGTGACCTGTATGCCGCCCTTGGTGTAGCCGTAGTACCAGCCGCCCTGGTCGGTTTGGCCGTAGAGGATGACCTCGACGGCTTTTTTGATGACGGGGCGGATGGCCTCGAGCTCGGTCATGGCGTAGGCCTCGGACAGTGCGTAGGTGGCGATGCCGTGCTGGTAGGCGAATCGGAAGTTGTGGGCGAGGAAGCCTTCCTCGTCCTGGTTGCCCATGAGCCATTCGAGGGCTCTGCGCACCGTGCGGCCGAACTCGACGGAGAGGTGGTCCTCGCCGTGGCCGAGGAAGCACAGCAGGGCAAAACCCGTCATGCAGGGTCGCAGGGGGGCCTCGCCCCAGGAGCCGTCGTCGTTCTGGTGTCGTTTGAGCCAGCGGAGGGCGCGCAGCACGGCGTCCTCGGTGCGGTCGCTGCCGCCGCCTTGTTCGAGTGCGAACTGGCGGTCGTAGCGCTGCTGGTAGCGGGGGTTTCGGGTGGTGCGCCGCTTCATGCGGATGCGCGGCTTGTCCTCGCGTTCGACCTTGTGGAAGGTGACGTCGGTCTCGGTTTTGTACTCGATGGACTCGCGCTTGACGGGGGTGTCGAGCTCTTCGAGTTCGGGTTCGATCTCCTCCTCCTCGATCTCGACTTCGTCCTTGAGCTCTTCGAGTTCGCGCATCTCGCGCAGGGTGGGCACGTAGCCGCCGGGTTTGCCGAACTCGATCGAGGAGGTGCCGGGGGTGCGTTTCCGCTCGCTGATGAAGACGGAGGTGAGGATGGTGAGGATGATCACGTGGGCGGTGACTGAAATGAGCGTGTACATGGGCCGGACGACGGCCTCGCGCGGCCGGTGCATGTCGGCCATGCGGAAGGCGTGCAGGAACACCCAGACTATGTACCCGTACAGGGCCAGGGTCAGGGGCCCGGCAATGAATACGAGCGGAAACCACAGCAGCGCTCCGAGGAACCCAAGGAACCCCCCGAAGCTGAGGAACACGATGGGGATGAGGATGCGCAGCGACATGAGGCCGTAGGCGCGCGAGTCCCCGAAGATCGCCAGCGCCACGTAGGAGGCAAGCGAGATCTGCACGGCGGACCAGATGATGTTGGGCACCGAGGAGGCGTCGCGGTCCGCGAGCGCGAGGAACAGGACGAGGACGCCGAAGGCCATGAGGGCGAAGAGCGCGGTGGCGGCGCCGAGGATGACGAAGTGCAGGTGGAGGTTGGGATGTTTGGTGGCGCATTTGGGGCACGTCCACGCGGTGGCGTCGCCGACGTGCTCGACGACGAAGACCTCGCCGCAGGTGGGGTTCTCGCAGTGGACCGTGTCGCGGTCCTCTCCTTGCTCTTGCTGCTGCCGGTCGGGCGATTCCCTGTAGAGGCGCTCGATGTCGTCCATTCAAGTCCCCACGGCGCGCGGGCGCCCTGATGTCGTTACCGTTCGGGTCGGTAGGTGGGCAGGTAGCGGTAGTACACCTCCAACATGAGGCACGACATGCATGTTGAGTAGATGGGGCGGTTCTTGCCTGTGAAGTTGCGGCTCTCGCGCTGGCCGCCGGCATTTTCGGGGTAGTCCCAGTGCCCGTCGGCCTGCTGGCGGGCGACGAGCATGTTGCTGAAGAGGGGGTTCCAGTATTTCCAGTACACGTTGCTCTTGGGGTTGGTGGTGGCGTGGTACATGGCCTGGGTGACGTAGTACCAGCCGTAGAACGGGCCGAAGGCGCCGCCGGTGGTTTTTTTCCAGTCGCAACTGTACTTGCGCATGAGGGTGAGGCCCCACTTGACTTCGGCCGAGCTGTGCTGGCCGAGGAACTGGAGGCAGAGGGTGCCGATGCCCGTGGTGCAGTAGTTGGAGGCCTTGTCGCGGTTGGGGCCGGTGCCCGTGTAGCCGCAGCCCTGCGCCTCGCTGAAGCGGCTCTTGATGTCGATGATGGCGCGCCGGCGGGCCTCGCGCAGCATGTTGTTGGAGTAGCGGATGCCGGAGTACCAGGCGGCGGTGATGGCCTGGATCTGCCAGCCGCACACGCTGGTATCGCCGCCGCGCCTGGGGGCGCCGTCGTTGCCGGTTTTGGCGTAGCCGTAGTACCAGCCGCCCTCGGGGGTCTGGCCCTCGCAGATGCGTCGGATGGCCTTGGCGACGACGGGCCGGAGGTCCTCGAGTCCGGTCATGGCGTAGGCCTCGGCCATGGCGTAGGAGGCGATGCCGTGCTGGTAGCCCCACCGGTGCTCCTGGGTGAAGTAGCCGTTTTCGTCCTGGCGGCCGACGAACCAGGCGATGGCGCGGCGCACGCAGTCGCCGAACTCGATGGAGAGGTGGTCCTCGCCGTGGCCGAGGAAGCACAGCAGGGCGAGGCCGGTCATACAGGCCTTGATGGGCGGCTCGCCCCAGGAGCCGTCCTCGTGCTGGTGGCGCTTGAGCCAGCGGAGCGCCTGGAGCACGGCCCACTCGGTCTTGTCGCTGCCGCCGCCGAGTTCGAGGGCGTACTGGCGGTCGTAGCGCTGTTGGTATCTGACGTTCTTGGTCGTGCGCTTCTTGGGCCGGACGCGCGGTTTCTCGTCCACCTCCGTCTTGAGGAACATGGTGGTGTTTTCGGTGATGTAGTCAATGTCCTCGCGGTGTTCGGGTGTCTCGAGCTCCTCGAGCTCGGGCTCGATTTCGTCCTCCTCGACTTCGATTTCCTCTTCGTCGATCTCCTCGAGTTCTTCGACCGCGCGCTGGGCGGGCACGTAGCCGCCGGGCTTGCCGAACTCGACGGACGAGGTGCCGGGGGTGCGCTGGTGAATCACGACGGTGGCGAGGGCCATGTAGAGCAGCAGCAGCACGTGGACGGTGATGGAGATGAGTGTGTAGAGCGGGCGCACGACGGCCTCGCGGGGCTTGTGGGGCACGGCCATGCGGAAGGTGTGCCAGAAGACGTAGCCGCCGTAGGCGCCGATGGCGGCGAAGGCGAGGCCGACGAGGATGACGGTCAGGATGTGGAAGGGGAACCAGTAGGTAATGGCGGCCGCGACGGCGCTTGCGTAGAGGCCGGGCAGCAGGTAGCGCAGGGGCCGGAGGCCGTAGGCGCGCTTGTCGCCGAAGATGGCCATGACGGCGTAGCCCGAGGCGGTGGTGTTGACGGCCGACCACATCATGAACAGGAAGGCGATGTCGCTCTCGGCGTAGACGAAGGCGTAGATGACGGTGAGCACGAGGCCGGCGACGGCGAGCACGGCGAAGAGCACGCCGAGCGCGAGGAAGTGCTTGTGCAGGTTCAGGTTCGGGTGGGCGCAGGCGGGGCAGACCCATCCGTCGTTGTCGGTGACGTGCTCGACGAGGAACTCCTCGTCGCACTTGAAGCAGAAGATGCGGTCTCGCTCTTCGGGGTCCTCGAAGGCCTCGGGTTCGAGGCCCTCCATTCGCATACGTATGTCATCCATGGGTGTTCTCCAGGCCCGGTGCCTGCGCGGCGCGCTCCGGGCCGCCGCGGGTATCGGGTGAACGATTGTCCTGTCGTTTTAGACCGGTCAGCTCCTCGTGCGGTTGCTCCGGTGTTTTTCTCTTTCCATGTCGCTGCCTGCCGGCCGCCCGGGCCTAGTGCGAGGTCCGGTAGGTGGGCAGGTAGCGGTAGTACACCTCCAGCATCAGGCAGCTCATGGTGGTCGAGTACACGAGCCGGCCGTTCTGGCCGAAGCGGGCGGCGAACTTGGCATTCGCCATGGGCTCCCAGTGTCCGTCGGGTTCCTGGCGGGCGACGAGCATCTTGCTGAAGAGGGGGTTCCAGTACTGCCAGTAGACGTTTTTCTTGGGGTTGGCGGTGGCGTGGTACATGGCCTGGGTGGCGTAGTACCAGCCATAGAACGGGTCGCCGGCGCCGCCCGTGGTGCGGGTCCAGTCGCAACTGTACTTTCTCATGAGGTTGAGGCCGGTGTTGACCTCGGCGGAGCCGTGCTGGCCGAGGAACTGCAGGCACAGGGTGCCGATGGCCGTGGTGGAGTAGTTTGCCGCCACGCCGCGGCTCGGGCCGGTGCCGGTGTAGCCGCAGCCGTTGGGGCCGAAGCGGCTTTTGATGTCGACGACGGCGCGCGCGCGGGCGTCGCGCAGCATGTTGTTGGAGTAGCGGATGCCGGCGTACCAGGCGGCGGTGAGGGCCTGGATCTGCCAGCCGCTCACGCTGGTGTCGCCGCCGCGTTTGGGCGAGCCGTCGTCGGCGACCTTGCCGTAGCGGTAGTACCATCCGCCCTCGGGGGTTTGGCCCTCGCAGACGCGTCGGACGGCCTTGGCGACGAGTGGCCGGAGGTCCTCGAGGCCGGTCATGGCGTAGGCCTCGGCCATGGCGTACACGGCCATGCCGTTTTGATATGCCCAACTGCCCCCCTGGAAGAAGAAGCCGTTCTCGTCCTGCTGGGCGGTCATCCAGGCGATGGCGGCGCGCACGGTGCTGCCGAACTCTTGTGAGAGGTGGTCCTCGCCGTGGCCGAGGAAGCAGAGCAGGGCGAGCGAGGTGGCGGCGACTTTGGTGCCGCCCTCGCCCCAGGAGCCGTCGTCGTTCTGGTGCGCTTTGAGCCACCTGAGCGCCAGCAGCACGGCCCATTCGGTCTTGTCGCTGCCGCCGCCTTGTATGAGGGCGAACTGGCGGTCGTAGCGCTGCTCGAACTTGGGGTTCTTGCGCCGCGGCTTCCTGCGGACGCGGGGTTTTTCTTCGGGATCGACCTTGTGGAAGGTGACGTCGGTCTCGGTCTTGTACTCGATGGACTCGCGCTTGACGGGCGGGTCAATCTCCTCGAGTTCGGGCTCGATTTCTTCCTCTTCGATATCGATCTCTTCTTCCTCGATTTCCTCGAGTTCCTTGGCGCGCATGGCCTGCACGTAGCCGCCGGGCTTGCCGAACTCGACGGACGAGGTGCCGGGGGTGCGCTGCCTGACCACGACGGTGGCGAGCGCCATGTAGAGCAGCAGGAGCACGTGGACGGTGATGGAGATGAGGGTGTACATGGGCCGCACGACGGCCTCGCGCGGCTTGTGGGGCACGGCCATGCGGAAGGTGTGCCAGAAGACGTAGGCGCCGTAGGCGCCGATGGCGGCGAAGGCGAGGCCGACGAGGATGACGGTCAGGATGTGGAAGGGGAACCAGTAGACGATGGCGGCGCCGACGGCGCTTGCGTAGAGCCCGGGGAGCAGGTAGCGCAGGGGTCGGAGGCCGTAGGCGCGCCTGTCGCCGAAGATGGCCATGACGGCGTAGCCCGAGGCGGTGGTGTTGACGGCCGACCACATGAGGAAGACGAAGACGACGTCGCCTTCCGCCATGGTGAGGGCGTAGATGATGGTGAGCACGAGGCCGGCGGCGGCGAGCACGGCGAAGAGCACGCCGAGCGCGACGAAGTGCTTGTGCAGGTTCAGGTTCGGGTGGGCGCAGGCGGGGCAGACCCATCCGTCGTTGTCGGTGACGTGCCGGACGAGGAATTCTTCGTCGCACTTGAAGCAGGAGATGCGGTCGCGTTCCTCGGGGTCCTCGTGGACCTCGGTCTCGAGGCCTTCCATTCGCGATCGAATGTCATCCATCGCTTCGCTCCGTGCCGTGCACTCGCGGCGTGCGGGCCGTCTAGTGCAGGGCTCTGTACGTGGGCAGGTACCGGTAATAGACCTCCAGCATCAGGCAGCACATGGCGGTGGGGTAGACGAGCTTGTTTTTGCCGCCGAAGTGGGTGGCCTCGCGGCGGCCGCCGTTGGTGTCGGGGTAGTCCCAGTGGCCGTCGGCGTGCTGGCGGCGCACGAGCATGCTGCTGAAGCGGGGGTTCCAGTACTTCCAGTATGCGTTTTTTTTCGGGTCGGCGGTGGCGTGCCACATGGCCTGGGTGGTGTAGTACCAGCCGTAGAGTGGGCCGAAGGCGCCCCCGTCGGTTTTTTCCCAATTGCAACTGTAGCGTCGCATGAGGTCGAGTCCGCCTCGGACCTCGGGCGAGGTGTGTTTGCCGAGGAACTCGAGGCAGAGCGTGCCGATGGCCGTCGTGCAGTAGTTCTGGGCTTCCGAGCGGTTGGGTCCGGTGCCCGTGTAGCCGAAGCCGCTCTGGGGGCTGAAGCGGCTCTTGAGGTCGTCCGCGGCGCGCTTGAGGGTTTCGGTGAGCATGTTGTTTGAGAACTGGATGCCCGCGCCGTGGGCGGCGGTGAGGGCCTGGATCTGCCAGCCGCACACGCTGGTGTCGCCGCCGCGCCTGGGCGAGCCGTCGTCGGCGACTTTGCCGTAGCCGTAGTACCAGCCGCCCTCGGGCGTCTGGCCTTCGCAGATGCGGCGCACGGCCCTGGCCACCAGGGGCTTGAGGTCCGGCAGGGCCGTCATCGCATATGCCTCGGCCATGGCGTAGGTGGCGATGGCGTGCTGGTAGGCCCAGCGGTACTGGTGCGCGAAGAAGCCGTCCTCGTCCTGGTTGCCGACGAGCCAGCTCATCGCCCCGCGCACGGTAGCGCCAAACTCGGACGACCGGTGGTCCTCGCCGTGGCCGAGGAAGCACAGGAGCGCGAGGCCGGTCATGGTGGGCTGGATGGGGGGCTCGCCCCACGAGCCGTCTTCGTTCTGGTGGCGCTTGAGCCAGCGGAGGGCGTGGAGCACGGCGAGTTCCGTGTCCGGCGGCTGGGTGGTGGTGTCGGGGCCGGGCCTGTTGGCCGGGTTGCGCCACTTCATGGCGTTCGGCCGTCTGGGCCGGGTTCGACGGGGGGGGCGCTCCGTGGGCTCGGTTCGGAAGAACATCTTCGGCCGAAAGGGGTCGGGCGGAGTGGGGATAATCTTGAACGGCTCGATCTTGGGGTCGATGGGCTGGATCTTTGGCTTGGGGTCCGGGTCGGGGTCGTCGCGCGGGTTGGGCAGTTCGGGCGCGATGAATATGGGTTTGTCGGGGTTGTAGAACGTCGTTGTGAAGCTGGTGCCGCCGCCGGGGGGGTGGATGACGTAGGCCGCCAGCCCCAGGTAGAGCAGGAGCAGGACGTGGACGGTCACGGAGATGAGTGTGTACATGGGCCGCACGACGGTTTCGCGGGGCTTGTGGGCCTCGGCCATGCGAAGGGTGTGGTAGAACACGTAGGCGCCGTAGGCGCCGATGGTGCTGAAGGCTGCGGCCGCGATGATGACGGTGAGGAGCCTGAAGGGGAACCAGTAGACGATCGAGGCGGCCACGGCGCTGGCGAACAGCGCGGGCACGAGCGTCCTGAGGGTGCGGAGGCCGTAGGCGCGCTTGTCGCTGAAGATGGCCATGACGGCGTAGCCCGAGGCGGTGGTGTGTACGCACGACCACATCAGGTAGAGGAACGCGATGTCCTGCCGGGTGGTCAGCGCGTAGAGCACGGTGAGCGCAAGGCCGAGGGCGGCCAGCGCGGCGACCATCACCGCCAGCGCGATGAAGTGCCTGTGGAGGTTGAGGTTCGGGTGTGCGCACGCGGGGCACACCCACCCCGTGCTGTCGGTGACGTGCTTGACGAGGAACTCCTCGCGGCACTTGAGGCAGTAGATGCGGTCCCGCTCCTGCGGGTCCTCGTACGGTTGGTGCACGGGGTGTTCCATGCGCGATCGAATGTCGTCCATCGTTCGCCTCCTTCCCGCGCGTCATGGCGCGGGCACGTGTCGATACCCCGGCACGCTCCTCGGCTTGCGCCCGGCCCCTGCACCGGGCGTACGCCTATCGTTTTGTGTGCCTATACCGCCGCGGCCGCACTTGGCACGCGGCGGGGAACCGCCCTTCGGCGGGCGTTGTCCCACGGGCCGCCCGTCGCCTATTCCACTTCCTCGTACGGGGGTACGACGGTGACCTTGGCGCCTATTTCGGTGATCCTGTCGAGCATTTCGACGACGTCCTCGTGGTAGGCGTCGTCGGTCGAGTCCACGAACACGTAGACGTCCTCGCCCCGCGCCTTCTGCATGGCCACGTTGTTGAGGAACTTCTGCTTGGACATCCTCCTCTTGTTGACCTCGATATGGCCCTTGGCCACCAGGACCGTGAACTGCTTTGGCGGCGGGTCGTCGGTCTCGATCTGCTCCTTCTGGGGCAGGTCGGTGCGGAGGTGTGTCTCCGGGTTCAGGAACGAGGTGGCGACCAGGAAAAAGATCAGCAACAGGAACACGACGTCGATCATGGGCGCCATCTGGAACTGGATGTCTTCATCATCTCTGGCACGTAGAAACGCCACGGTAGTGTCTCCGTCAACCTCGAGGTCCTCGGCGGCCCCGGGCCTAGTAAATCAGGTCGTCGTCTTCGGGCCCTGCTTTCCCGGGCGGCGGGCTGCCGGGGGCCCGGCGAAGCTGCTCCGTCCTCGTCTGAGTCACCAGCGAGATCCGGGTGAGCCCCGCGCGGGCGGCGGCGCGATAGATGTCCTTGATCTCCTTCATCTTGGCATAGCGGTCGGCACGGATGGCGACGCGGAAATCGGGGCCTCCCGCCTCGCTTACCAATCCCTGCATGAACTCCTGCAGGGGGCCTTTGTCGACGAATCGCCGCCGGCCGACGCCCCCTACAGCAACGATGATCTCACCGTATTTCGTGACGTTGACGACCAGAGGTTCCTGGGTCTCTTTGAGCTCCTCGGCCATGTCCGCCCACGCCAAGACCATGTCCACCTTCTCGGTCTGATGGAAGGTGGTGACGGTGATGAAGAAGATCAGCAGAAGGAACACCACATCGATGAGCGGGGCCATCTGGAAATGGACCTCGCCGCCGAGCCCGTACCGGTCCTTCTTTTTCTTTGCCATTGTTCTGTCCGTGTCTTAGCCGGCCGTGTGTGGGCCGACCGGGTGTCAGCCGACCAGCGACCCGACGATCAGGATCAGCACGATGAGCACCGGCCAGAGGGCGATGTCCACGATGCCGAGGGTGAGCGCCATCGTCGCTTTCCAGGTCTCGACGGCCTGGGCGCCGCCGGGGTTGCCGCCGATCTCGCGCAATTCGGCTTTGGCCTTGACCGCCTTGGCGATGGCGAACGGGCCAAGGATAAAGCCGATGATGGGCATCAGGCCGACGAAGGCGTTGGAGAGCCCTTCGTCAACGAGCAGCACGAGCCGCTGGGGCACGAGGCCGCCGCGAGGCAGGCCGGTGTTGTCGGGCTGCGAGCGCCACTTCATGAACCGCTTGACGCTGTTCTCGACGACCATGAGGATCTTGATGCCGCGGTTCTTGAAGTAGTAGTACATGAACATGGCCGGGATGCCGATGATCAGGCCGAAGGCCGTGGTGAAGAGGGCGGTGTAGATGCCCCCCGCAAGCAACTGGGGGCTCCCGATGGCCTTTTCGAACGCGACCTTCGAGAACGCGATGATCATGCCGATCACGGTGCCGAGCAGGCCGACCATCGGGGCGATCATGCCGAAGATGGACAGGTAGCCGACGTGGGTCATGAACGACTCGCCCTCGTGCTCGCCCGCGAGTTCGATGGCTTCTTTGACGTCGGCCTCGGCGGGTGAGGGTGCGGTGAGCCCGGCGTGCAGCACGTTGGAGAGCATGCCGGGGGTGTCCTCGCATTTCTGGACGACGGCGTCCACGTCGTTTTTCTCGAAGTCCTCCTCGATCGCCTCGACGAAGTCCACGGGCAGCACCTTGAGGGTGTTGACGTTGAAGGCCGACTCGAGCACGAGCGTGAGGACGACGATCTCGATGCCGAGCAGGACCCACATGAGGAAGCCGCCCTGGCGCAGCATGCTCAGGAAGGACTGGCGCGGCGCCTCGTCCTCTTTGTCCCTGTCGGCGTCCTCGCGCCCTTCGAGTTCCCCGAGATCGCCGACTTCTTCGGCCTCTTCGCCGTCGTCGCCCTCGTCGATGCCGAGGTCTTCGTCGTCGATGCCGAGGTCTTCGTCTTCGATGCCGAGGTCTTCGTCGTCGAGGCCGAGGTCCTCGTCATCGATGCCTCCTTCGTCGTCGCCCTGGGCCGGGGCGTTGATCGCGACGCCGGCGACGGCGAGCGCGACAAGCACGGCGAACACCACCGTCCAGGTCCGCCACGGGCCGCTAATACGCGTCGGTTTCATGCACGTTCCTCCTCTGTGCGTATGTGCTCTGTTCCCTGAGAGTGTGCCTATCGGCCGGCGTGCTCGAGGGCCGATTTGATCTTGCCCACGCGCCGTTTGATGCTCGTGTTCGATGATTTGCCGAGTGCGTTGCAGCATGCGATGGCGTTTTTCCTGGCGCGCTCGACGAGGGCCTGGATCTCCTGCTGGTTGTCGCCCTGGTAGCTGCGGTACAGGATGAAGACCTGCATAAACGCCCTGAGGGCGAGCAGGCGTTTCTTGTTGCGGTTATGAATGAGGCCGAGCTGGTAGAGGGAGCGCACGGTGATCACGTCGTCGGTGACGGCGACGACGCCCTCGAGCTGGGTGACGGCTTCGTCGAAGTTCTTTTCCCCGCCGACCTGGCTCAGGCAGACGGCGTAGAAGTAGCGGCGGAGGTAGGTGATGTCGGCGCCCGAGTAGTCCTGGAAGAGGCGCTCGTAGACGGCGAGGGCGCTCTTGTACTTGTCGAGCTGCATGAGGGCCTGGCCCTTGCCGTCGAGGGCGTCGGCGCCGAGCACGTAGAGGTGCTCGTAGGTGTCGTAGATTTCCTGGTACTTGTCGGAGGCCTTGCCGAACTGCCTTTTGTTGTAGAGGCCCTTGGCGATGGCGAATTCGGCGGGCGGGGTTTTGGGCCGGGCCTCGACCCACTCGTTGCGCTTGAACGTCTGCTCGCCGTAGGGGCTTTTGACCTTGATGGTGCCGTCCTTGGTGCCTTCGAGCACGGTGCATTCGAGCGTCCGGCCGCCCGCGAGCGTGAGGACGACGTCGAGCGTGGGCTTGCTCGGGGTGGCGGGCGCCTCGCCGGTGTCGGCCGCTTCGCCGGCGTAGGCCGGCGGGGCGATGGCGAGGCCGAGGGCTACCAGGGTAGCGAGGCCTGCGAGGGCGGCGAGGCCCGCGAGGGTGGCGATTACCACAAGTGTGCGCATTGCAACGACTTCCTTTTCAGACAATCCACGTATCGAGGGCGGTTCGAGGGCGGTCCTCCAATTCGGGGAAAGCCGAAGTGCCAGCCTGAGAATTGTACCACAGGCGCCAGCGGGTGACAAGAGGCAAACGGCCCAGGGGGCTACGGCGCCGGCAGGCTACGGCGATCCTCGCAACGGCGCAAGGGGCTACGGCGCCGACCAGTCTACGGCGATCCTCGCAATGGCCCGGGGCGCTGGGCGCGCGGGGCGTGCGATTCAGCGCCGGGTCATTCCGTGCCGTCCCCGGCCTCGGGTTCGGCCTCGAGCTTTTCGATTTCCTTGATCCGCTCGCCGGCTTTCTTGATGGCCGCCTGGATCTCCTTGTCTTGGCTCTCCCCGTATTTCTTCATCAACCTTTCGAACACGGTCTTTGCCTTGTCCCGCTGTCCGAGCCTGAAGTACGCGATCCCGGCCTGGAAATATGAAAGCGCCGTGTACTTGTCCCGTGCGGGATTATCCGGGTCCGCGAACTCGATGATGTACTCGTAGCTGGCGAGCGATCGGTTGGGGTCGCCGCAATTGAGCCAGACGTTGCCGCGCAGGAAGTAGGCTTTCAGGAAGTCGGCGTCAACAAAGCCGAGCACGGCGATGATGCGGTTGAGGGCGCCGGCGGCCTTGTCGGGCTCGTTGGCGCGCTCGAGGATGTCGGCGCGCTCGAAGTTGATATCGATGAAGTTGGCGGGGAACTTGCCCTGGCCGACGAGCAGGGTGGCCCACTTGAGGTGCTCACCGTAGAAGCGGTCGGCGGCGACGTAGAGCTTTTGGAAGGCCGCGCGCCGGTCGTAGAGGACGTCGCCGGCGCGCTTGCACGCCTGGCCCGCTTTGAAGAGGAGCTGGGCGTAGTCGGAGAGGCGGGCGAGCTTTTCTTGCTTGTCGATGTCCTTTTGGGCGACGTGCAGGCGCTGGTTGTTTCTGAGGGCGTCGTAGGCGGCCAGCATCTGGTCGAAGAGCTCGGCCTGCTCGAAGGCGTCGGCGATGGTCAGGTACGGCTCGTGGTGGATGGGGGTCCTGGCGTAGATTGTGTAGAAGTGCTCGGCCCGGGTCGTGGCCTCGTCGGTGAGTGCCTTTTTCTGTTCGGCGGCCTCGGCGTCGGCGGCCTCGGCGTCGGCGAGTTTGAGGAGCGCGGCGACGAGGATGGCCATGCCTCGGTAGGAGGTGTCGTCGGGCGCCTCGAGCGCCTCGGCCATGGGCCGGAGCACCTCGACGGCGTCGGCGTATTTGGCGTCGTCGTAGTAGAGTCGGCCGCAGAAGACGTGGCCTTCGGCGCGGTGGGTGTTGTCCTCGGAGGCGGCGGCGATGAAGGCGCGGTAGTTGTCGAGCGCCTTGGCGGGGTCGCCGGCCTTCTCATACGAGTAGCCGGTGTAGAACAGGGCGCTGGCGAAGGTGTTGGCGTACTCGTCTTTCTTGACTTCGGGGAGCCAGTCGAACGCGTCCGCCTTGAGCTTGCCGTACTCGGTGGCGGCGTTGTTGAAGAACTCGGTTTCCTTGTCGGGGTCGTCGGCCTGCTTGGCGAGTTTGAACCAGGCGCTGCCCTTGAGGTCTATGGCGCGGACCACGTCGGGGAGCCTGGGGAAGTTTTGCTCGAAGATGTCGGCGGCCCATACGACGTCGGAGAGCTGGTCGAGCGTGCGGTACACGTAGCAGAGGTTCAGCAGCGCCTTGGGTGCGTCCTCGTGCGTGGGGTAGAGCTGCACGAAGCGCCGGTAGATGAGGCCGGCCTTGACGCTGTAGGCGTCTTTGCCGGGGCCGGGCGAGGCGTCGTTGGCTTTTTGGAGGTAGAAGTGGCCGACGTTGAGCAGGGTTTCGGGGGTCTCGGGGTGCTCGGGGTTGCGCTCGGCGAGTCCTTCGAAGGCGAGGATGGCGGCCTCGAGGATGGCGTCCTTCTCGGGGCCGGCCTCCATGTCCTCGCCGAGGCGCCAGTATGAGATGCCCTCGGAGAAGGCGGCCTCGCCGGTGACGGAGACGGCGCGTTTTTGGTCGTCGGGCACCTTGGTGTCGCGGTTGCCGGTTTTGGCGAGGTAGTTGAAGACGGCGGCGGCCTCGAGGAGGCGGCCCTCTTTGCCGCTGCTGTAGTAGAGGCTCTTGGCCCAGTAGTAGAGGAGGAGGTCGCGGTGGTTCCACCTTCTGGCGCGGGGGAACTCGAGCCAGATGCGTTCGAACTCGTTGGCGGCGTCCTCGCGGTTGCCGGTGACGAACTTGTTGAGGGCGACGTTGTAGGCTTTGAGGGCGTCGGCCTCTGTGGCGAGCTTGATCTTTTCGTCCATGCGCTTGCGGCACTCGTCGAACATGCGGGTGGCTTCGGCGCGCCAGGGGTTGTTGCCCTTTTCGTTCATGACGCGTTCGAACCAGGCCATGGCCTCCTTGAACTTGGCTTCCTCGAAGTAGCACTTGCCGTAGAGGTAGTAGATATCGGGCCACAGGGGGCGGACCCAGCGTTCGTCTATCTTGTTGGGGTTGCTCTTGTAGAAGTCGTAGACGGATTTGAAGAAGCCGTTCTCGACGTTCGTTTTGAGCAGCTTGCGGCAGTCGGCGTACTTGCGCAGTTGGAACAGGCACCAGGCCTCGTCGACGCGGGCGTCGTCGCTGAACTCGCTGCGGCCGCCCGGGTCGAAGCAGAAGAACATGACCTGGCCGTACGCCTTGAGGGCCAGGTCGAGGAGCTTGCGTTTGAGGTCGGGGCGCTGCCTGCGGCCCCATTCGTAGTAGCACTTGCCGATCATGTACTGGGCTTCTGCGGGTCCGTAGGGATAGAAGTCGGCTTCGAGCAGGGCGCGGTACTCTTTGATGGCCTCCTCGTATTCTTTGAGCGACATGAGGCACTGGCCGGCGTTGTAGTGGGCGGTGACGACGCGCTGGGTCATCTGGGGCGCGGTCTTGAGGTTGGTCAGCTCGATGAACTTCTGGTAGTGGGGGTAGGCCTCCTTGCAGGCGGCCTCGAAGCGCCGGCGCAGCTTGGCGGCGGAGCGCTTCTGGCGCTCGGCGGCGCCGATGTCGCGCTCGAGTTCGAGCGCCTCTTCCATGGCGATTTCGCCGAGGAGGAAGTAGCCGAGGTTCTTCCAGGGGTGGCGGGGGTACTTTTCGTGGAAGAAGGCGACGGCCTTCTTGGCCTTGGTCCTGATGGTGGCCGAGCTGCTGAATTCGTAGAGGGACTGGGCGCGGTAGAACGCGGCGGCGCCGGCGCTGGTGTGCTGGGGGAAGTCCTTGATGAAGCGCTCGAATTCGAGGGCCGCCTCGTAGAAGATGCGCAGCCTGAAGAGGCCGTGTGCGTACTGGTACTGCTTCTCGGCGGCGTCGCGGTACTCGGCGGCGCCGGGAGCGGCCTGGGCCGCCAGGAGCGTGAGGGCAAGCATGAGAGTCAAGCGCTTCACAGCCATACCTAAAGATTTAGCAGCCGTGCGGCTGCGTGTCAACCGCAAACCGGAGAGTTAGCCGGGGCGCGGGCCGGGGTCGCGGCGGGCGCGTTCGGTTGCGACGATTTCCCGAAGTCTTTCGAGTGCAAGGTGCTTGGAGTCGTTGACCACCCGGTGGCGGTAGCGGTCGGCCCGGGCGATTTCGCCCTGGGCGCGTTCGAGGCGCCGGGCGGTGTCGGCGTTGGCTTCGGAGCCGCGGCCCTCGAGCCGTCTGCGGAGTTCTTCGATCGAGGGCGGGAGCAGGAAGATGGTGACCGCCTCGCCGTAGGCCGCCACGAAGTTTTCCTTGCCGTCCACGTCAATGACGAGCACGAGGTCTTCGCCGTGGCGCCTCGCGGCCTCGAGTGCCTGGTCGAACACGTGCCGGGAGGTCCCGTACCGGTCGCCGTAGATTTCGTTCCACTCGATGAAGTCGCCCTGCTCGATGCGGGCGTCGAACTCGGCTCGTTCGAGGAAGTGGTACGAGACGCCGTCGCGCTCGTCGGGGCGCGGGCGGCGGGTGGTGCAGGTGACGACCCGGCGCAGGCGCGGCACGGAGTCCATAAGGTCGGCCACGAGGGTGCTCTTGCCGGTGCCGGAGGGGGCCGACACGAGGAAGACGAGTGGCTCGAAGCGCTCTCGGGGCTTCACGGCGTCTGTGTCCTCTTGTTGTGACGGGGCGTGCTCACGCGAGTTCCTCCTTGCCGTTCGCCGGTTCAGGCCCCCTTCGCGGGTTCAGGTCAACAGTTCGTGGGCGCGCCGGACGAAGGCGTCGGCGAGCGCCACGGTGTGTTCGAAGTCGTCGAGCCGCATGGTGGAGACGGGCGAGTGGATGTAGCGGCACGGCACGGAGATGATGGCGGCGAGCGCGCCGCCGCGCGTGGTGTGGATGGCGCCGGCGTTGGTGCCGCTGTAGGGGGGCATCTTGTGCTGCCACGGGATGCCGGCCTCGTCGGCGAGCTGCTCGAGGAAGGCGACGACACGCGGGCGGACGATGATGGAGCTGTCGGCGATCGAGATGGCGGGGCCGCGGCCGAGCACGACGGGCTGCTTGCGCGGCTCGACGCCGGGCACGTCGGCGCCGATGGTGCCTTCGAGCACGAGGGCGATCTGGGGCTCGAGCCGGAAGGCGGCGGTCCGGGCGCCGCGGGCGCCGACCTCCTCGCAGGCGGTGAAGGTGGCGGCGACGGTCATCTCGGGGCGCTTTTGGGCGAGCCGCTCGAGGACGCTGACGGCGACGGCGCAGCCGGCGCGGTTGTCGAAGGCCTTGGCGGTGACGGTCCGGCCGGCGAGCTCGATGAGCGGGTAGTGCACGACGGCGGGGTCGCCCACGCGGAGGCCGAGGGCGGCGGCCTCGTCGCGGGTGGTGGCGCCGACGTCAATGAACATCTCTTCGATCTTGATGACGCGCTCGCGCTCGTCGGGTTTCTGGAGGTGGGGCGGCAGGATGCCGATGATGCCGGGGACCATGCGGCCCTGGCGGGTGCGGACGGTCACGCGCTGGGCGGGCAGGATGCGGTCGTCCCAGCCGCCGAGTTTGGCGAAGCGCAGGAAGCCGTTGTCGTCGATGAAGTTGACGATGAGGCCGATCTCGTCGAGATGCGCGTCGAGCATCAGCACGCGGTCTGTGCGGCCGCGCACGATGGCGACGAGGCTGCCGAGCACGTCGTCGTGCACCTCGTCGGCGAGCGGCTCGACGAGCGAGCGCACGACGGCACGGGCGTCGTCCTCGAATCCCGAGGGGCCGAACGCGTCGGCCAAAGCGCGGATCAGCTCGAGCGTCTGCACGTGTTACCTCCTCCAGCCGCGTTGCCACGTTGTACGCGGCGGGGGCGGTTGCGGCAAGGAATAAATAGGGACAGTCACCTGTTTTTCTGTAGGCGCTGGCCAGACTCGCCGTGACCACAGAGGAGAAAAACAGGTGACTGTCCCTATTTATTTGGGGATGTGGATGCGCGTGGCGCGGATGGGGCCGTGGTTTTTTTCGTTGTAGCCGCCGACGTTGGTGCTGTGGCATGCGGGGCAGGAGGTGACCATGACGCCGGGCGGCGCGGGGAACTTGTGGCCGCAGTCGGCGCATCCGTAGAGGGCCTTGAGGACTTTGCCCTGGTAGGTGATGGGCCATCGGAGGCCGCGGCCCTGGAAGCGGAACACGTAGAAGGCGCCGGCGTCGTCCACGGCGTAGGCGGTGTAGGCGTACTCGGGGAAGTCGCCGTACCTGGGCCGTTTCATGCGCCTGATCGTGACGAGGACGGACAGGATGATGACGATGATCAGGACGACGGCCAGGGCGACGTTGTTGCTTTTTTTCACGTTCACCAGCACTCCATACCCGTACGAACGAGGTCGGCGAAAGCCAGGCGTGCCCGGCCCGAGCGCCGGGGGCATAGCAGGCACGCCGGCCTTTGGCCACGTTTACACCGAAGAGGGTCTGGGTGTCAAACGGCGTGGAGGGCAGGAGTCTCAGGCATCCTCCTTCGCCAAGGCTACGGAGGACGAGAAGACGCCAAGACGCAAAGGGCGGGACGCCGGCGCGACGTGCGGGAAGGGAGGCGCGCGGCTTGCGCTGCGGCTTGCGCTAGGGTCTTTTTATCTTGACTTGGATTTTCGTGGCGGTGATGGGGCCGTGGTATTCCTCGTTGTAGCCGCCGACGTTGGGGCTGTGACATGCAGGGCACTCGATGGTCATGGCGTTGATATTGCCGGCGAACTTGTGCTTGCAGTCGGCGCAGCCGTAGAGGGGCTTGAGCTCCTTGCCCTCGTACATAACGGGCCACTCGAGGCCGCGGCCGGGCACGCCGAAGAAATACATCTTCCCCTCGTCGTCAATGGCGTAGGCCGTGTATGCGTACTCAGGCTTGTCGCCTTCGCTGGGGGGCTTGAGTCGCCAGTAGGTGATCCCAATGCCTGCGATGATGACGATGGGAAGGACGACTGAGAGGATCTGCTGCTTGCTTGCGCTCATGGCTGCTCCCTGGTGTACGCGGGCGTCGGCCCCAGGCGTGGGCGTCGGCCGCAAGACTTTCTGATCCCGTGTCCTGCCGCTGAGGTACGGGTGGTTGTTTAGTAGAACTGGCTGAGCGGGTTTTCGCCTTTGCGGTAAAAGAAGAGGTCCTGGGTGCTCGAGCTGTTGCCGGTGTTGTCCTCCATCTGGATGTACTTCCTGGACGTGACGTTGCCGGCCGCCGTGACGAAGTTGCCGGTGCTGCCCATCTTGTGGCGGAACGAGACGGTGTTCGAGTACCAGGCCGGAGTGTCCCAGGAGTAACCGTAGACGTACTGGTGCGAGAAGTTCTGCTGCCAGACCCAGTGGCCTTCGCTGGCCACCACCTGTTTCTCGGACTCGCTCGCCTCGTGCGGCCCCCTGCTTTGGTAGTTGTTGGACGCGTGAGGGTCGGGCTGGAAGAGGGGGACGCCGCAGCCGTAGGAGTATTCGAAGATGAAGCCCCACGTTCCGGCGCGACCCTCGTTGACCTGGGACGGGTGGGGGTCGTCGGAGGGGCACATGTACACGCCCTTGTCCTCGATGTACGTGGGGTGGTCGCGCCAGTTGGCTGGGAAGGTGTTGTGACGCGGGCTGTCCTCGCCCATGAGGTAGTCCATCCACGTGGAGAGGTAAGGATGTGTGCCCCAATCCCAGCTCCACACGTAGCGTCTCCCGTCGTCGTTCTTGTACTGCTCCAGGGCGAGGCTGATCTAGTGGAGGTTGCTGATGCAGACGGCCTGGCGCGCGGCCTCCCTGGCCTGCTGGAGGGCGGGCAGCAGGAGGGCGGCGAGGATGGCGATGATGGCGATGACGACGAGGAGCTCGATCAGGGTGAATCCTCCTTCGCTCGTCGAGCTACGGAGGACGTGTCCTCTCTTGCTCGTCGAGCTACGGAGGACGTGTCCTCTCTTGCTCGTCGAGCTACGGAGGACGTGTCCTCTCTTGCTCGTCGAGCTACGGAGGACAGGCCCTCTGTGCCCCGCCCGGCAAAGATGAACGGACGTCTTCATGATGCCTCTCCTGATCGCACCCGGCAGAGCAGCAACTCCTGCCTCCGCTGACCCCTGACAAGAGCCTACCCTTTGAAACGGTTACACCACCTTTGGCGGCTCTGTCAACGGTTTTGTTGGCTTGTGCGGGGGCGTGGGGCCGCCGCAGGGGATGCGCGGTCGGCGTCTCGGCCAGGAATAGAAATGGGGGGACTCTCTGTCCCATGCTCGGTGGTGGGGTCGTGGCACCGCCATGCGGGTCGTTGTTCTCGAAGTGCTTGTAGAGGGGGGCCCGCGTCTTCCGGCGGGTGGTGGGGACGGAACCGTACACGCCTTCGTGGTGGCCGGCGCAGTTGGTGGCGGGGCGGTGATGTCGGGTGCCGGAGGTGGCGGCTTAGTAGAACCACTCGAGCGGGTGCTCGCCGGCTTGGTAGAAGAAGATGCTCTCCGTGCTGGTGCTTCTGATTGAGGTAGACTCGAATTGATTTCGCCGCGTCGGCCCGCGATAGTCTTCCATCTGGATGTATTTTCGCGAGCGGGTGTTGCCGCCCCACATGACGAAGTTGCCCGTGCTGCCCATCTTGTGGCGGAACGAGACGGTGCTGGCCCACCAGTTGGGGTTGTTCCAGGCCTCCCCGTAGACGTACTGGTGGGAGAAGTTCTGCATCCAGATCCAGTGGCCGTCGCTGGCGAGCACCTGCTTGGAGGCTTCATAGGCTTCGTAGGGTCCCGGCCCTGCGTCGGAGGGCTGCAGGGCGGGGACGGCGCCGCCGTAGGAGTGGTCGAAGACAAAGCCCCAGGCGCTGCCGCGGTCCTCGTTGACCTGGGAGGGGTGGGGTTTGTCGGCCGGACACATGTAGAGGTCTTCGTCGTCAATGTACGTCTGATTATTGTAGCCGCGGACGCGGAAGTCGTTGACGCGGTCGCACTCGTCGCCCAGGAGGAAGTCAAGCCAGGTGCCGAGGTGGGGGTGGAGGCCGAAGTCCCACGTTGGGGGGAACCGGCCGTTGTCGCCCCTGTAGCCTTCCAGCGCGACGGCGATCTGGTGCAGGTTGCTCAGACACACGGCGTTTCGGGCCGACTGCCTGGCGCCCTGGAGCGCGGGCAGCAGGAGGGCGGCGAGGATGGCGATGATGGCGATGACGACGAGCATCTCGACGAGGGTGAATCCTCCTTCGCTCTTCGAGCTACGGAGGACGTGTCCGCCTTCGCCCCGAGGGCTACGGCGGGCACGTCCTGCTTCGCTCTTCGGGCTGCGGAGGACGTGCCCTGCTTCGCGCTGCGCGCTACGCGGGGCGGGCCGGTGGGGTCGGCCGAATCCAAGAACGGTGGGAGCTTTCATGGTTTGTGTTTCTCCAGATTGGCCCTGGTAGGCAAACGGTGTGTCCCCTGTTCGGTTCACGGCGACTTGCTCTATTGATTTACGTCGGCGGCACGTGTTTTGTCAATCCCCTTTTCGCGCTGGGGCCGGATCCCGCGTGGCTGTGCGGTATTGGGCGGGGGCGGGAGCGGGAGGCCCGGGGGGGCTATTCGGGCGGGGCGGGTGCGAGCGAGGTGCCGCAATAGGGGCACGGCGGGATGCTTTCGAAGGGTTCCCAGTCGTGGCGCCCGTCGGCAAACTTGAACTGTTTGGCGCCGGGCTTGAACCAGATCCAGACCTTGTGGCCCCTGACGCACTCGAAGTGCGCGGCCTGATAGGCCTGGGCGTCGCAGCCGGGTTCCACGCAGGTGCGGACGTCGCCGTTGGCGGGCGCTTCGAAGATGTGGCCGTCTTCGCAGAGCCAGGTTACGGGTTTGTCTTTCATTGGGGGCATGGTGGTGTGCTTCGGCGTGCAGCCGCGGGTGACGGCGATGTAGATGCCGCCGGCGATGACGATGATGAGGATGGGGAGAACGACGAGCGGGTGATCGGCCAGTTTCATGGGGGGCCCTCCGCTTTGGCCGCAGGGCGCGGCGCGGGCGCACGGGGTCCGGCGGCGTCCGCCGTCGGAGGCCGTGGCGCGTCCTGCGGTGCGTTCAGCTCGTTCGAGGGTGTGTCGGGGGACGTCATTCGTAGTTCCCGGCGTATTCTCCGGTCCACCAGTAGACGCGTGCGGACTTGAACGAGTAGTGGGGCCAGTGCCACTGCATGCACAAGGTGCAGGGTCGCCCTTCCTGGTTGGTGACAAACTCGTCGGGTCGAGGGCTCCTCGCCCAGACGACGGTGCCGCCGAGGGTGAGGATATTGATGCCGCCGCTGTGGCGCATGGTCAGCCAGGTGGGGCCCGGAAACCAGGGCCTGAGTCCGTCGTCCCAGACGCTGCGGCCGCCGTCGCGCCAGTGGCCTGAGGAGGGGATTTTGTCGTCGGGGCCGATGTCGTGGATCATGATGGTGCTGGTGTGGTCGCTCGGGCCGACGGCCCTGATGTCCCACTGGTGGGCGTGTCGGAAGGTGTAGTTGAAGCCGTAGCTGGAGATGGGGGTGCCGTCTTGCGCCACGTGGTCGGTGTCGATTTTGTTCTTGAACGGGTCGCCGGGGCACTTGAAGAGGCCGGGGTTATCTATGTAGCTGACACGGTGGTCGGGGACATTCAAGGACTCCGGTTGGTAGAGCCTGTAGATCCAGAGGTTGCGCTTGGGGACATCGTGGGCTGCTTCGCTCCACAGGCCTTCGTAGGCGCGCGTAAAGGTGTTCAGGTTGCCGAAGAGGCGCTCCTCCTGTTCGTTGATGTATGACTGGACCGCAACGCCCAGCTGCTGCAGGTTGCTCATACACACGGCCTTTCGGCCTGCGGACTTGGCCGACTGCAGAGCGGGCAGCAGCAGGGCGGCGAGGATGGCGATGATGGCGATGACAACGAGGAGCTCGATGAGGGTGAATCCTCCTCCGCTCTTCGAGCTACGGAGGACGTGCCCTGCTTCGCGCTGCGCGCTACGCAGGGCAAGCCCTGCTTCGCCTCGAGGGCTGTGGTGGCGGTGGCGTGGGCGCGCGGGGGAACGGCGATAAATGGATGAGTTCATGATCGCGCCTCCTGATCAGACGTGACCGGTGAAGGCTTGTTGCCGGTGCCGGTCCTTGTGAAGCCTCCCTTACTTAGGTTGAGGCTACGAGTCGGGGGGGATTGTGTCAAGAGTCTTCTCCGGGGGCGGCGGGCATTTGGGCTTGCCGGGCGGGGCGGCGGACGGCTACCATCACGGCCGCAGGATTCGGAAGCAAGGAGGCAGCGATGGCCAACGTGCGGCTGAGACCGCTCGAAGAGGTGGACCCCGAGGTGTACGGGGCGATCGAGGCGGAGGTCCGCCGCGAGGAGGAGGGGCTCGAGCTGATCGCGTCGGAGAACTTCGTGAGCCGGGCCGTGATGGCGGCGGCGGGCTCGGTGATGACGAACAAGTACGCCGAGGGCTATCCGCGCAAGCGGTGGTACGGCGGGTGCGTCAATATGGACACGGTGGAGGACCTGGCGCGCGATCGGGCCAAGGCGCTGTTTCCGGGCGCGGCGCATGCCAACGTGCAGCCGCACTCGGGCACGCAGGCGAACATCGCCGCGTACATGGCGTTGATGGAGCCGGGCGACACGCTCATGGCGATGAACCTGGCCCACGGGGGGCACCTGTCGCACGGGCACGAGCTGAATTTCAGCGGCAAGACGTACCGGATCGTGCAGTACGGGGTGAGCCGCGAGACGGAGCGGCTCGACTACGACGAGCTGGAGGCGATCGCCACGGAGCATAAACCGAAGGTAGTCCTGGCGGGGGCGAGCGCGTATCCGTTCATCATTGATTTCGCCCGGATGCGCGAGATCGCCGACAAGGTGGGCGCGATCTATATGGTGGACATGGCGCACTTTGCGGGGCTGGTGGCGGGCGGGGTGCATCCGTCGCCGCTGCCGCACGCGCAGTTGGTGACGACGACGACGCACAAGACGTTGCGGGGCCCGCGGGGCGGGGTGATCTTGTGCACGGAGGCGCTGGCGAAGCAGGTGGACATGCTGGTGTTTCCGGGCAACCAGGGCGGGCCGTTCATGCACATCATAGCGGCCAAGGCGGTGGCGTTCAAGGAGGCGCTCACGGACGAGTTCAAGGCGTACCAGCGGCAGATCGCGGCGAACGCGGTGGCGCTGGCGGCGGCGCTCGCGGAGCGCGGGCTGCGCATCGTGGGCGGCGGCACGGAGACGCACCTGATGCTGGTGGACGTGACCGGCCTGGGCACGACGGGCAAGGACGCGTCGAAGGTGCTGGACGAGGCGGGGATCACGGTGAACAAGAACCTGATCCCGTTCGATACGAAGAGCCCGTTCGTCGCGAGCGGGATCCGGATCGGCACGCCGGCGGTGACGACGCGCGGGATGAAGGAGCCGGAGATGGCGCTGATCGCGGAGCTGATCGTCGAGGCGCTCACCCACGCCGACGACGAGGCGGCGCTTGGGCGGGTCAAAGGCCGGGTGCTGGAGCTGACGGCGAGCTTTCCGCTCTACCGCGATGGGGCGTGAGCGGGCGGTAAGCCCCGGAGGAACGAGCCACAGATTTCACAGATGGGCGCGGATCAAGAGGGCAGGAAATCTGTGCGATCTGTGGCTGAAAAGTTTCCGGCGTTTGCATTGAAACAAATGGGCGGCGGCGGCGTTCTATAAGGGGGAGCGGCTGGGCGGCAACGGTCTTTTCGCCCGGCGGGTTGTCTGTTATGATTTGCCTGCGAAGAGGGCCGCGTGGTGGGACCGGTTCTCTGTCGCGCTTACCCGCCTCCGGCGGGCCTTCGGCGCTCGATGGTGTGCTGCATGGGCCGAAGCGTCCTGGGGCTTACGCCCCAGGCTAGGTTCCGCCGCCGCTTCGCGGCTGCGCCGGGGTGTGCGTGGGCTGATGAGCAAGCACCGGCAGACGAGACAGCGGGGGCCGAGGCGGTGAGGACATCCGCCTCGTTTTGCGCCGACGGTGTTTGCAGAATGACAAGGGGCTTTTCGGGTATGCAGAGAGGGTCGGCGGCTTTTACGGCCGTTTTGTTTGTTAGTTTTGTGGCGGTGTTCGGGGCGATTGCCGCGTACGTGCTTTTCGGCGTCGGCTACCTGTCGCCGGAGGCCGCGGTGCGCGCGGGGATCGCGGGCGACCTGGTCGAGGGAACATCGCGCGGGCGCGAGGCGGCGATCTGCTCGGTGTGGTGGACGCCGGTGCCGACGATCGCGCAGCTCGTGTTTGCGGGCATCCCGGGGGCGGTGGAGTCGGGGCTGGCGGCGTGCCTGCTGTCGGCCTTGGGGGGTGCGGTGCTGTGCGTGTTTATCGCGCGGGTGTTTCTCGATTCGGGTTTTCCGCGGGGGGGCGCGGCGGTCGCGGCGGCGGTGTGCGGGGCGAACCCGTGGGTGCTCGTCGGGAGCGCGGGCGGCGGGAGCCGGATCTGGGTGTTTGCGCTGGTGACGGCGGCGCTGTTCTATTTCAGGCGCTGGACGCGGACGCGCTCGTTGGGCCCGCTCGTGAGCGCGAGCGTGTGCCTGGGGTTGCTGCCGGTGATCGAGCACCAGGCGGCCGTGTACGTGGTGCTGATGTTTTTGGCGGCGCTGCTCTACATGGTGTTTACGCGCGGGTTCGGGCTGAGCAAGATCGAGGGGACGGTGCTGATGGGGGCGTCGCCGGCGGTGTACCTGGCGGGGTTGTGGTTCCTGTTCAACTGGCTGATCATGGGCAACGGGCTGCATTTCCTCGGGGGCGTGTACATCGAGCCGGTCGAGGCGGCGGGCGCGGCGCCGGCGATTGCCGAGCTGCCGGGGTGGCTCGGCGGGTGGTTCGGCGCCGGGCCGGTGAGGACCTCGCTGGGGGAGATGCTGCTGATCGCGCCGCTGCTGGCGGTGGGCGTGGTGCTGGGCGTGGCGGCGCTGGTGGTGCGGCGCAAGCTCTTGCCGCTGGTGGTGTTCGCGCTCGCGGCGGCGATGCCTTTGTTCCACGCGGCGATGGCCGACCGGGGGCAGTCGTTTGCGCGTCACGAGGACCTGGTCATCGCGGTGCCGCTGAGCCTGTTCCTGGTGGCGCATGGCGCGGGCGCGTTGTTCGGTCTTGCGCGTGACAGGCTGCGGCGGTGGCCGGTGGGCCGGGCGCGGTGGGTGACCGCGCCGGCGACGGGGGTGATGGCGGCGGCGCTGTTGGGGTCGTATGCGACCGTGTCGGAGCAGGGGGCCTCGATGCCGGTGGCGGTGTCGGGTTCGGGGCCGTTTCTGGCGGTCAAGGGCGAGGAGGCGCGCGAGATCGAGGCGATCAAGGAGTCGGTGGAGGCGAAGCGTCAGGACATCCGGGTGGCGGTGATCGGGTTCGAGGGCTACCGGTTCATGCGGGCGGTGTCGGGCGACGAGCGGTTCCTGCACTACGTCAACTGGGACTTCGGGCTGATCAACCACAACACGCGCGGCAAGCGGCTGTACCTGCTGGTGCCGAAGCCGGAGGGCGCGGCGCGGTTCGACGACGTGAACGTCAGGTTCCCGGCGCTGTACGAGGAGGCCGACGTGCGGCTCGATCTCGACGAGGTGCGCGCGCTGCTGCAGGCGGTGGACCGGCCGTTCGACAACTGGCGGCTCATTTACGCGACGCGCTACTACCCGCCCACGGCGCGGGCGGAGGCGCCGACGGGGCAGCGGGCGTCGCCGGCGCGCACGGCGACGGCGGCGGGTGAATCAGCCCGCGAACGGCCTGCGCTCGATGCGGACGCCGACGAGGTCCGTTCCTCGCCCTGAGGCGGCTTACAGGAGGTATAGCCCCCCGATTGTGCGATCGAGGCCGCGCAAGCGAGGTTGACGATGCTGTACCCACGCAGAAACACTCATCTGATGCTCCTATTCGTCTTCCTGGCGATGGCAGGCCCGGGCGCCGTATGGTGCCAGGAGGAGTCGGCGGACAAGCCCGCACTGGAAGCGATGCAGTCGGCCGAGCTCGAGCAGTTGCTCAAGGAGGGCAAGGACGTCGCCGGATATGCGAAGACGGTTACCGACGAGGCGTTGCTGTCCAATCTGGCGGCGGCCGTTCTGAGCGACGACTTCGATGTTCGCTTCAATGCGATGGGATACCTCCTTCTGGACGAAGCGCCGAATGACGCGCCCATCCTGCCGTTCGTCCAGAAGGTCGGACGGAAGATGGTGGATCAGTACCTCCTAGAGTCCAACGATACGGGCGAATGCTGGTGGCGGCTGACGAGGCTGCTTGGCAAGTACCCGGACGTCAACTCCGTGCCGATCCTCCTGTTCGCCGCGGAGCATAGGCACAGAAGGACCGGCGAGATCCGGGAGATAGTCGGCAACACTGTCATCCGTAAGGCCATCGACTTCCTGGACGACATCGCCAAGTCGCTGAAGGCGTGCACTGGGGGCGAGATCGGGGAGATTCCTGAGGGGCTACGTTGGTGGAACGCGAAAGAGCGCAAGGCCCTCACTCAGGAGTGGGAGGCCTGGTGGGAGAAGAACAAGCCCGAGGAGGGCGCCGACAAGGTCCATTCCTCGCGCTGAGGTGGCCGCGGCCAGCAGGTTGCCGAAAAGCGCCGTCAGCCCCCAGAAGCCGTCGCAGTTTTGCAGATGCTTCTGCCGCCCCTCCGGGGCTCAGATTGTGTGTTTTCTCGTCGCGAACCTGGGTCTTACGGGCCTGTTGAAGAAACCGCTGCCAGCACGTCCTCGAGGGCGCGACGCACGTTGTCCCATGCGCCGAAGGCGCCGAACGTGAGTAGCCGTAGGCGTAAGCCTACGGGCAGGAGGCGACAGATAAGGGTTTTCTTTCTCGACGGGCGACCGGCCCCGTCCGGGCCGGTCGCCCGTCGAGGAAGGTTGGTTGTTCGTCGCTCGCGGTCCGTAGGCTTACGCCTACGGCTACTCACGTGGTGCCCCTGCGGGGCGTCGCGGGCACAGGTTTTTCAACAGGTCCTTACGGCCCAGGTTACCCGCTGTCGGGCCTCCGGTCCTCACGCTGTCGGGCTTGCCCTCCGAGGGCGGGCCTCCGGCCCTCATGGCGGTACGATCCGGGTGAGGCTCCTTTTTTCAGCAGGCTGCTATCAGCAGCCTGCTAGAGGAAGGCGCGCTGTTCTTCGTAGTGTTCGCGGAGGTCTTCGCAGATCCCGGCACGCTGTTCGTGGGTGAGGTCGAGGGCGCGGACGGCGGGGTGGGCGGCGAGGTCCACGCCGGCGTCGCGGGGGATGCCGCCGAGGCCGATGACTTTTTTGGCGATGGCGTCGGCGGCGTCGAGGAGGGTGGCGGTGGCCGACTCGCGGCCGGATCCCGAAAACCCGGGGGCGTGGCTGCCGTGGGCGTGCATCACGGCCGCCTGCATGGTCCTGGGCATCCCCCAGAGCGCGAGCGACACGGCGCCGACGTCGGCGTGCGTGAAGCCGAAGGCCTCGCGCTCGACGTCGGCGGCGGGCACGTCGTCGTCGTGCATGATGTCGGCGAGGCGCGCGTACTCCTTGGGGCGGTTCTGGAGGAAGACCATGCGGCCGAGGCAGTGGACGAGGCCGTGGGCGTAGAGTTCGTTGGGGTTGGGGTGGCCGGTGGCGCGGCCGAGGAGGGCGGCGGCGATGGCCGTGGCGATGGAGTGGTGCCAGAGCTGGACCTGCAGCGGCTCGGAGAACTCGAAGGCGTCGTGCACGCCCTGGGCGAGGAGGCCGGCGCGGAGGCCCTCGGCGCCGAGCACGACGAGGGCGAAGCTGAGGTCTTTGACCGCCTTGGGCGGCGAGTAGTAGAGCGTGTTGGCGAGCCGGACGAGCTTCTGGGCGAGGACGGGATGGGGCGAGATCTCGCGCACGAGCTGGTGCATGAAGATCTTCGGCTGCGAGATGAGCTCGAGCAGGCGCTTGAGCTCGTCGCCGAGGTCGGGGAAATCGAGCGCGGCCTGCTGGAGCAGCTCGAGGCGGTGGCGCGTGTCGCCGTCGGGCGGGGCGAGGGCGTCGAGGACCTCGTCGAGCGCCGGCCAGCTTTCGGTCTCGTCCCGGGGTGCGACGGCGGCAGGCGTCGCGGCCGGCTCCGGCGCGGCTTCGGCCGGCACCTCCTCTTCGGGGGCTTCGTCGGGAGAGGGTTCGTCGTCGAGGAGTTCCGGTTCCGGGGCTTGCGGCGCGGGGGCGATCGCGGGGGCGGTCGCGGCCTGGGGCGGTTCTGCGGCTGAGACGAGGCCGCGGAACTCGATGAGGTCCTTGGCGTCGTGGGCGGCCGTGGCGAGGCGGTAGATCAAGACGGTGAAGGCGAGGAGGCCGAGGGCGATGGTGCCGACCAGGAGGAAGGCGGCGGTGGTGAACAGGTTGTGCAGGGTGAGGACCTTCTCGTCGTAGTGCGAGGCGTCGGCGGGTGCGGGGCCGTCGGCTGCGCTGAGCGCCTCGATCTGCCTGGCCTGGGTCGTCTCGAGCTTGCCGCCGAGGTTGAGGACGGTGACGGTCAGCGCCATGACGGCGGCGATCCACAGGATGAAGGCGGTGAGGTTGATGACCGCCGACCTCATTGGGGCGTTTCCGTTTCTGCTTGTGCTTCGCCGCTGCGCTGCCGGGCGATGCGCTCGATCTCGGCGAGCAGCGCGTCGGCAAAGTCCGGCCCCGTCACGCGCCGGACGGGCCGGCCGCGGCGGAACACGGTGCCGGAGCCGTCGCCCGCGGCGGCGATGCCGACGTCGGCTTCGGCGGCCTCGCCCGGGCCGTTGACGGCGCAGCCCATGACGGCGACGGTGATGGGCAGGGCGAGTCCCGCGAGCCGGCGTTCGACTTCCTCGACGATGGGAATGAGGTCCACCTGCGTGCGGGCGCACGTGGGGCATGCGACGACGATGGGGCCGAAGCGGCGCAGCTCGAGGGCCTGGAGGATGGCGCGGGCGGCGGCGACCTCCTCGACGGGGTCGCCGGTGAGCGAGACGCGGATGGTGTCGCCGATGCCGGCGGCCAGGAGCACGCCGATGCCGATGGCGGAGCGCACGGCGCCCGAGCGCGGGGTGCCGGCGGCGGTGACGCCGACGTGGAGCGGATAGTCGCAGCGCGCGGCGATGAGCCGGTAGGCGGCGATGGTCTCGACGACGCTCGAGGCCTTGAGCGAGACGACGAGGTCGCGGAAGCCCTCGGCCTCGATGAGGGCGAGGTACTCGGCGACGCGCTCGACCATGAGCTCGGCCGTGGTGCGGGGTCCTTTGGGCTGCTGCTCGAGGGCCCGGCGGTCGGCGCCGCGCAGACGGCGGTCGGCGCCGCGCAGACGGCGGTCGGTGCCGCGCAGGATGGAGCCGGAGTTGGCGCCGACGCGGATCGGGATGCCGGCGGCGGCGGCGGCGCGCACGACGGTGCGCACGTCGTCGGGCTTGCGGATGTTGCCGGGGTTGAGGCGCACTTTGTGGACGCCGGCGTCGATCGAGCGCAGGGCGAGGGTGTGCTTGAAGTGAATGTCGGCGACGACGGGGACGGGGCTGTGGCGGACGATCTCGGCGAGGGCGGCGGCCGCGTCGTCGTCGGGCACGGCGACACGGACGATCTCGCACCCGGCGATGGCGAGGCGCTCGATCTGGGCGAGCGTGGCGCGGGCGTCGGCGGTGGACGTGGTCGTCATGGACTGGACGGAGATGGGCGCGCCGCCGCCGACGGCGACGTCGCCGACGCGCACCTGCCTGGTTGTCCGGCGTTCCGGCATGAGTGGCGCTTTCCGGGATCTCCTCGCCGGGGAATCTAGCATAGAGGCGGGAGAAAGTCTCACGCATCCTCCTTCGCCAAGGCTACGGAGGACACGTCCTCCTTCGCTCAAGCTACGGTCGGCTCAAGCTACGGAGAACGAGAAGACGCAAAGGCGCAAAGGAAAATGGGAAAATGGGGACAGTCACCTATTTTTCTTCGTGATGCGCGCGCACTCGGTTGTGGGGAAGGTGTCACGAAGGCCTTACGGTCTGATCTGTCGCTGGCTGTGAAGCTGAAGAAAAATAGGTGACTGTCCCCATTTTCCCGGGTAAGACCGTGGCACACGGGACGAAAGATTCATCACGCATCGAATAGGTGGAGGTGTGTCATGGCCGAATTCATTGACCGGGGCAAGGAGGAGCTGGCGGAGACCGTCGAGAAGCTGGGCGACGCCGTCGAGAAGCTCGGCGGCACGGTGAAGCGCTTCGTGCCGATCAGCGAGTTCCGCGCGTTTCTGAAGAACTACAACGTGGTGGGGATGGCGATCGGGATCGTGATGGGCGCGGCGGTCACGCGGCTGGTCAACTCGGTGGTGCAGAGCCTGGTGATGCCGCTGATCAACCTGGTCATGCCGCGGGGCGCCGAGTGGGAGAAGGCCGGCATCGTGCTGCGCTCGGCGGGAGAGCCGGCGGAGAAGTTCCCCGCGATCAAGGTCCTCTACGGCGACCTGATCAGCACGGGGCTCAACTTCATCATTATCGCGATCCTGGTGTTCCTGTTCGCCAAGTACGTGCTGCGCGAGGAGAAGGTTGGGAAGAAGTAGCCGCCGCTTTCACGGATCAGCACGGATGGGGGCGGGAGGAGGAAGAGGTTGGGAAGAAGTAGCCACAGATCTCACGGATCGGCACGGATGCGGAAAGGGACGCTGAGGAGACGGGGAGCACGTGGCAGCCTTGGTTACCGGATGAAGCGGATCGCAAAGGGGTATCGGTACTCACGGCCCTTGTTGGCTCGCACTGCGCCGACGATGACGCAGACAAGGTCGAAGAGCCCGAGCGCGACGACAAGGAGAAACGGTGGTGCGGCAAGGGCAACGTCCAGACCCCACGGTCCAACAATGAGTCGCTCGCTGCTTACTCGTGCTCGATCAGGCTGGAGAACGGCGGTCAAAAAGAGAAAGGCGAATCCAACAAGAAGAACACCGTACAGGATCATGCTGATCTGGAAGTTCAGGGCCGCCTTGCCATGGCGGTTGACGAACGGCGATTCGTCCTTTTTGATGAGCCACACCACCAGGGGCCCGAGAATGAAGCCCAGCCGTATCCGCGGGAGCGGGGTAAGCGCCGCGAGGTGACAGAATGTCGCCCACACGCGCTCCCTGTTGCTCGGAGGCGGGCCGGGGGCTTCCGGGGGCGGCTGAGAGTGGTCGGGCGGCCCTTGTTCGCTTGATCCGCCTGGTTCATTCATCGCTCCCTCCGTGACGAGCCGTGGGTCATTTGAAGAATGGGATCGCAAGCGGGTAGCGGTAGGCCTCGCCGCGGTTGGCCGTGACGGCGGCGATGATGGTGAAAACGACATCGAATACCCCGATGCCCAGGACGAGCAAGACCCACCCCGGGAAGAGACCAAACACGGCGAAGATGCCGGTCATCGCACCGAGCACCAAGGGCAGGACGAGGAAGAGAAAGCCGCAGATCATGTACAGCACAATGCTGATGTGGAAGTTGAGCGACTGCTTGCCCTGGTCGTTGACAAGGGGGAACTCGTTCTTCTTGATCAACCACACGACGAGTGGGCCGAGGATGCTTCCGAGCGGCACGCCTACGTAACCGGCGAAGGCCGCCAGATGGCAGAACATCGCCCATGTCCGCTCCTGCTCCCATCTTTGCCAGCGCGGGTCGGGAGGGGTCGGCGGGCCATAGCCGGGTGGCGGCGGTTGGTGGCCGGGCGGTGGCGGCTGGTAGCCGGGTGGCGGCTGGGTGCCGGGTGGCGGGCCGGGCTGGCCGCCCTCGGGACTGGGTCGGTCGAATTGCATTATGGCTTCCTCCACGCGCACCAACTCGATGAGCATACCGTTAAGCGGACGCGCACGTCAATCATCAAGGCTTCGCGGCGGAGATGGCGAGTAAGAAGTAGCCACAGATTTCACAGATAGACACAGATAGGGAATGGGGTCGCAGAGGCGGTCGACCGAGCGGGCGGTTGCCTGTATAATAGGTGATTGTCGCTGTACGCCTATTGCACTGAGGGTTTCGGAGGATGGGACTGCTTGGTCAAATCAGGCTCGCCTCGGCTTGCGTGGCGGGCGTCGTGGCAACGGCGGTTGCCGGGATCGCCTCGGAGGGCATCGAGTACCCGCGCACCAGGGTCAAGCCGGTAACGGACACGCTGCACGGCGTTGAGATCACCGACAACTACCGGTGGCTCGAGCGGGGCGACTCGTGGGTTGTGCGCCTGTGGGTGAAGCGACAGAACAGGCTGACACGCACGCTGCTCGACCGCTTCCCCGAGCGTGAGCAGATCTGCAGGCGTCTCGAAGAACTCTACAAGGCGCCGCGCGTTTCGGTTCCTTTCCTGCCCTCCGGCGGTCGCTATCTCCAGCTTCGGCGCGAAGGGATGCAGGAGCATGCGGTGCTCTACGCGGTCGGCGAGGGCGATCCGGCGACAATGGAGGTCGTGTTCGATCCCAACGAGTGGGAAGACAGCGAGGAGGTCAGGTTCGAGCTGTGCGGCGCGACGCGCGACGGCACGCTGGTCGCGTACATGAAACGCCGGTGCAACAGGTTTTTCGGCACGCTGTACGTGCTCGATACCGAGACGGGCGAGACGCTGCCGGACGAGACCGAGGGGGTCGCACCGTGGCCTTTCGCGTGGCACGCCGACGGCAGAGGTTTCTTCTACCTGCACTGGTGCGTGGTGTGCGACGACGAAGACGAGGAGCCGGAATGGGGCTGGGCTGTCCGGCACCACGTGCTCGGCACGGATGGGGATGAGGACCCGATCATCTTCGGTGAGGACAACCCTGAGGGCTCCAAGCTGGACTTCCAGATGGGCGAGGACGGCCGGTACCTGTTTCTGTCCGAGCGGGTCGGGCGGTGGAAGAACGACGTGTACGTCATGGATCTCATGGCGGAGCAGCCCGAGGTGACACCGATCGCGGTTGGGCTCGACAGCCAGTTCTTCTTCCGTTCGGCGGGCGGGACGTTCTACTTCTCGACGGACTGGAAGGCGCCTCTGACGTGCATCTACCGTTGCGACGCCAGCGATCCCCGGCCCGAGAAATGGGAGCAGATCATTCCGGAGCACAAAGGCCCGATCGTCCGCTGGATCCTCGCCGACCGGCGGGTCGCCGTCATCGTCCTCGAGGATATGGAGCCGCGGCTGCTGACCTACTCGCTCAAGGGCGAGTTCGAGCGCGAGGTCGGTTTCCCGGCGGTGGGGACAATGGACAGTTGGTACGGCGAGTGGGACAGGCCGGAGCTGTATCTCAGGTTCACCTCGTTTCTCCAGCCGCGCACGCCGTATGTGTACGACATGGCCCGGCACAGGCTCACGCCGATAGAGCGGCCACGGGTGCCGTTCGATTTCAACCGCTACACGACGAGGAAGGTCCGGTACACATCGAAGGACGGCACGCCCGTCCCGATGCTGCTGGTGCACAAGACCGGGATGAAGCGCGACGGGAAACGGCCCGTATTGCTGGGCGGTTACGGCGGGTTCAACGTCGTCAATAGCCCGGTCTATGATCCCGGGTTGCTTGTCTGGCTCGAGGCAGGCGGGGTGTACGCGGTGGCGTGCCTCCGCGGCGGGGGGGAACTGGGCCGCGAGTGGCACGCGGCGGGCAAGGGGTTTCGGAAACAGAACACGTTCGATGACTTCATCGCGGCGGCCGAGTACCTTATCGCCGAAGGCTACACGCGGCCGAGCCGGCTCGCCATCAGAGGCGCGAGCAACGGAGGGCTTCTCGTCGGCGCGGTGCTGACTCAGCGCCCGGACCTGTTCCGCGCCGTGCTGTGCGAGGGGCCGCTGCTGGACATGGTGCGCTACCACGAGATGCGGGGTTCAAAGACGGGCCTGGAGGAGTACGGGACGGCTGAGGATCCTGGAGAATTCAGGGATCTGTATGCTTACTCGCCGTACCATCATGTGCGGGAGGGAGTCACGTACCCGGCCGTGTTCCTCAAGACGGGCACAGATGACTTCATCGTTCAGCCGGCACACGCCTACAAGATGACGGCGGCCCTGCAAGCGGTCGCGTCGGTCGGGCGGCCCGTGGTGCTGTGGGTCGAACCCAAAGGCGGGCACTGGCCGAGCGATCTCCCGCGCACGAGGCAGCTCCAGTCTGAGGCCGACAGCTACACGTGGCTCATGTGGCAACTCGGCATGATTGAGGAGCCTCAAGGGGAGGGAACAGCGGGACGTCGAGAATAGGGTGGCGGAGGAGGAGGGATTCGAACCCCCGAGGCCTTTCGGCCCAGCGGTTTTCAAGACCGCCGCCTTCGACCACTCGGCCACTCCTCCGGGTGCTAAGGATGGCAGAAGGGCGCGGGCGGGTCAACGCTTGGTGCGTGTGCGCCTTGGCGTCCTGGGCCGGGGCGCGTGGCGGCGGGCGTAGAGGATGGTGCGGCCGCGCTTGCCGACGGGGTGGATCGCGCCCATCTGGCGCAGGCAGTAGGCCATTTTCTGGGCGAGCCAGCGCGGCCGGGCGATGGCGTCGGCGAGGTCGGCGGTGGTGAAGGGCTCGGCGAGGCCGTCGGGGACGAGGGCGGCAAGGTCGGCGGGCGTTTCGAAGAGGCGGCGGTCCACGACGTCGAGCAGGCGGCGCTCGTGGGTGACCCAGCCCTTGCGGCGCCAGGCGCGGGCCGCGTCGTGGCGGCGGACCTCCTCTTCGTGGATGAGCAGGACGTCGAGGGCAAAGTTCGGGTTTGTGAGGAGCTTCGGGATGCTCACGAGCTCCTCGAAGAGGTCTTCGACGGCGCCGTGTTTCGGCGACTTGCGCCGGCCGGGCGACGCTGTCGCGTCGCCTAAGCCGTTTCGGGAGGAACGGCCGAGGACCTTCTTGCCGCGTTTGGCGCGCCGGACGATCCACTTGTCCCGGGCGATGGGATAGACGAGGCGGACGGGATGGGTTTCGGCGAGTTTTCCGAGCTTGCGCTTGAGGGGGGAGAAGCCGCGGGTCTGGATTTCGATGAGGAGGCCGTCGCGGACGATGTCGACGAGGTAGCCGTCCACGGGGACCTCGAACCGGTCGCCCGGGCGGGCGTACCATTCCTTGAGCGCCGCATGGAGCGGCTTCTCGTTGAGGGTGCTGATGTTGTGCTTGGCCTGACGCGATTCCTTCGACATGGCGGTCGAGCTCAATCGCCCCTTTCGGGGCTCGGGTTTTCTCGCGGCACCCAATACCACGGGCTTGCCCGCCTGCGGCGGGCTTTCGCCCGAGGCTACTACCAGTCGCCCCAAGGGGCTCCGCGATTCGGGTCAGCGAAAGCCTCGCCCAGCGGCCGACGAGTGCTCATTTTCCGGAATGTCGATTATGATGTCCGTCGCGCCCGCCGAAGCGAGCTTCCGCACGCAAGCACTAGCCAAGTTCCTCGAGGGCGGCTTTGATGAGGATGGGCCAGGCGATGGTGGCGTCGGCGTAGACCTCGGCGTAGCGGCCGCCCTGGCTCGGGGGGAGGAACTTGCCCCAGGAGACGCCCTCGGAATAGGTGCACCCGCTCAGGCCGCCCCAGTGGACGGGCTCGGGGCAGATGCGCACGCCGTAGCGGAAGCGCGGCGGCTTGAGGTCGAGGCCGAGGCGGGCCTTGAGGAAGTCGACGTATGGCCCGACCTGCTGGGCCCAGTTGCGCGGGACGCCGCCGCCGATGGTGAAGATGCCGAGGCGCTCGGCCTCGATGACGCGCTGCGTGTAGCTGTTGAGGTCGAGGAAGGGGTTGAAGTTCGGCTCGCCGGTGAGGAGGGCTTCCGCGGCTACGTTCTTCTTCCCGGCCTGCTTGCGCATGATTTCCCGGCAGGCGAGGTCGAGGCCGAGCTCGCTGTCGGTGAAGGCGGGGATGTAGACGGGCACGTCGTTGGCGTAGGCGCTCTTGAGGATGCCGGGGGCGTCGGTCTCGCCGGTGAGCCGCGTGCCGATGGCGCGGCAGATCTGCTCGGATGACCATGGTTGTGTCTCGTCGAGGTTGCCGAGGGCGTCCTTCATGAGCATGAAGACCTCGGTGAGGTTGAGCTCCATTTCGAGGGTGTCGTAGACGCGGTTGTAGCCCTTGGCGTAGAGCTCGGCGTCGGGCATGCCGGGTGTGTGCTTGTAGTGGAGGAGGCCGGCGGCCTCGGTGAGCCCGTGGGTGACGAGGGCGCCGGTGGCGATGACGACGTTGAGCATGCCGCGGTCGATCATGTCACAGAGCACCTTGCCCATCTTGGCGATGGTCATCGCGCCGGAGAAGGTGCCGACGACGAGGCAGGCCTCGTCGCGGACCATCTCGAGCAGCACGTCGAGGGCCTCGCCGAGGCGGCGGCCGCCGAAGGCGGTTTTGGCCATGCCGCGCACGAGGTCCGAGCAGCTCTGGATTGCGCTGAGGTCGAGGGGTTCGAGGGGTTCGAGGCCGTCGTCGCGGCCGTCGTGGAGGATGCGTTTCTGGTTGAGGGGGTCGGGGCGCACCGGGATTCCTCTCCGCTTGCTCGTGTCAGCCTAACAGGTTGCTGAAAAACGCTGTCAACCCCCGGAAGCCGTGGCGGCTTTGCAGATGCTGGGGCTGACGGGCCTGGTGAAAAACTCCTTTTATGTAAGCCCTTCAGGCTATGGTTTGGTTTGTTGTGGGCCCTGTACCCAGGGTTGCGCTTTGCCCCTCGATGAGCTCGGGGCAAAGCTGACCCTGGGCTATTCTATGCAGCCCCTTCGGGGCGAAGCTGCAAGGAACAAAGACCGACTTTTTCAGCAGTCCCTTACGCCCCAGGCTACCCGCTGTCGGGCCTCCGGCCCTCGGGCTGACAACGATCTCGTCGCTGACCTGGGGCTTACCCTCCTTCGCTAAGGCTACGGAGGGCCGGCGCCCCAGGCTACCCGCTGTCGGGCCTATGGCCCTCATGACGGTACGATGCGGGTGAGGCCTCTTTTTTAGCAGCCTGCTAACGCCACTATAGCGCGAGACGGGCGGGGGGTGAAGCGCTTTTGGCTTGGCCGTCGGCGGCGTGCGCTGCTAGAGTGGCGGCGCGAAGCGAGCATGAGGCGGAACAGATGGGCAGCAGGCGACGCGCGCGCGAGCTCGCGATGCAGTTCCTTTACAGTTTGGAGCTCAACCCGGGCGGTCTCGACGAGCGCCTCGAGCGGTTCTGGGCCATGAACCTGCTGGAGGACGACGGGGGCGAGGAGAGACCCGCCGATGAAGGGGTGCGCGAGTTTGCCACGGCGCTGGCGCGCGGCACGGTCGAGCACCTCGAGGAGATCGATGCGCTCATCCAACGCTACACGCTCAACTGGGACCTCGAGCGAATCACCTTGATTGACCGTGCGTGCCTCAGGCTGGCGCTTTACGAGATGCTTCATTGCGACGATATCCCGCCGGTGGTTTCGATCAACGAGGCGGTGGACATTGCGAAGCGGTTCTCGACGGCGGAGTCGGGCAAGTTCGTCAACGGCATCCTGGACAAGGTAAAGATCGAGGAGCTGGCGCCGTGAGGGGCGGGTCCACGGAGCTGCAGGCCGAGGCGAGGGCGGTGTTCGGCGAGGCCGCTCGCTTCGGCGAGCCGATGGCGCGCTACACGCTGTACCGGATCGGCGGGCCGGCGGCGCTCTTCGTGCACGCCACGAGCCGGGCGCTGCTTCAGGCGGCGCCGGTGTTCGCGGCGAAACACGAGCTTCCCCTGTTCGTGATCGGGCTGGGTTCGAACCTGCTCGTGCCGGACGGCGGGCTGGACGGGGTGGTGGTCAGGGTGGAGATCGAGACGCTGCGCGTCGAGGGCGCGGCGCTTGCGGCGGGCGCGGGGGTGCCGCTGGGGCAGGCGGCGCGGGCGGCGCTGGAGCACACGCTGAGCGGGCTGGAGTTCTGCGTGGGCATTCCGGGCTCGATGGGCGGCGCGCTGGTGATGAACGCGGGCTGCCGGGGGTGCGAGATCGGCACGCTCGTCGAGCAGGTCGAGGTGGTTGGGTGGGACGGGACGCTGCGGACGGTTGGGCGGGAGGCGTGCGCGTTTTCGTATCGCTCGAGCGACCTGCACGCGTTGGGGGCGGCGGTGGCGGGGGCGACGCTGCGGCTCGAGCCGGACGACGCGGCCGCGATCGAGCGGCGGATGGACGAGCACCGGATGTGGCGGATGAGCACGCAGCCGCTGGGGCTGCCGAACGCGGGCAGCGTGTTCAAGAACCCGCCGGGCGACGCGGCGGGGCGCCTGATTGACGCGGCGGGCTGCAAGGGCCTGCGTGTGGGCGGGGCGGAGGTCTCGGACGCGCACGCCAACTTCATCGTCAACCGCGGGGGCGCGACGTGCGCCGACGTGAGCGCGCTGATCGAGACGATGCGCGCGCGCGTCGAGCAACAGTTCGGCGTCCCGCTCGAGCTCGAGCTGGTTGATCTCGGCGCCGGCGGCAAGGGAGCGACCCGGTGAGAGTGCACGTGACAGTGCCGGCCCGGATCAACATCCTGGGCAATCCGACCGACGGTAACGAGGGGGACTTCTACACGATCAGCGCGGCGGTGAACATCTACGGCGGCGCGGTGGTGGAGCCGTCGGAGCGGCTGACGTTCCGGTACGTGGCGGGCCCGGCGTCGAGGAACGTGCTGACGTGGACTGCGGTCGAGGATTCCGCCGCGCTGCAGGTGGGCAAGGACGATCAGTTCGGCCTGTTCGCGGCGACGCTGCGGGGCCTGACGAAGTTTCACAAGCCGGTGCGGGCATGTGTTGGGGAGAAGCCGGTGTGCACGTCGCTCTGGACGAAGGTGCCGCGCCAGAGCGGGCTGGGGGGCTCGTCGGTGCTGGTGCTGGCGTTGCTCAACGGGCTGCGGGCGTACTACGGGCTCGACCCGCGGGTGCTGCACGACTACGCGCTCGCGGAGCTGACGCAGCGGATCGAGGAGCTCGAGATGGGGGTGACGTGCGGGTACGCGGACCGGTACGTGCCGCAGCTCGGGGGGCTAGCCTACATTGATTACCGCGACAAGCTGCACCACCGGCCGATCGGCGAGGAGCCGCTGGCGACCTACGAGCGGCTCGACGCGCTGGTGGCGCCGCCGGCGTTCATCGTCGGGTTCAGCGGAGTGAGCCGGGAATCGGGCGACGTGCACTCGGTGATGCGGGGCCGCTACCTGGAGGACTGGACGCGGCGGCAGCGCGAGCCGGGGTTCGCCTCGACGGTGCTGGACCGGTTCCGGGACGTGGCCGAGACGGCGCGCGCGGGCAAGGTGTGCCTGCTGCGGGGGGACCTCGAGGGCTTTGGCCGGCTGATGAACGAGAACCATGCGCTCGTGGACGCCATCATGCACGATTGCGGGTTCGCCGGGGGCGCGGGTGAGGAAAACAACCGGCTCATCGAGGCGGCGCGCGCGGCGGGGGCGCTCGGCGCGAAGCTCAGCGGCGCGGGCGGCGGCGGCTCGGTCCTGATTCTGCCGGAGCCGGGCGGTGCGCGGCGGATGCTGGGGGCCTTGCGCGCGGAGGCGCGGCGCTCGGGGATGCGGCGCGCGAAGTTTTTTGCGGTGCGGGTCGTCAAGCGCGGCGTGCGGGTCAAGGTGGAGGAGTAGTGTCTGGTTGCGAAAGCGGTGGCATGCTCAGACGGGCTTTCTGTCGCAGCTACCCGGCCCTGGCGCGCCTTCGGCGCTCGACAAGTTCTATGTAAGCCCTTCAGGCTAGAATTTGTTTTTTTGGCGTTCCGGCACCCAGGGTGGCGCTTTGCCCCTCGACGGGCTCGGGGCAAAGCTGACCCTGGGCTGCTACTATATAGCCCCTTTGGGGCAAGGTCCTTAGGGCGACGCCTTCAGGGCAAGGCCTTCAGGGCAAGGGCTTCAGGGCAAGGGCTTCAGGGCAAGGCCTTCAGGGCAAGGGCTTCAGGGCAAGGGCTTCAGGGCAAGGGCTTCAGGGCAAGGGCTTCAGGGCAAGGGGCAAGAAGGTGTGGACGTGGCCTTTTCAACATGGGCTTACGCCCCAGGCTAGGTTCTGTGGCCGCTTCGCGGCTAGGCCGAAGGCCACGCAAACTGACTCAAGCAGGGAGTAGGCGGTGATCGGGATCGTTCTGGCTGCCGGGCTGGGGACGCGGCTGCGGCCATACACGACTTTCGTGAGCAAGGCGGCGCTGCCGGTGGCGGGGGTGGCGATCGCGGTGCGGGTGATCGAGCAGTTGCGCGCGGCGGGCGGGGCGGAGCGCGTGATCGTGATCGCGCAGTCGCCCGAGCACGACGTGGTGCCGCTCATCGAGGCGCACGCGCGGCGGCACGGCTACGAGGTGGCCTTCGGCACTCAGCGGCGGCCGCGAGGCTCGGCACACGCGCTGATGCACGTGCCGGGGCGGGAGGGGCTCGACGAGGACGTGGTGATCGGCGCGTGCGACAATCTGTATGAGCCTGATGAGCTCGGGCGGTTCGTGGCGCAGCATCGGGCGAGCGGGGCCGACGGGACGATGGCCGTGCTGCGCGCGGCGCCGGAGGGGATGGGCGCGTCGTCGAACGTGGTGGTCGAGGGCGCGCGCGTGGTGCGGGTGATCGAGAAGCCGGCGCCGGAGGCGGTGGCCTCGCCGTTCGCGGGGCCGCAGTTGTATGCGTTCTCGCCGAAGGTGCTGTCTTTTCTCGGTGCCGTGTCAGAATCGCCGCGCGGGGAGTTCGAGTTCCAGGACGCGATCCAGGCGTTCATCGCCGACGGGGCGCGCGTGGGGTGGTTCGAGTTCTCGGGCCGCGCGACGCTGACGACGCCGGCGGACCTGCTGGCGCTGAACGAGCGTTTTTTTAAGTCTGCGGGTGAAACGCGTCAGGTGAGTGGAGCCACGGTCGTTGAGCCAGTGGTGATTGATCCGGGCGTGGAGATCGGGCCGGGGAGCACGGTGGGGCCGAATGCGCACCTGATGCGGGGGTGCCGCGTGGGGCGTGGGGCGACGGTGCGGCATGCGCTGGTCTTTCCCGGTGCCGTTGTCGAGGACGGGGCGAGTGTTGAGCACGCGCTCGTCGTGCCAGCGTAAGAATCCTCTCGCAGAGACGCAGAGAACGCAGAGAAGGGACTACTTTTCGGCGACGACGATGGCGGAGGCGTTCGCGCGGGTGTTGGAGAGGGAGAGGTGGATGCGGGTGATGCCGAGGCGGTGGCAGACGTCGGCGGCGCGGCCGGAGAGGGCGAGGCGGGGCGCGCCCGAGGCGTCGCACTCGACCTCGAAGTCGTGCCAGCTGAGCGCGTGGGCAAGGTCGTCGCGGGGCGCGGGGTCGTCGCGGGGCGCGGGGTCGTCGCGGGGCGCGAGGTCGTCGCGGGGCGCGGGGTCGTAGCGGAAGGCTTTGAAGGCGGCTTCCTTGGTGGCGAAGCGGGCGGCGTAGCACTCGATGCGGTTCTGGGGGTCGGCTTCGCAGTATTGGATCTCGGCGGGGGAGTAGATGCGGTCGAGGAAGCGTTCGCCGTAGGTGTCGAGGGCGCGGGCGATGCGGGAGAGCTGAACGATGTCGACGCCGATACCGTGGATCATAGGCAGCTGCTCCAGTACACGCGCTGAGCGGGGCGGCCCCCTGGGGCGCAGACGCGGAACATGCAGGAAGGGGGACTTGAACCCCCACGGGGTTTTCACCCCACTAGGCCCTCAACCTAGCGCGTATGCCAATTCCGCCATTCCTGCGTAGTGACCTGGTTTAGTTCGCCGGGATGTCCTCGACCCGGAGGATGTACACGGCGCTGGTGCCTTCGGGCGTGACGAGGCCGTAGCCGCCGACCGCCTTGAGCACACTCAGACACTCTAGCAGCGGGGTGACAAGTTCGTCAACCTGCTCTTGCATGTCCTCGCCGGCGCCCTGCATCTCGGCCATTTCGACGAACCAGTCAACGACCTCGCGGCCGGCTTTCATCGCCTCGGTCATGTTGATGAAGAAGACGCTGTTGGTCTTCTCGGGGATGCCCAGCGAGCGGTACAGGGGCGAGTTGAGAATACTGGTACCGGCCTTGGCGGCGTCGAGGGTGGCCTTGGCGTAGTCGCGGCCGCTGCTGATGAGGAGGAAGTTTTCCGTGATGCCGATCGTGGGGGTGAGTTCGATGCCGGGCCCCATGGAGACGGCGACGGTCTTGAGCTTGGCGCCCTGGTGTGCGAGGTCGGTCACGGTGATCGGCACCTGGGGCGGGGCGGCCTCCTCGAGGAGAGCGATGACTTTATCTATGAGCGTCTGGGCCTTGGCCGTGTCCTTGACCTGGAGGAGGAGGGTCATTCTGGGCAAGGGGAACGGCCTGTCTTCCACGTCGAGGCCCTCGAGGGTGAAGGCGAACTCCGTGCCGATGTTATCGAGGAGATCGGCCTTGAAATCGAGGTCGAGTGCGAGCTCGATCTGTTCGGTCACGTCGCGGACGATTTCGTCGAAGCCGAACTTGGCCCACTGCTTCATCGTGTGGGGCCAGAGCTCGCCGAGCGGCGGCATGCTGTTGGCGCCGAAGTACATGAGCGCGTCGGGCGGGACGTACTTGGCGTGGGTGCCTGCCGAGGGCGCGGCCTTGCTCGTGAGCTTCATCAGTTCGGCGCCCTCGGCGCCCGGTTTCATGGCGAGCTTGATGCGCAGGCCGCGGTCGAGGCGGGTGGTCAGGGTGAAGGCCTCGGCGGAGGCGCTCATGATGTCGAGCATGTTGATGAGGGGGGCGAGCTCGGGCTCGTCGCCGCCGTACTCGGTGAGCACGCGCCGGCACTCGCCGAGGTCGAAGTACATCTCGCTGAAGAAGGTGCCGTGGTCCTGGCGGGCCATGCCGAGGAGCTTGTTGACGTCCTTGTTGGCGGCCAGGGGCGCGCCTTCGCCCGCCATGCAGTCGAGGCAGCCCTCGATGTTGGGCGGGCCGTTGCCGATGCCGGCGATGAGGACGCCCTTGCTCATCGTCCAGCGGAGCTGGATCGGGGGGATGCCGCTTTTCGTCCTGATCGTGCGGATTTTGGCGTCGCGGTGCTCGACGGCGGAGATGACGACGTCGTCGCCCTGGCCCTTGGCGCGCTCGACGAGCTTGTCCACCATCGTCTCGACGGCGTCGGCGGGGTTCATGCGGCACACGACGATGAGCTCGACCTTGGCGCCGGTCTCGTGCTCTTCGCCTGCGTCGAGGTAGAGGGCGACGGCGAACTCTTTGCCGAAGACGGCCATGACGTTCTCGGTGCTGAACTCGAAGCCGAGGGAGTCGGCAAAGCCGTCCCGGAAGTCGTCGTACCAGTCGAAGTCCACGTCGTCCCAGAGCTCGAGGCGGGTGAGCCTGGTCCAGAAGTTGGAGCGTTCGATGCCGCGCCAGACGCTTTCGAAGTTCTGGGTGGTGGCGTAGAGGACGGCGCCCTCGGGCAGGACGCGGGCGAAGGTTTCGGGCTGCTGGGCGGTCGCCGGGGTCAGAATGGCGACGGCGAGAATGAGGTACACGAGATAAAGCGGCGTGCGTTTCATGGCCTTCTCCTTTCAAGACACGCGTTCGGGTACAGCAGTCGGTCAAGTGATCGGGAAAATGATAGCGCGGCTTGAGCGTGGGGCGTCAAGGCAAATCGGGGGCGGGCGGGAAAGCAAGATGAAGAGAGACTCACCGCAGAGGTCGCGGAGAGCGCAGAGACGGGACAATGACCACGGAGGGCACGGAGGGCACGGAGCAAGAATTCGCTGCGTTCTGCGCGACCTCTGCGGTTGACACTCTCCTCGGCGAGGGGGGTTAGTGCGGTGGGGCCTCCGGCGGGGGCGGTTCGGGTTCGGGCGGCTTGGGTTCGGGCTGCTCGGCGGGGGGGGTCTTGTCCTCGGCGTTGTCCTTGTGGCTCGAGGGGATGAAGCGCTTGACGTCGTGGAAGGTGACGTAGAGGAAGAAGGCGATGATGAGCACGGCGAAGACGTTGGTGACGATGGCCATGGTTTTTTCGCGCACGGGCTTGCGGCGGATTTTCTCGATGATGCTGAACATGATGTGTCCGCCGTCCACGACGGGGATGGGCAAGAGGTTGATGACGGCGAGGCTGAGGCTGATGAAGGCGGCCCACCACAGGAACGAGGTGAACGAGACGCGTAGCGAGTAGGTGATGACGCCGACGATGCCGACGGGCCCGGACAGGCCTTTGGCCTTGACGCGCCGGGTCAGCAGCCCCTTGAGTGTCCGCCCCATTATGTTGAAGCAGTAGGCCGAGGCTTCGACCGGGTCCTCCCAGATCCACACGTACACGCGCGCCATAACGAAGCCGAGGACGGGCGGTTCGTCGCCCTTGGCCCGGGGCATGGTCCCGGTGAGGGTGAGGGGCTTGCCGGCGCGCTCCACCGTGATGGTGAATTCGCTCCCCGCCCGTTCGCGCAGCTCTTTCTGCCACTCGGCGGCGCCGCTGTAGATGGGCTGGTGGTCGAGCTGCAGCAGCAGGTCGCCCTTCTGGAGCCCCATCCGCTCGGCCTCGGTGCCCGGTTGCACCCTGTAGACGATGATGGGTTGTTCCGCGGCGACGCCCATGACGCGGGCGCCGGCTTTCGGGTGCTCCTTCGGCCTGACCTGCTTATGGAGGATGAAGCGCTTGTGCTTGACCTGAACACGGAGCGGCTTGCCGCTCGCCAAGGCGCGTACGATTTCTTGCCACCTGCTTACCGTCCGGCCCGAACTGCTGACGACGATGACGCGGCGAGCGCGCTCGATCTCGACGTCGAGCGTCCTGGGCCCGAGGGCGACGCCCATCATCACGTCGTACCACTTGCTCACCGGGCGGCCATCGATGCTCAGGATGCGATCGCCGGGCTGGAGGCCGGCCTCCTCAGCGGCCGAGCCCTCTTCCGTGCCGCCGATAACGGTGGTAGCTTCGCCTTGGGGCACCTTGCGCCCGGTGCCCCACAGGATGAAGAAGAGGGCGAAGGCGAGGACGGCGTTCATGAAGGGTCCGGCGAAGGTGGTGAAGATGCGGCGCTCGGGCGTGGCGGCGTAGAAGCCGCGCTCGATCTCTTGGGGTGTTTTGTCGGGGGTGCCTTCCATGCCGGCGAACTTGACGTAGCCGCCGAAGAGGATGGCGCTGAGCCGGTACTCGGTTTCGCCGATCGTCTTGCGCCACAGGATGGGTCCGAAGCCGATGCTGAAGGCTTCGGCGCGGATGCCGGCGCGTCGGCCGGCCATGAAGTGGCCCCATTCGTGGGCGAAGACGACGACGCCCAAAGCGACGATGGCGACGACGATGAGGCCGATCAGCTCAAGGGTCCCGAGGAGGGAGGCGGCAACCAGGACGATCATGCGACGGACTGAAGCTCCTTGCGTACCGCGGCGTCCACGCGGAGGACGTCGTGGATGTCCGGGGCGGTGTTGACGGTGTGGGCGCGCATGCTGCGGCGTATGCGCCGGGGGATATCGGTCAAGGCGATCTCGCCGTTGAGGAACTTCTCGACGGCGACTTCGTTGGCGGCGTTGAGCACGGTGGGCATGGTGCCGCCGGCGCGTGCGGCCTCGTAGGCGAGGGCGAGGCAGGGGAATTTCTCGAGGTCGGGCGGCTCGAACGTGAGGGTCGGGTGGGCGGTGAAGTCGAAGGGCTCGACGGGGCGCTCGACGCGCTCGGGCCAGGTGAGCGCGTACTGGATGGGGCCTTTCATGTCGGGCTCGGCGATCTGGGCGAGGATGGAGCCGTCGGTGAACTCGACCATGGAGTGGACGAGGCTCTGGCGGTGCACGACGACGTCAATCTGGTCGGGCCGGAGGCCGAAGAGCCACATGGCCTCGATGACTTCGAGGCCCTTGTTCATCATGGTGGCGGAGTCAATGGTGACCTTGGCGCCCATGGCCCAGTTGGGGTGGTTGAGGGCCTGCTCGACGGTGACGCCGGCGAGCTCGCCGGGCGCGGAGTCCACGAACGGCCCGCCGGAGGCGGTGAGCACGATGCGGCGCACGGTGCGGCGCACGGCGCGGGCGGGCTCGCCTCGGAGGCACTGGAAGACGGCGCTGTGCTCGCTGTCGACGGGGATGAGCGACACGCCGGTGGAGCGGACGAGGTCCATGACCACGGAGCCGGCGGCGACCAGCGTCTCCTTGTTGGCGAGGGCGATGTGCTTGCCGGCGCGGATGGCCTCGAGGGTCGGGAGCACGCCGGCGGCGCCGACGATGGCCGAGACGACCATGTCGGCTTCGTCGAAGGCGGCGACGCGGTTGAGGCCCTCGGGGCCGGCGGCGACCTCGATGCCGTCGAGGGCGCCCGCGAGTTCGGTGGAGGCCGAGAGTCCGGCGGCGCGCGATTCGTCGGCGACGGCGACGAGCTTGGGGTGGAACTCCCTGGCCTGGGCGGCGAGGCGCTCGACGTTGGCGCCGGCGGCGAGTGCGACGACGCGCACGCGGTCGCCGAGTTCGCGGGCGACCTCGCAGGTGCTCAGGCCGATGGAGCCGGTCGAGCCGAGGATGGCGATGCGGCGTGGGCTCACGGCTTGCTCCGAGGTGTGCGCTTGTCGTCTCTGGTCATGAGGTAGTCCTCGAGCGCCATGATGGCTTTTTCGAGGGCGAGGCCGCGGTGGCTGATGCGGTTTTTCAGTTCGAGGGAGAGCTCGGCGAAGGTCCGGGTGTAGTCGTCTTTGACGAACAGGGGATCGTAGCCGAAGCCCTCGGTGCCGCGCTCTTCGGCGGCGATGCGGCCGTCGCAGACGCCCTCGACGACGGCGATGAGTTTTTGGGGGGTGGCCAGGGCGATGGCGCATCGGAACCGGGCGGTGCGATCGGGCTCGGGCACGCCGGTGAGCTCGGCGAGAAGTTTTTCGTTGTTTTCCTTGTCGGTGGCGTCGGGTCCGGCGTAGCGGGCCGACATCACACCCGGGCGGCCGTCGAGGGCGTCCACCTCGAGGCCGGAGTCGTCGGCGATGGTGAGGAGCCCGGTGTGTTTGGCGAGCGCGACGGCCTTGGTGGTGGCGTTCTCGCGGAAGGTGGCGCCCTGCTCGGGGATGGCGGGCAGGTTGTTGAAGTCCCTGTATGAGAGCAGCGTCAAGGCCGTGTCCTCGAGCAGCGCTTGGAGCTCGCGCACCTTGTTTCGATTTCGTGTTGCGACGAACAATTCCATGTGGACGCTTTCTTGCAGGGTCAGGTTCCGGGCGCGGGTGAGTGTATCACAGGCGGGCGGAAGTCTCACGCAAAGACGCCAAGGCGCAAAGGGGGTGAAGGATTTGTGTGAACGCGAGGGCCGGAGCGGGGTCTGAATATGATGAAATGCGCCGTGCGGCGACAGCCCCTTGCGCGTTATGGGGAAATGGGCCGTGCGGCGAAAGCCCCTTGCGCGAAGGGGTGACAGGTGGTAAGGTACTCGTTGCGGAGGAGAACGGCGGAGGAGAACGGCGGAGGAACGCGGATGCACAAGCCGATTCACGAGGTCCTGGCCAAAGTGCACGCGGTCCGGGCGCGTATGCGTCTGGCCGCCGCCGTGCACGGGGGGCTGACGGGGCTGGCGTTTGGGTGCGCGCTGTGCCTGGTGGTGTTTCGGACCCGGATTCCGGTGCTTGAGCGCAATCCGCTGGCGGTGTTGCCCTTGAGGCCCGGGCTGGCGGTGGCGGTGCTCGCGGCGGCTGCGGTGATCGGCGCGGCGGTGGCGCTGACGAGGCGCGTTTCGATGATCCACGCTGCGGCGGTGATTGACCGGGCCTCCGGGCTGCAGGACCGAACGAACAGCGCCGTGGATTTCATCAGGCGCCATGTCGAGAGCCCCCTGGTGGAGCTGCAGATCAGCGATGCGGACGGGCGTGTGCATGAGGTGCACGCACGGCGGGTGGTTCGGTTCTTTCCGGGGGCGGCGCGTCGGCGGGCGTTGTGGAGTATCGTGGCGGTGGCGGTGCTGGCGGCCTTCTGGGGTGTGAACCTGCTCGTGCCGAAGCCCGTGGAGGCGGTGGTGTTGCCGGACGAGGCGGTGATGCAGGCGGGGCGCGATCTGAAGGAGGTGGCCGACGCCGTGCGGGAGCGGATCGAGAACGTGCGTCTCAAGGAGGCGAAGGAGCTGCTCGAGAAGCTCGACCGGCTGGCGGAGGAGCTGGCCCAGGGCGAGATGACGAAGAAGCAGGTGCTCTCGGAGGTCACGAAGATCCAGGAGGAGGCCGAGGAGCAGCAGGCCAAGACGCGCAAGGACCTCACGTCGGCCAAGGAGGACTTGAAGGAAGCGGCCAAGGAGCTGCAGGACGAGGAGCTGAGCCGGAAGCTGGCCGAGGCGATGCGCAAGGGCGAGCTGAAGAAGGCGAGCGATGAGATGGAGAAGTTCGCCGACGCGCTCAAGGAGCACAAGGACAAGCGCAAGCTGATGCGCCGGAAGTTGAGGAAGGCGGCCGAGAAGATGGACGCCAAGGAGCTCGCCAAGTTGGCCGAGTACCTGGTGAAGGCGTCGGACTACCTCGATACCGGCGACATGGAGATAACGGAGCAGGAGCTGGACCTGGCGGCGCTCGAGCTTCTGAACATCGAGGACCTGGAGATCCTGGAGGGGATCCTGGCCGACATCATGGACGGGGCGATGGTGGCCAAGCTCAACCTGGGCAAGGGGAAGCTGGTGCTGGCGAAGGGGTGCAAAGGGTGTATGGGGCTGCGGCTGCCGATCAAGATGATCGGTCCGGGTGGGGCCCGTAAGTCCAACAGCCCGAGCAACTCGGCCGGCACGGCCACGGACAATGCGCCCTATGGCAAGCGGACGGACCTCGATGCGGGGCGGCGCGTGGAGGGGTTGCACGGCGAGGTCGGCAAGGAGGGCGAGACGTTCGTCGAGATCAGCAAGGTGGCAGAATCGAAGGAGACGAGCTCGACGGCGTACCGGGAGGCGTTCTCGGAGTACGCGAAGGCGGCGCTGGAGGCGCTGTCGTACGAGGAGATCCCTCTGGGGTACCGCTACTACGTGCGGAGCTACTTCGAGAGCATCCGGCCCGGCGGTGACGGGGGCGCTGCCGGGGATGGCGGGCCCGAGGGTGCGGCGGTGACCGGGGGGGCGGAGGAAACTGAATAAATTTGGCTTGACTTGGGGCCCGGCCTCCTATAGATAGTTAATACTTGGCCAAAAGAGGGAAGAAGCGGCACGTTTACATGAGGAGATGGAGGAGACAATGCTGAGACTAGCTGCTTTGGTTTGCGTACTCGGGGTGGCGGGCCTGCTGATCGTCGGCGGCTGCACGCCCGAGTCGGACAGGACGTGGAGCGAGTCGACGGACTTCTCCGACTATCAAGTTTCGGACTGGTCCGGGCCCTACACTGTCACGGCCAGCCTTGACGACGAGTTCACGAACATGAACATCTACCAGACGGGCAGCAGCCTGCAGGGCTTCGACAACTTCCGGCGGAGTTGGTTCGGAAGCCTCAGCGCTTCCACGACGCCGGGGCTCAATTTGGAGACGAGTGACGGCCCGCGCGGCACGGAAGTAATCGTTGGGAATTTCGTGCTCTTCGAAACCCTGGCCGGCACATTCAAGGGCGCCCAGGGGACGCACTGGGCGTCGCCTCGCACGGGCGTCATCGAGATGATGGGACCTGCGGTGGCGGCCGCCCCGTAATCGGGTTCCGGGAAGAGAACGCAGCCGTT
>Ga0180431_10000653_pt1 | contig 49574 bp, 30 predicted proteins | sample SS_ome_11_FD_132459 | JGI IMG/M metagenome (GOLD analysis project Ga0180431, IMG submission 132459) | Hypersaline lake sediment archaeal communities from the Salton Sea, California, USA - SS_1_MS_1 metaG | ecosystem: Environmental > Aquatic > Non-marine Saline and Alkaline > Hypersaline >... | reverse complement strand
TAGACTTGGGCTTGGCCATCGTATCGCTCCTAAATCAGCTCAATCTAGCCTCCAGTCTAGCACATTTTGACCAATCTGAGGAGTCCCTAATTTCACTAGCCGCCAAAAAGCAGCAGCGTCAAGATGGCTATCCTACCGGTTCGGAGATTCACAGGCACACAAAGCTGTTTCACGCGAGTGGCTCGCTGAGGGCGACCGGAGGGTGTAAGGGCTTCTAGCCGATGACCTGCTGGAGGGCGGTCTGGGTACGCTGTAGGAGCTGCTCGCCGATGGCCTGACAGGCCTCGGGAGTGTTGGCCTCCCAGCGCATTACCAGCTCTTCGCCGGTGTTGGAGGCCCTGATCAGGGCCCAGCCGTCAGGCAAGCTAATGCGAGCACCGTCCACCTTGAGGATCTCATGGTCAGGTTCGTAAGTGGCCGCGACCTGCTCGGCGACAGCGAACTTGTGCTGATCCGGGCAGTATAGTCGCTTTTCCTCTGAAGTGTAGTAGGTCGGTGCCTCGGCGACTATATCGCGCAGAGACTTGTCGGTGGCAGAGAGACTCTCCAGCAGCCGGGCAGCCGCGAAGGTGGCGTCATCGAACTTGATGTAGGGATTATCAAAATAGCAGTGGCCGGTAGTCTCAAAGCCCATCGGCGCGCCCCTCTCCCGCATCCCCTCGAGAATGAAAGGATACCCACAAGCGCGCATATCCACCGTTCCGCCGCGATTTTCGACATCGTCAATCAGCGACTGAGAGCACCGCACCTCGGCGATGAAGGTCTGGGGGCCGGCCTGCAGTAGGCTGTGACATATCGGCATGACATAGGCGTCGGGCCAGACCATCTCGCCGGTGTGGTCAACGACGGCGATGCGGTCGCCATCGGCATCAATGGCGATGCCCAACTCAGCGCCGGTGTCGCGGACTTTTTCGGCCAGCGGGGCGACACTGCTGACCAGCAGAGGGTCGGGGCCGCGGCCGGGGAAGGTGCCGTCCGGCTGCTCGAAAAGGGTCTCGACTTCGGCCCCGATCTCGGCAAGCAGTCGGGGAGCGGTCAGAGTGCCGCAGCCGTTGCCGAGGTCCAGCACCAGCCTGATAGGCCGCTGGAGAGTGACCTGAGCGGCGGCGATGCCGAAGTACTCGTCATAGATGTCGCGCTGGGTACAAGTACCCTGACCGGTGGGGAAGTCCTCCGCCACAACTGCGCCGTAAAGCTTCTGGAGCTTCTTACCATAGAACGGCAAGTCGCCTTGGCGCAGTTTGACGCCATTGAACTCAGGAGCCTTGTGGGAGGCAGTCACCATCAGGCCGCCGTCGGCCTTCCACCTGCCGATGGCGAAGTAAAGCAGCGGGGCGGGGACCTGGCCGACGTCCATGACCTCGCAGCCGGCGGCCGTCAGGCCCGCGATGGCAGCCTGGGCGAACTCGCCGGAACTCTCGCGCAGGTCGCGGCCAACGACAACCGTAGCGTTCGCGGGCAAGTAGCCGGCATAGGCCTGAGCGATGGTGCGGACTACCTGCGGGGTAATCTGGTCACCGACCGTGCCTCTGATATCGTACGCGCGGAAGATTTTTGGGGTGATACGCATTAGCCTGTCCTAGTAGTGGGCCAAGCGTCGCCTTGGATACTGCCAGATTGTGTATTGCACTTTCCATACCAGTTGCCGAGGTGCGGTATGTGGCTCATATCAGTAATCGAGGATGAGCGGCTGGCGGATGCGGGCGAGCATCTGGTCGCCGACGACCAGGGCGAACACCGCCATATAGTCGCCCGGGGGCAGAGCCTCATCAGCAAGCGACATGCCGTCCCAGGTTATGCGGAAGGGACCGGCACCGGAATGTGTCCAACGCTGTAGCACACGGCCAGTGGTCTCCTGGATCTCGGCGATGATGTGCTGGCGAGGGATCTTGCCGCCGAGGCCGAGAGTAAAAGTGACGCAGTCCGCATCAGGAGCGGGACGCGCTGCAATGCGGACCTCCTGAGGGACTTGCGGGTCGGAGGGGGAGATGACACGCACTCGGCGCACCCGCTCCGAGGCAGCGCCCTGAGTTGAAGTTGCCGTTACCCGCAGTAGATATTCACCGGGGCCGGGGAATTGCTCGCGGTGCATGAACCTGTTGTCCTCGATGGTCACCGGCTTGCCGTTGACCTGGATGGCGGCGACTGTGGAGGGGTCGGCGATTGTACCGCCGATGAAGACGTAATCGCGGTTGCTAACCAGCAGCGGAGTATCGCCTGCGGCAGGCTCGGTCAGCAGTGTCATGTGTAGAAGCTCGTCATCCACCAAAGCGGCCGGGGGCTGTTCGGTACCCGGCTTGCCGGCCAGGCGGCGGTCGGTTGCTGTTGTCCTCTGGCCGGCAGCGGGGGCCGGAGCGGGCAGTTGCGGTGGATATGAGCCGGGGCTGGTGGTATGGACCTCGCCCGGGGCGACGGAGGGTCGAGACGGCCGCGTCCCATGAGTGGGCCTGGGGAAGGTGACCGGGAGTGTTGGAGTGCTCACCTGGGTCGGTGGGCCAACCGAAGTGCTAGGCGGCTGGGTAGTATCGGGGCGTGGTCGCGTGGGCGCAGGGAAGCCGGCCGGGCCGACCGCGAATGGCTCTTGGGAGGCGTAGGCGATCTGCACGGACTTGCCCGGGCCCCGGCGGTAGGCATAAAGGCCGGCATTCTCGCCGCCGATAAGCATGTGGCCTTCGGCAATAGTCGCGCCCGTGGTCAGCGGCTCGCCGGCAAAATGCTCCCACAGGGGCTCGCCGGAATCCAGGTCCAGGGCGCGGACGTAGCCGTCGTGACAGGTGACATAAAGCTTGCCGCCGGCGACGATCGTGGGTGATGATGAGACGGCAGCGGGCAGCGCTGTCTGCCACAGTTCCGAGCCGTCTTTAGCTGACAGGCCGAATACATGGCCATTGCGGGTGGCGATACACACCACGCTGGGAGTGATTGCAGGAGCGGCGACGACCGGCGCGGATAGATTGGCGTCCCACAGGATCTGCCCGCCGGCGATGCTGAGGCCCCAGACCTTGCCGGCGTAATTGCCGACATAGACGGTGGTGCGGTAGATGGCGGGCGCTGCAGTCACCGGCGCGCCGGTATCAACGCTCCAGACCAGTTCGCCGGTGCTCTCGGCGAAGGCATAGACCTTGCCGTCGGTGCTGGTGCATAGTATAGCACCGGCGCGGCCGGTGGCCTTGATGTTTTCATCAAGGCCGGCGGGGATCGGGTAGAGGCCTTTAGAGGCGCCGGCCAGGATCGCACCATCGGTCTTGCGCAGCCAGCGCAGTCTCCCGCTGCCGGTCTCGACGGCGTAGAAGGTGCCGTCACCGGAGCCGAAGAAAACCAAGCCGGCGTCGGTTACCAGCGGCGAGCCGGTAATCGGCGCGTTGGCTTTGAAGCGCCAGACCAGATGGCCGGCCGGGACCTCACCATTTACCGGAGCCTTGATGCAGAACAGCTCACCGGCTTGGGTGCCGAAGTAGATGTGGCCTGAGGAGACGGCCGGGGCGGAAATGATGGGCGAATTGGCGGGGAAGCGCCAGAGACGTTCGCCGTTGCGGATGTCCACGGCATAAAGCCACTCGTCATGGCTGGCTACATAGGCGACACCGTCGAGGACTGCCGGCCCGGTGCGGATCGGCCCCTCGGCTTTGTAGCTCCAGACCAGATGCGCCGGCGGCGAGAAGTCCACACCGGTTGCCGAGGCCGACTGGGCATCGGCTCCGCCCCGGGGCCAACTGTGCTCGTCATACCTGGGGAAAAAGGCGGTGCGGGTAGAGAGCTGATAGCCCTGATCGAGATCGCGGTACTCGAGGGCCGCACAAGCGCCGAGACGGGCGACCGAGCCGGCGCTGCTGTACCAGCGGGTGTCGGCGGTGGGTTGCCTTACGCGCCGCAGCTTGACGCCCCACTGTATCGGGGTGGTCAGCATCAGGCCGGCCTGCCAGTCGCTGTCAACGCTCTGCACATAGGCTCCGACGCCAAGGTATTTCAGGGAGCGGTGGGCGGTAATACCATATCCGAAATCGTCGTCAATCAGGCCGACAAGGCCGCGCAGGATTGTGTCATCACCGAGCGGCGTATCGTAGTTGAATAGCGCGGAACTGGAGTTGGAGCCGCGAGCATTGAAGAAATGGCTGGCGGTAAGATTGCTGCGGAGCGTCAAGGGCATGGCCAGGGCCGCATCAACGCCGCCGAGCAGCCTCGTACTCCCGTCAGGAGTATGTAGGCTGAAATGCGGCACGGCAAAAAGTACCGGCGGAGGGGTGAGGTTCTCGGTCTCTTGGGCGGAGGCTAGGCCGGCCAGAAGCAGAGGTGTCAGCAGACACACAACACCGCACAAGGGCGGAAAGCGTCGCATGTTAGGCCCTCCGAGCAGCGATACTTGGGTATAGCTGTTTGCAGGCTTTCGGCCCTAATCTTATACCATGTCTTACACGAAAAGTCAAATGGCTGGGGAGACAATGGCGGCGGCTAACGGCGCGGGCACATGCCATGTACCCCTACATCGGCCGGCCTCGCCCGTTCCGACCTCGGCGAAAAGGAAACAAGTAGGTCAAGCGGGACATCGAGAGGAATAGGGAATACGGATGTGGCGCAAATGAATGAGAAGAAGTTCGTGCAAATCGGCGCGGGAAATATCGGGCGGTCTTTCGTCGCCCAGTTGTTTGCCGGCGCCGGGTTCGAGGTCGTTTTCATTGACGTGGTGCCGGCCATCATCAGGGCCCTCAACCGGCAGGGTGAATACCGCGTCGAGATCAAGGACAAAGAGCCCGCCACCATTCGGGTCAAGGGCGTTAGAGGGGTAAATGGCCGCGACCGCGAGGCGGCTGCTACTGAGCTTGCCGATTGCCGGCTGTGCGCTACGGCCGTCGGCCCGGGGGTGCTACCGGCAATCTTCCCAACAGTCGCTATGGCCCTGCAGAAGCGCCTGGAAACCGACCAGCCCCCGCTGGATATTATCATCTGCGAGAATATGCGCGAGGCGGCGGCGGCCTTCCGCAAAGGCCTACGGGAGCATCTGCCGGCCGACTTCCCGCTGGAGCAAAACGTCGGACTGGTGGAAACCAGCATCGGTAAGATGGTGCCGATAATGAGCCAGGCCGACCGCGCCCGGGACCCGCTGCTAGTGTTTGCGGAGGCTTACAATACCCTAATCTGCGATGCGCGCGGGTTCAAGAACAAAATCCCCGAGGTGCCGGGGCTGGACCCCAAGCAGAATATGAAGGCGTACGTTGACCGCAAGCTGTTCATCCACAACCTCGGCCACGCCTTGTGTGCCTACCTGGGCCATGTCTGTGAGCCGGCGCTGCAGTACACCTATGAGGCGGTGGAGCATGAGGTGTTGGGCCCGGCGATACGGGCCGGGATGTGGGAATCGGCGCAGGCGCTGATGCGGCAGTACCCCGAGGAGTTTGATGAAGCCAACCAGGCCGAGCACGTTGACGATCTGCTGTCACGCTTCGCCAACCGGGCGTTGGGAGATACGCTGTATCGCGTCGGGCGCGATGTGCCAAGGAAGCTGTCGCGAGAAGACCGGGTGACGGGGGCGATCGTGTGCGATCTGAACAACGGCCTCGAGCCGCGGATGACCAGCCTGTGCGCCGCTGCGGGAATGCGCTTCAGGGCCACCGATGAGGCCGGGAAGATGTACGAAGCAGACCGGCAATTCGCCCGGGAGCTATGGCCTCAGGGGGTCGAGGCAGTCATGCAACAGGTGTGCGGGCTGAGTGGGGCAGAGGCGACCGAACAGGCAGCCCGGGACTGGATACGCCAAGCCGACGCGCGGCTGCACGAGATAATGATGTCGGCGACACCAGATTGGGAGCAGGTGCTGAGTTGAGCGAGCAGATGGAGATGTCGGAAGCGGTAGAGGTTAGGGATGGGAGGATCACGGTGCTGGCGACGGTGGGGCTGTTGCTTTTCCTCAGTGGGGTGCTGGCATACGCCTACCCGCATTTCTTGCCCGGTTCGCCCGAACAGACGGTCAAGCGCTTCCTGGTGGCGCAACAGGCTGGGACCTGGGACTACGTGCAACTGGCTATGGATGCCCCGGTGCAGTTGGAGATGGCATATGTGAGGGCTGCCAGTCGCTGTCGGCTGGCTGGCTTCGAAGTGGCCGACAGCTTTCCGAAACGGCTGCGCTGGGCCTGGGGAAGGCTGGAGGATGAAGAGACCGTCAAGGTGCACGAATACTATGAGACCGGCACCGCAGGCGAGACGGTGCAAGTGACGGTGGAGTACGGATTGGTTCGGCATGATGGCGAGTGGCTGATCCAGCTCGATAGCATCCTGGGGGATGGCGGAATCGAGCGATACCTCCACGCGCGGGGCGTCAGTAGCGTATATCCGTAGATTAGCTGCGTTGGCGGGAGGTGATGTATGCAGTCCGAGATGGCTCGACCCCTGATCCACGCAGTGGTTGAGGTGCCGGAGGTTTTTGTGACCACCGGCGAGGGGCAGAGGTTGGGTGGTGATGTGCGCATCGGCGATCTGAGCGGTGACGGCCAGGTTGACTTGCTTGTGTACCGCTGCGCCGACGGTGGCATGAAGCCGTGTTTCATGGGCGCGTTCAACCTCAGGGGGGAGCCGCTGTGGAGTGCCGGGGAGGGCGGACAACAGCCTGCGCGCCCAATGTCGGTGGCTATCCACGATCTTGACGGAGATGGCAACAGCGAGGTCGTTTGCTTGTGGCATGTCGGCGACGGCGATGCCGATGAGACGTCACTTGCCGACATCGTGGTGCAGGTTCGGGACGGTCGCAGCGGCGAAGTCAAACAGCAGGCGGCCCCCGCAGAGATTACCGAGCGGCGGGGGGAAGGCTCCAACTGGGTGCATCAGCGCCTGCTGATAGCCAACTTCCGGGGCACCGATACGCCACGCGACCTGGTGGTGAAATTAGGGGACACCGTGGTGGCGCTGGACGAGACCCTCCAGGTGCTGTGGACCTACCGGAGTCGGTGGCATGAATACGGCCGATGCCCCGCCTACATCCCCTCGGTGGGTGACCTGAATGGTGACGGGGTTGATGAGGTCAATGGTGGCTACTTCCTGCTGGCTGCTGATGGCGAGCCGCTGTGGGAAGCTCAGATCGGCGAGCACATGGACTCGGTGGCCATTACCGAGTGGGACAACGGTCAGATGCGGGCGATCTGCTCCGGTTTCGGCCAGGTGATGGATGAGCAGGGTGAAGCGGTTTTGCGGCTGGGGCCGGAGTTGGTCCCGCACGGCCAGGAAGTCCGCATCGCCGATTTCCGTGATGACCTGCCGGGACCGGAGATGGTGGTGCGGTATGACGGCCATCGTCCGCAGGTCCGCGTAGTGAGTAGCGCCACAGGGCAGGTTGTTGATGAGCTGTCGTTGAACGAGTCGCCGAACAATACCGGGATGGTTGAGGTGGATTGGGGCGGCCCGGATCAGCGCGCAATGCTGTTCAACGGTGGGTGGTTGTGGGACCTGCAGAAGCGCGAGGGTATTCCGCTGCCGGAACTGCCGCCGCCAAGGGGGCAGGCCTGCCACCGAATGTGTTGGTATCACTGCATCCCGGCAAACGTCTGTGGGGACCAGCGTGAGGAAATGGTGGTTTACGATCCCTGTACGCCGACGGTCTATGTTTTCACTCCGGAGCCGCTCGATGAACCGGCATTTGGCGGCTATGTGAGCGGGCCGCGGCAGTACAACGCGCGCCTCATGGACTGATACCGGCGCGGACGATGTGACCGGAGGTGCAAGCGACCATGCCAAGTTCGCCTCAATCGCAGAAGCGGTTCGTGGTCACAGTTGATGATCCAGGTGGCCTAATTCAGGGTATTCCGACACTGCAGCGGGTGATGGATTTCTTCGGCGAGGAAAGCGTGCCGGCCAGCTTCTTCGTGGTGCCGCGCGGCCAGGGCGGCTGGCAGCTCGACCGGCAAGAAGAATGGCTGGCGGTGGCGCAGCAGGCCGAGCAGCAGGGCCATGACTGCCAGTTGCACGGCCTCGACCATGGGCGTTACGAGTTCGGGCCATACCCGAGCTTCGTATTCGCCATGGGCGGCGATGATCCGCAGAAGAGGCTTCATGAGGCCCGCCAGGAGTCCGGGCATCTGTGGCGGCGCGACCTGTACGTGGAGAAGCTGGAAACCGCGATCGGGATATTCGACAGAGCCTTCGGGCGCAAGCCGCAGGTGCTCAGGACCGGCGCACTTGCGCAAACCGCCGAGCTGTATGAGGCGGTGGCTGAGGTGGGGATGCGCTATGTCTCAAACAAGATAGTCAACCCGCGCGGCTGGGAGTATATCGGCGGCAGATACGATACCGCGGTGGACTGGGACCCGCAGGTGCCACCAAGACCGTATTACCTGACGCAGGATGTCATCAACCTGCCGATGATCAGCGAGTACGCCTGGCAACTGACGCCGGAGAAGATCGCGAGGCATCTGGCCCTGGCGGTGGAGGACCTGAGGCGGGTATATGAAGCCGACGGAGTATTTCTGCTGATATGCCACGTCCAGGAGGTCGGCGCAGAACACCCCCATTCGCGGGTGCTACTGCATCGGCTCCTGGAGGTGGCGCGGGAGGATTATCAAGTCACATTCATGACGGTGCGGGAATTGATCGGTGACATCGAGAGCGGAGCGGTGGAAGTTCGCGATTACAAGGCAAGGAGCGCTGAAGGAGGCCACTACAGTGAGAATTGACCGGTTTGACGGTAAGGAGATCGAGTATCTGCAGGAGGTCCTGGCTTCGGGACGGCTGTCGGGTCAGGCCGAGGGCTTCAAGGGCAAGCTGGAGAGCGCCTTTGCGGAGGCTTTCGGGGTGAAACACGCGATCGCGGGCAATTCGGCGATGTCGCTGCTGATATCGTCGGTCTATGCCGCCGGTGCCGGTGCCGGTGATGAGGTGATGTGCGATCCGCTGGTGCAATTCCACGCGATAAGCACGCTGTGGCAGAACGCGCACCCGACCTGGGCCGATGTCTGCGCGGATACCTGGCTGATGGACCCCGAATCGGCGCGGGCGAACATCACGCCCCAGACCAAGGCCATCTGCTGCACGCACCTGTGGGGGCTGCCGTGCGAGGTTGACGCCCTGCGCAAAGTCGCTGATGAGGCCGGGGTAGTGCTGATCGAGGACTGCGCTCACGCGATGTTTCTGCCCTATAAGGACAGATACGTCGGCACCTGGGGCCATATCGGCGTATTCAGCTTCTGCCAGGGCAAGCACATGACCACCGGCGACGGCGGCGTTGCGCTGACCGATGATGATGAACTGGACCGGCGCATCAGGAGCATGATCGCCTTCGGTGAATCGCCGCCGGAACTGGCCACGGTTTTCCGCATGACGGAACTACAGGCGGCAGTGGGTCTGGCCCAGTTGGACAAGGTCAAGGGCTACATCGCGGAGTATCAGAAATCGTATCGGGTGCTGGAGGCGGCGGTCGCCGAGTGCGAATGGCTGCAGCCGCGCGCGATCAAAGAGGGCTGCGGGAACTCACCGTATATCTTCTCGTGCCTGTTCCGGGGCGATGAAAAGGGCATCGAGCTGGAGGACTTCAAGCAGGCGCTGTTCGCAACCGGCGAGAACTTCAATATCGGCTTCACCCAGGTGCCGGCGTACAAGTACAAGCTGTTCACGCAGCCGATGGCCTATCAGAATAAGGGCTGCCCGCTACATAACTGCCCGTACTATGAGGGTGATTACGAGTACCGTGATGGCCTGTGCCCGACCGCCGAGGCGATCCTGCCGCGCCTGGTCAACACCACGTGCATGATACCCGAGGACGAGGCCAAGCGCGTGGCCGAGGCGCTGCGCCGGGCCATCGCTCAGGCCGAAGGCAAGTGACGGAACTACTGGCCTAACCCCCTAGCCCCCTTCCCTGCCAGGGAAGGGGGAATCAGAAGCGGTTTAGGCCAAGCTACAAGGTCGGTACTCACGTGCTCTAGATCACAAGGCGACTGGTTAGCCAGTAACCGCACGCGACCGGATGGATAGCCTATGAATGACCTGAGCAAGCTCTGTGACGAGAACAGTGATAGGGTAATGGCTATCGTGGAGGAGCTGCAGCCGGTCACCGCGCGGCAGGTCCGCGAGGAACTGGCGCGCCGGTACGGTGTGGAGGCGGAGCTGGAGCAGGTAGTCAGATATATGGAGTGGTTACGGTCGGGCTTCCCACGCAAGCTGGCCCACGCCGGCCCCGACGCCTGGGTCGTCATTGACCTGGGGTGAGGGCGCGGTTCGCGGGCCGAGTTGTGTCAGCACAGGGGCTCGAGGATGGTGATGGTGTGGTTCAGGCCATGACAGCCGCCAGTAGTGCTCGACGTAGTACTCATCTTCCTGAAGTTGCGCCAGTATGCTGGCGATGTCGCGCTTGAGGCGCGGCAGGTCGGTCACCACCGTATCCCAGACCTGCTCCAGGTCTATACCGAAATACTGGTGAACCAAGACATTGCGCATGGCGATGATGTCCGGCCATGGAACGCCCGCGTGGCGGTGGCGCAAATCCTGGGAGAGACCGCCGGCAGCTTCGCCAATGATCTGGAGATGATGAACCATCCAGACTTGCAGTAGCTCTTCCTCCAAGTACGCTTCTCTGCCGGCTTTGGCTCGCTGCTGGATCTTCTCGACAGCTTCCAGGATGTCAAGCAGTCTCCCCGCGTCATCCCTCATACGGTCACGGCCTCCCGCAAGACCTGGTCGCGGATTCTCTGCCGTAGCGCCCGTTCGCTAACCACATCTACCTTACGGCCGAGGAGGTCCTCAAGCTCCCGCAGCATCGCGGCATGATCCAGCAGCGTAACGCCGGGGGCGAAGCGGACCAAGAAGTCAATGTCGCTGTCGGCACACTCCTGACCGCGTACCGCAGAGCCGAAAACGCGGACATCGGATGCGCCATGTTGCCGCGCGATCCGAAGGATATCCTCGCGCTTGTCTCTGACCGTTTCCAAAAGGTCGGTGCGCGTACTCATGAGCCTAGTCACCCCGCTTCTGCGGCAGCGGCCCACAAACGAGCGGACTTGCCGTCCTAGTCAGGAAGATACTACAAACGCTCCCATTCTGCAAGGATTACGGTCTGACTTCCTGCCAAGGCTGGACAGCTAGCACAGCGGCTCCAGAATCGCGATGGCGCGCTTAATGTCCTCGATCTGCTGCGGGCCGGAAATCTCCCGCTCAATCGCTAGCACGCCGCTGAAGCCCTTCGCCTTCAGCTTCGGCACCAGTAGCGGGAAGTTGACCCGGCCCTCGCCCATCGGCTTCTCCTTGCCCAGCTTGGCACCATCGGTCGGATACTCGCCGTCCTTGGCATGGACGCCGCGCACGTGCTCGCCGAAGACGTCGAGAGCATCAACGGGATTCGCCTTGCCGTACATCAACAGGTTGGCCGGGTCGAGGTTGATGCCCAGGTTGCCGGTGCCGACGTCCTCGATGAGCCGCAGCAGCGTAACGGGGGTTTCCTGGCCGGTCTCGAACCAGAACTCGATGGCCTCCGCCAGGCAGACCTGCGCGATGGATCTTATCGCGTGCATCGTGCCGTAGTAGTCTTCGTCGCCGGGATATTCGGGGATGAAGCCGAGGTGAGTGGTGATCGAGGGCACGCCGATAGCGGCGGCGACCTGAGCGGCCTGGATCAGCTCGGCGGTGCGCTGGCTGCGGGTGGCCGGCGGCACCAGGCCGATGGTCGCCGGGCCCTGCAGGAAATCCCAGACCATGCGGCCCGTGGGCATCGCCCAAAGTGTGGCGATATTGATACCGTAGTTGTCAGCGGCGGCGCGCAACTCCTGGGCCGCCTCCAGACTCCCGCTCGCGGACCAGTGGACCTGACAAGCGGTCAAGCCCAGGTCGGCGACCTTTTCCATCGCTTCATCGGCGGTGGGGCGTGCGGATAACATGACACCAATTTGCAGTTTGTCAGCCATCTTGACGGGTCTCCATTGCTAGTCGTTAAGCACGTATCCTGGCCTGGGCAGACAGGAGTGTCTGCCCCACCAAGCCCCAGGTCGCCCTGGCCGCCTTGACGTATGCTCTGAAATCGGTCGCCGCCATAGCATTCTCCACAAGCAGGATCTGTGCTCGCTAAATGGAGTCGGGCAGGATGCCCGACCTACGCGAGAAACAAAAGACATTCACAGGCCGCAAACCCTGTGCCAGGCGGCGGTGAGGCGGCTAGTCGTCTAGGTCCAGGTAGATCGGGAACTGGGCGCAGAGGTCGGCTACCTCGCCACGGATGCGCCCAATTACACTCCCCTCACTATGCGGCTTGTCATCCTCGCCAGCGCCGGAGGCCTGGTTCGCCACATCAAAGGACATTACGCCCTGCTCGCCACGGCCCTCGTGGATGACCTCGGCAATCCACTTGCCGATCTGGTGCATCTGCTGCTCGCGCATGCCGCGAGTAGTCAGCGCCGGCGTGCCCGGGCGGATGCCACTGGTCTCGGCCGGGGAGCGTTTGTCATAGGGAATCAGGTTCTTGTTGCACACCATTCCCGCCGCCTCCAAGAGGTCGGCCGCCTCGCGACCGGTGATATTCTTGTTGGTCAGATCAATCAGCAGTAGATGGTTGTCAGTGCCGCCGGTGACCGGCTCGAAGCCTTCCTCGATCAGCGACTGGCCCAGCGCCTGGCAGTTGCGGATGATCTGGCGCTGGTACTCGCGGAAGCCGAAGCTCTGCGCCTCCTTGAAGCAGACCGCCTTGGCGGCGATTATTTGCATCAACGGGCCGGCTTGCACACCGGGGAACACCGCCTGGTCAACGCGCTGGGCCCACTCTTGCTTGCACATGATCATCGCCCCGCGCGGCCCGCGGAGGGTCTTATGAGTGGTCGAGGTGACCAGATCGCAGTAGGGCACCGGGTCGGGATGGGAGCCGGCCGCCACCAGACCGACGATGTGGGCGATGTCGGCCATCAGATAGGCCCCGACCTCGTCAGCGATCTCGCGGAATATCTGGAAGTCAATGATGCGCGGGTAGGCGCTGGCACCGGCGACGATCAACTGCGGCCGCACCTCCCGTGCTTTCTCCAGCACCTGGTCATAGTCAATCAGATGAGTCTCAGGGTCCACGCTGTAGGAATGAGCTTCGTAGAACTGGCCGCTGAAGTTCTGTTTCTTGCCGTGGGTGAGATGGCCGCCCTGGTCAACGCTCATCGCCAGAATCTTATCGCCCGGCTTGAGCATGGCGTAATATGCGGCCATGTTGGCCTGCGAGCCGGTGTGCACCTGGACGTTGACATGCTCGCAATGAAACAGCTCCTTGGCCCGCTCGATGGCCAGGTTCTCAAGTCGGTCATAGTTCTCGCAGCCGTTGTAGTAGCGGGCACCGGGATAGCCCTCGGCGTACTTGTTGGTGAAGATTGAGCCCATCGCGCTCATCACCGCGCGCGAGGCGTAGTTCTCGGAGGGTATCAGCATCAGCGTCGAGCGCTGGCGCTCCAACTCCTGCTCCATGATGTGGTAAACCTGCGGATCGGCCTGGGCAAAGGTATGGTTCAACACGGTATCGTCTCCTCATCTCATAGGGATCAGTAACGGTGCGGCAGGTCCACGGGCCCCGCGCTCCGGCTGCAATTAGAAGCCGGGTGCGGGGCGCATACCGGTACCGCCCCTTGGCCAACAGCTTCCGCCACAGGCCATGATCGGACCACGCTCCAATTCAGTATTGCAGAACACTATTGCAATAACCACATGGCGTACTCGCAAGGCAAGTACGCCTGAGTGTGTCTCCACGATGGTTAGCTTGAGCCAATGCGGCGGCCCAGCTTACCGTATAGCATACTCGATTTGGGCGTTGTTGGGTAGGGTGATTGCAACTTCGCCGGGGGCGGTGACTCGGTACACGCCGGGGCGCACCAGGCTGACGCTAACCGGCTTGGGCCACACAACCTCATCGCCGACACCGTAATCATAGACCTCGAACCAGGAGCCTTGCGGAAATTGTGTCCCTAGGTGCTCCGGGTCAACCTGCGGATGCACGTCGGCGTCGATCAGGGCGAAGTGCTCGCTGGCTATGCCGGCGAGCTGGTATTCGGCACTGCCCTCGGCATTGACGAGGCGAGCGCCGTGATAGTAGCGGTAGCCTCTGAGTTTGAAAGGTGTAGCCGTGAGCAGCTTGTGGTCCTCGACTCCGCTCACCTTGCCGATGCCGATGCGCGAGTCGAAGCCCAGACGCAGCTCGGCGCCCTCAGCCGTTTGCCTGGCTTCCAGCACCTGGTAAGCGATCCGCCGCAGCGGGTTGGTCACGTAGATATAAGCGCCGACCAGGGCAGCCGGCTTCGCGGGTGCCGGGGAGACGGTTATGGTATCGGTCGGCCGGTTCACCGCTACGATCTTGGCGCGCCACTCGCCGCTTGCTTGAGTGATGCCGAGGTCGCCTTTGGTGAGCTTGGTACCGCCCACCAGCACCATCTCTGTAGGCACACCGTTGTGCTCGCGGTAGAGGCCGAAGCGGCCGGCGAACTTAAACCCACCTGCGGCGGTACGCTGGACGGAGCCATCCGCTGAGGCAAAGACGGCATCGGTGCCGTCAGGCAGCTCCAGGACTGCGCCGGCAGCCCGGAAGCCGGCCTCGTCCTCACCGGATACCTGAAGTGGGCGCACCGCCCGGACGGCCGGCTCACCCTGGTACAGCTCCATGGCGCTCAGAACCTGCGTCTTCACGGGACTCTCGCCCTGATTGTGCATGAGGACCCATTTCATCTCATACGGTGACGGCTCGACCGGAGACTTGGCGTCACATATCACGACCTCTGCGGCCTCAGTTTGGGGCACTGTAAGGCGGAAGTGCAGACCGTCGGCAGCCTCGAGCGCCCAATCGGCTGACCACGAGGCAGGCCACTGGGAATGCGCTGCAGGTGTATCACGCTGCACATTATACAGGTAAACGAAGGGGAACATCGGCCCATGCCATCCCACCCGCCCGCTGGTGTAGTACTTACAGCCGTTGGCCTCCAGCCAGGTGGTGTCGCCATAGGGGACCTCGGCCCCTGCTAGGGTGCCGCCTTGCTGGCTGGTGAGTTGCAGCCCCTCGCTGCTGAACTCGCCCTCCTGGACGTGAAGGGCCCACCAATGTTCGGTGCCACCGGCGATGCGATAGAAATCGAGGCAGTAGAAACGGTCATTAGGGAGGTCAACAAGCGCCAACATGCGGCGCTGCCAATCGTCCGGCAGGAGGCTATAGCCTTCACCGTCGCTGACCCTGTCAATAAAGCCCTGGGCGTGGGCCTCGGCAATATGCACCGGCCCGGCATCGGCGAAGAGCTGGGCGGTAGCAGCCAGACTGACGAAGGGGATCTGGCGCGCGAGATTGTGAGTAATCCAACAGGTTTCCCAGTGATTCCAGTTGCGGGGATAGCCCATGTTACTGAGAATCTGGCTTTGGTAAGCATCCAGGCCTAGCTGCATGATGTCATCCTGAGTGTGGCCGCGGGCACGGCCGTAGTGCATCCACAGGGCGCGCTTGTCCTCGCCCTGGCCGCTGCGCAACATCGCCAGGCCGTAGCCGTCCTGCAGGCAGCTTGCGTCATTCCAGTTCTCGGGCCACTTGGCGGCTTCCTGCTCGATCTGCTCGCGCGTGTAAGGGAATTGGGGAGAGGGCTGCCAGCCTGGGGTATTAGCCAGGGCCCAAGCGAACTTGGGGTCGCGGAAGACTTTGTAGGCGTGCTCGAAGGCGCCGACGCCGCCATTCTGCCAGGCTTGTTTGTCCAGCTTCCGGTACTGCGGGTAGGGATTGATGCCGCCATCGTCGCCGACCTTGGGATAGGTGCGGTCAATGTTGATAGTATTCATCGAGAAATCGAAAATGCTGTGGTAGCGGCGGCTCTTGGTGAAGTTGGGGTATTTGTCCTCCGGGTAAACGTCGGGCCGCAGGCGGCGGAGATGCTCAACAGACTCCACGATTGGCCCGAGGCCTACCAGGTGCCAGTTGTTGTACGCGCCGGTAGATTCATAGGGGGAGCCGTCGCGGAAGTAGGTATTGGGGACATAAACGCGCATACTACCGCGGCCGTCGTAGAGCCAATCCATGAACTCATCGCCGCGGCGGTAATTGAGCGCTTCAGCCATGCGCGCGACTGCTTGCTGGTCGCCGGTGCCGTTGGTCATGATCGCGCCGTCGAGTGTCGCTTGGATCCAGACGGCGAAGAGGTTCTCCTCGATGAAGCGCCGCAGGTCTTCGTGGGTCTTGACCTCATAGCCCTTGGCTTGCAGGAAGGGGAGGATCTCCCGGTCCTGTTCGATGGCAGGCCAGATCTTGTCATAGGCCTCGGCATACCGCATTTGGTTGCCGGATTGCCCGGACATCACGGTGAGACAGCTCTGTTTGTCCCAGAACGGCCCGTCACTGAACTTGAGCGGCCCAAGCTGTGGTACCGGGCTGACGCGGCCGAGACGATGGCGGTGCTGCGTCATGGTCGCCAGGTAGGCATATTCCACGGCCAGTCGCGCCATCGCCACCAGCGCCTTGTGCAGGTACCGGATGTCGCCGGTCGCCAGATAGCCATCAGCGCACTGCGGGGCTACCCGCAGCATCTGGTGACAATAGGCCTGGCAGATCACGCCGATGAAGCCATAACACGCGCCCTGGTACTCGCAGCCCCGGCTCAGGCCATCATCTACGAACTCCCCGCTGGTCATGTCGCCGTTCGCAAAATCGTTGGAGGGATACTCTTCGTCACCTACCGGACATTTGGTCTTCCAGCGGTAGGGGAAGGAGGTGTCCGTGATCCATGGGTAGTAGGCCTGCTTGCGGTAGATTTCGGTGCCATGAACCGGGCAGCCCTTGGCGAGGTTCACCCAATAGTAGCGGGGTATCGTGCAATCAGGCTGCAGAGCCCAGATGTTTTCATCGCTCATCTTCAGCCAGTCGCTGCCGGGCGCTCCCCGGCTTTTCGCGAGCTCTGTAATTGCCTCGGTAGTGATGGTCTGGCTGGACTTGATCTCGGGCAGAAGTTCGCCGATCGGCCAGCGCCGTGGGAGTTGAATGCCCTTGAGCTCACGGAACTTTCGCAGATCATCGAATGACCAGATCTCTATCGAGATAACGATCTCGCCATCGGGATGACCGAATCCAATATCGGCCTGCGAGGCCGGCTGCAGGGCCCGGAAATAGTACTTGCGCAACTCCGACTTGGCCGGCAGAGGGGTCCGGTCAAACATGGTGACGCTGTCGGGATAGGTTACCTCTAGTTGCGGCGCGTCGGTGGGGACCCTGAGAACAACCACGAACATGCGGCCGGTGGCGACAATATCGGGCTGGTAAGCCACCAAATCATTCTCAGCGGCGAGGGCTTGGCCGCATGACAAGACCAGCACCACAACCAGGACGCCTGACAGGAGCTTGTGGCTAGGCATTATCGTCACCCGACTACCAGCAGTAGCTACTGGTCACCAATTCGCCATGCCGGCTGCGGTCCCCTGCCAGGCGCGCGGACCGGGCTTGTGTCCAGCGATACGGACTAATAGGCGGGTAGGGCAAAGGAGGATTCGCCCCGAGTTAGTAGAAGAGTCATCTTCGAGCGGTTGTGAGAGCTCGGACGGGCAAGAGGCTCTGTCTCGCAAGCGCAAGGTGAGTAGTTGCCCCTTCGTTTCCCCTTACAGATAATCCGGGCTAAAGCGCTATCCGAAGAGTCCCGAGCTACGGCGGCGGGACGATCAAGTTGGCCGCATGTGAGTGCTGCGGGATTCTTGCCTGGAAGAGCGGTGGGCAGCACTATACAGGGAATACCAGCGTCTGCTGCACGAGAAGGGAGTGCGTATCCCGGTGCAGGCAGCCCGCCGTAAGGCGCAAGGTAGTGAGACGAACTGAGATGGGACTGAGACTCAAACGGATTGCCGATTTCGTGGTCGCACTGCTAGGCCTGATCGTGTTGGGGCCCTTGCTGCTGGTTATCGCGGTGGCGGTGTGGCTGAAGATGGGATCGCCGGTGATTTTCCGGCAACTGCGGTCGGGGTACAAAGGCCAACCCTTCACCATCTATAAGTTCCGCACCATGCGCGAAGCCTACGACAGCAGAGGTGAGCCGCTACCGGACGCCGAGCGCCTGACAGCATTCGGGAAACTGTTACGCGAGACCAGTGTCGACGAGCTGCCGGAATTGTGGAACGTAATCAAAGGCGAGATGTCGCTGGTGGGGCCGCGGCCGCTGCCGATGGAGTACCTGGAGCGCTATACTCCCGAGCAAGCGCGGCGGCATGAGGTGATGCCCGGCATCACCGGCTGGGCGCAGATCAATGGGCGCAATGCCATAAGCTGGGAGCAGCGGTTTGAGTACGATTTGTGGTATGTGGACCACTGGAACCTGTGGCTGGATTTGCGGATTCTGCTGGCGACGGTGGGGACAGTGCTAAGGCGCGAAGGCATCTCGCAAGCTGGTCACGCCACCGTGGAGGAGTTCAAGGGTACTGAGGCAAACTCTTAAGCAGGGAACTATCTGCCACAAGCGTCCTTCTCTCATCAGCTTGCCGGGGCTTCCTGGACATGCTGACGTAACAGATGCCGCCCGAGCGGCCCCGATCTCGCCGAATGCGCCGTCCAAACGGCGCAGTTGAGGATCGCGATCTGATGACCGGAAGGGCGGCTGCTGAAGGCCCGCTTGCTGAATCAGTCAAGCGCCTTGCTGAACAAAGCAGGGCAGTTGCCAGCGGTAATGCGGAATGGTATAATCCGCAGCCAACGAACCAGCGAGCATCAAGGAGTGTTAGAAACGCATGAATGATCCCGCTACCAGGCCGCGTCTGATTCTCTTCGGCATTGATGGAGGCACTTTCGATATTATTGAGCCGGCGGTAGAGGCGGGGCAGTTACCTACCATTGGCAGACTAATGAAAGAGGGGAGCTGGCGGGTTCTCAACTCGATAGTACCACCGATCACGGGCGCTGCCTGGCCCACAATAATGACTGGTGTAAACCCCGGAAAACATGGTGTATTTGAGTTCGCGACCCTCCAGAAAGACTCGTATCTCACCCGCATGACCTCCAGTGCCGACCGCAAAACTCTGGCGATCTGGCAACTGCTTAACCAGAGCGGGCTTAGAGTTGGGGTTCTCAATGTACCCATTACCTATCCTGCCGAACCGCTCGAGGGCTGGATGGTTTCAGGGATGATGGGCGCCCCGGAACTGAACGAGAGCGCCTGCTACCCGACTGAGATCATTGCCGACATAAGCTCAGCCACCAGCGACTATCCGATGCTTCGGCGGGAACTTGTCGTGGGCGGGGAGGGCACCTACCGACTCGACAGACTGGAACAACAGGTGCAGAGCCGTGCAGCGGCGACCCTGCGGCTGCTGCGCCAGCATCCGGTTGATGTGGTGATAGTGGTGTGCAGCTATACAGACCATGTTCAGCACCTTTTCTGGAAAAAACGTAGCCTTACCACCCCTGACGGGCAGCAGATCGAGGACATGGTCCTGTACGCCTACCAGCGGGCGGACGAGCAGCTTGCCGAGCTCTTGGCGTTCTGCGGGGAGCAGACCACGACTTTCATCATTTCCGACCATGGTTTTGGCCCCCTCGAAGGCGGACTTAACATGGATCGCTTCCTGCTGGACAGCAAGCTGATGGTCTCAAAGGCAGATACTGTTGATGTCGGCAATCGGGGCCTGGGGTTGGTGCAGTGGATACGCAATCGGATACCGGATCGGCTGTTGGCAAGGCTGCCGCGCAGTTGGTACCGCAGAAGCGCCCGGGTCTTCCAAAGCCACAGGCTGGGGCGGATAGACTGGCCTCAAAGCCGCGCGCTGAATATCGGCAGCTATCTGGGGCTGCGTCTGAATGTCAAGGGCCGGGAGCCGCAGGGCTGTATTCCTGAGGAAGAATACGAAGAGCAACGCAATGAGATCCGCCAGTTCCTGGATGAGTTCCGCCATCCTTTCACTGATGCGCCCGTCTTTGATGTAAATTTCCGCGAGGAGCTGTATCATGGCCCGTATGCCTCTGATGCTCCTGACCTGACCGGTTTAATCGGTGACGGGAAGATTCGTCTGATGAGACGCCCGGATCCCCGCGGTACTCACGGTTTCTTGACAGAGGAAGAGGTGTTGCGTGCGGACGGTCGTAGCGGGCTTCACCAGATGAACGGCATTCTGATTGCCGGCGGGCCTAATCTGAAGCCCGGACGCTTGCCGAGCGAGGCCCAGCTTGTTGACGTCGTACCCACAGTGCTATATGCGCTCGGCTTACCAGTGCCGGCATACTGCGACGGCCAGGTCCTTACCGACATGTTCGCCGGCGAGTTCGTCCGGGCCAACCCCACGCTTCAGACGGAAGCAGAAATGCATCGCGAGGCCCGAGATACACAGGAGGATGTTTATAGCGCCGAGCAGGAAGAACAGGTGAAAAAGCGCCTGCGGGACCTGGGATACCTGGACTAGCTACCCAACCACCAGCATTGGGACCGCTCAGTCGCTCAAGCCTCAGAGAGGAAACAGCCATAGCTATCTCAAAGCCTTCAGTGCTCATGGTGGCGCGGGGGGACCCGTTCCATGCCGTCTATCGTATGGCCTACTACCAAGCGGTGGGGCTGCGTGAGGCCGGATACGACATAGAGATGGTTTCACTGTCTGAACCCTTGCCGGAAGTGACTGCCGAGTGCCAGGCCGACGGCATGCCGCTGACATATCTCCCGGAGAGAGACGGGGTGGCAATAGACTTTCGGCTGTTGCGCCAGTTGCGCTCACTATTTCGGCAGAAACGCCCTATGATCGTGCACAGTCACGGACACCGGCGCAATTTCCATGCAGCAATAGCCGCGCGGCTGGCCGGTATTCCGCACTTAATAGTTGAAGTCCAGGAAAGTGCTATTGTACCTGCGACAATGCCGGGGCGGAGCCATTTTTTCTTGCCCAGAACCTGGATATACCGGCTTCACGAACAGATAGTCAACCGTTTAGCCCACAACATTGTGTGTTGCTCTGAGGCCAGCCGAGACGCGATGGTGAAACGGCAAGGCGCCCCTCGGCAGAAAATCGAGATTGTCTATAACGGAGTGGAGCTTGACCGGTTTGACAGCATTGAGCCGAATTCTCTCGGTTTGCGTGCGGAGCTAGGCATCCCCGCAGATGCTCTGGTAGTCGGCAATGTGGCCAAGCTGACACCTCGGAAGCAGCATCGTTGTCTTCTGCAGGCCGCCTCTCTGGTGCTCGAGAAGGTGCCTGGTACTCACTTCGTAGTAGCCGGAACTGGATACCTGCAGGAGGAATTGCAGCAATTGGCAGAGAAACAGGGAATTGGTAGCAATGTCCATTTCCTGGGATTCCGCAATGATGTTCCACAACTGCTGCGTGAATTCGATGCTTTCGCATTTCCCAGCCTGTCAGAAGGTTTACCGCTTGCCTTGATGGAGGCGATGGCGGCCAGGCTTCCGGTTGTGGCAACCGAGGCACCAGGCAATGACGAACTGGTAATTGAGGGCGAAACCGGCTACCTGATTCCGGTGCGGGACCATCAGCAACTGGCTGAACGCCTCATTGGCCTACTGACCGACGGGGAGCAACGCCGCCAGATGGCAGAGGCCGGTCGCAGGCGTGTTGAGCAGCATTTCAGTCGTCCGGTAATGGTCGAGAGAATCAAGCAGCTTTACGAGCAGATTCTGAGTACGTAATTCCACGTACTGCGCATAGATTGTAGGAAAGCACTGTGACCCTATGGACTATGATCCTGTAGCCAATCTGGGGGACTTGGTGCGGCAGCGCTTCCGGCTTCTGGCGGGCCTGTGTTTCTTGACCGGGGTGCTGGCAGTGCTCTGCACCTGGTTATTCGTGCCACGTGAGTATGCCGCCTCGGCTCGCCTGCTGTATCAGACAGCGGGAGGCGGTTTCGGTTCCGCCCTCTCGAAGGTCGCCCAGAAGATGGGGGTGGAGGCGGCCGCCTCAGCAGATATCGGTACAACGCTGGCCGAGATACTGCGCAGCCGCACCTTCGCCCTGGAGATGATACGCCGCTTCCAGCTCGACCGCCGCTGGGGACAGAAGAATGAGCTACTAGCCGTCCCCATATTTCGCGGCCACCTAGGGCTAGAGGCGCGGACCGGCGGTGTGCTGGAGATTACCTTCTGGCTCAAAGGCAGTCCACGCGGCCTCATTTCCAGCGGTGTGGACAAGCAAACGGCCCAACTGGCGGCCGATATTGTAAACGCCATGGTGGAACAACTGGAGCTCTACCGCCAGGAGTCCACCTATGAAGCAGGCAAGCGCCAGCGGGTGTTTGTGGAGCAGCGCCTCAGCCAAGCGGAAGAGCAGCTCCAGGAGGCCCTGGACCAGCTTGCAGCCTTCCAGCAGCAAACCGACATCATGCAACCGGAAGTGCAGTTGCAGGCACTCTATGCCTCGATCGGCTCGGTTGACGGCGCTTTGGCCAAAGCCCTAGCGGAGGCACAATCGGCCCGACAGGCCCGGCAAGCGGCAGGTGAGGAGAGCCGCGAGGTGTCAATGGTGGCCTCACAGGCACAGGTCATTGACGAACTCAAAGGCAACCTGATCAGGCTGCAGATGGAGCTGGCCCAAGCCCGCCATGTGGAGAATAAGAGTGACAAGCATCCTGATGTGCAGCGGCTATTAGCCCAGATAGAGGAGGGGCGACAAAGACTGGCAAAAGAACTAGATGTTGAGGTGCAGGCCCTGGCCGTCAAAGAAACGGTCGCCGATACGCAGGTAGAAGCCCTGCAACGCGAGCGCAGCCGGTTGCTTGAAGCGACCAGGAAGTTCCCCACCGGTAGTGTGGAGCACGCTGCTCTGAGAGCCCAGGTTGAGATGTTAGGCCAGGCGCGCGCCACGCTATACCAGGAACGCGAACTGGCCGCGATCCAGGAGGAGGCCACCTACCAGCCCTTCGACATACTGGATCCGGCACTTGCTCCACCCGAGAAGCGCGCCCCCTCAGCGCTGTTGAATGCCGTTGCGGCGGCGTTCATTGTTGCGCTGATTGTGTTGTTGATACCGCCGCGACGTAACAGCGGAAACCGATCGGCAGAATCCCGGAACGCCGATTGCGATACCGGGTAGGTCGCCGCGATGGTCACATCGGAGGCATCTGGGCTAGAGAGGCGGCTGGGTCGGCGTCACCCCTAATCCATCCCAAGCACGAGTCACCGAGCAGACGGCAATGGATGTGACGAACAGACTTCGAGGACCGGCTGTGGCCCTGCCGCTTCTGCTGCTGAGCGTCTTTGCAGTGGTGGGCCTGGTGTGCTTGAGCGGCCGGCCTCTGATGTCGGTGGCGGCGATGCTGGTTGCAGCCGCTGCAGTGGCGGGATGTTTTTACAGGCGCTGGTCCCTGCTGGATCTATGCTACCTGGCCATGATAGGAGGGTGCCTGCGTGCGGCGGTGTCTTATCGGTTCGGCTATGCTCTGGCGGGTGGCCTTATCATGGCAGCTTTGTTTGGTTTGGCGGTCCTCTGCTGGCTGATCGCTGGTTGGCACGGTCATATCCAACGCCCTTTCCATGGCAATGGCCGGTACGTCAGCCTGTTCGTGATATTCTTTGTGGGATGGACCGCGCTGAGCTATTTCACCGCTGTTGATCGCAATACGAGTCTCCGCGCCACGATAGCTCTGCCGCTGGTGATGCTGTGGGGACACTGGGTAGTACCCGCATCCCTCACGAACACGCGCCATGTCAAGGCCGTGCTCCGCTTCATCGTCTATATTGCCGCCTTCGTCGTCATCTTCAATACTCTGACCGCCATAAGGCCTGTCGAATATGGAGGCTTTCGTGTAGGCTGGTGGGGGAAGGCGGACTGGGAGGGCAAGCAGCGAGCCGCAAGTGAAGAGGAGCTAGAGGCTTTCGGGGCCACCCGTCGTTACCCCGTGGCTTTCTTTGGGCACCCTTCCGCAATGGCCAGTTTCCTGGCCATCTGCATTGTGCCCACGCTTTACTTCATAGTCACCGGTACCGACAGAAGGTCAAGACTGCTCCTAGCACTGCTGATGGCGGGAATTGTCATCTACCTGCTGCTTACAGGTAGCCGGAATAGTGCGGGAGCAGCCATCGTCGCCGCAATGGCCTTTACCTATCTATATTCCAGACGCGCCTTCCTCTATACCTTCCTGGTTATAGTACTCCTGGCAGCCGTGGTCGTCGGTAGTGTCTATGTCGTCGTGTACGAGTACGGACTCCCCATCAGCGCGCACTACCTGGTGATCAAGTTCCTCAAGGCCGATGTCACCAGCGGCCGCCTGGAAATCTGGCAGGGCGCGGCGGAGAATATGGCGAAGCGCCCCTGGTTTGGTCTGGGCATCAACGGCGCCCACCTCGTGCGCAGGCGGAATCTACTAGTGGCGGGCTTCTCCACTGCCCACAACGCCTACATCAGGCTGGCGGAAGAGACGGGGCTATGCACGGCTCTGTGGATGCTTGCTTACATGGGGCTGCTGCTAGGCACCGCCTGGCGCATGCATGTGCGAAAGATTGGCGGCCGTCTCTTGGGCGCCGCCTTCTTCGCCACCTTCGCCGGCATATTCGCTCACCAGATGTTCGACGTGTATATGGTCCCCAGCATGAACCAGACCCCGAGTGGGATAGCGCTTGTCTTCCTGGCCGGTGCTCTGCTCAAGCTCCCAGAACTCGCCGATGACGACGAGGCTGAGGCAACTCCACATACCCAAGACGAAGTAGAGGTTGCGTGAAATCCCTTGCCTCGTGTCTTGACGCAACTTCAGCGCCTCTTCCATATGGCCAGGCACCTGCAGCCCTCGCAGATCGTCAATCGTGTGCTGCGTCTGGGCAAGAACAGGCTCATATCTCTGGCCCCGCACAGATACCATCGTCACTACCACCGCCCATTTGACCTCGGCGTGACCGACAAGCTATCGGGCTTCGCTGCAACCGCTGAAATACTGCCCCCTGCCTTCATCTGCGATGCCTGGCTTCGTGAGGCTCTGGCGCGGCGCTTCTCGTTCCTCAACATCACGCGGGAACTCGGCGCGGCGAGCCGAGATTTCTGGCAGGCCCCGGGGGCCTCTGACCTGTGGCAGTTCAATCTGCACTATTTTGAGTACGCCCCGTACGTCGCTCGCCGTGCCACTCAGCTCATGTCTGATAAGCCCGACCTGGCACGCCTATATGTGGAATGGCTGACAGAGCTGATCGCGGACTGGATTGCGCATAGCAAGCTCGGAGATACAAGATGGGGCTGGCATCCCTATGTGATCAGCACCCGCAGTCTCAACTGGATGGCTGCCTACGCCGTGCTGAGGCTGGCACCGGAGCCGATACCTAGCGGGGTACCTGATGATCTATGGAAGGCTGTAAGAAGCTCATTGGCCGCGCAGTTGCATTTCCTCAGCCATAATCTGGAATACGACCTCCTGGGCAATCACCTGTTGCGGGAAGCTGTCGCATTGGTGTGCGGCTCCCTGTTTTTCGAGGGGCCGAGCGCCGTCAAATGGCGCCAGCAGGGCCTGCGGGTGCTCAGCCGCGAGCTGGATCAGCAGATACTAGCTGATGGTGCTCACTATGAGCTCAGTCCCACTTACCATTGCCTGGTACTGCAGGATTTGCTGGTTCTGGCAGCTATCTTGGGCAAGACTGAAGCCACCGCTGGCGAGATCGCTCTTGAGGCGACCATATCACGCATGCTGGGCTTCGCTCGGAGCATCAGCCATCCCGACGGCGGTATTGCGCTCTTCAACGATTCATCTCTTAGCACAGCCCTTGAGGCCTCGCAGCTACAAGATGTGGCCGTGGATATCTTTGGCCTGACAGTGCCTATGCCTTCATCTGAGACATTAGTGCAATCAAGCGGGTACTGGTCGGCACGGCACGGTGACGACTTCCTGATTGCCGACTGTGGTCCTCCTGCGGACTCTCGTTGTGCGGGTCACAGCCACTGTGACATGCTCAGTTTTGAGCTTTCCGTGCAGGGGCAGCGCCTGGTGGTTGATAGCGGGGTGTATGAATATGCGCCGGGGGCAATGCGTGATTACTGCCGCAGCACGGCAGCACACAATACAGTGACTGTGGACGGGCGCGAACAGTCAGAGATGTGGCATAGCTTCAGAGTCGGGCGGCGCGCGCGAGTGCTGGCACGAAGTCTCTGGGAAACTGACCGACAGACCGGCCTGGAAGCCTCAATCGAGAGCTATGACCGCTACTTCCGCCACTCCCGAACCATCGCTGCGATGAAGCACACCTGGCTCATATGGGATCAGGTTTATTCCCCACGCGGGAAGAGAGCACACAGCTTCCTGCACCTACATCCGGAGATTGTAGTGAAGCAGACCGGGACCAATAACTTTGTGCTGGATTTCGCCCGAACGCAGATTTTCCTGACATGCTTGGAGGCCGATACTGTAGCGCTAGCCGAGGGCTGGTATTGCCCCGAGCTGGGCCTGCGTGTGAACAATCCTATCATACGTCTTGAGAAGGCGCTCGCAGAGCAAACGGCAGCTTTCGGCTATGTGATCAGTGGAGCGCCCGACGCGGAAATCGCCCTCACCCGTCAGCCTACCGGCTATCAGATAGGCATCGGTGAACACACGGTTAATGCGCGTCTCATGGCATTGCCGCACTGAGCGCTGCCAACATCGTATGGGAAAGATGGCGCTTCCGGTCAGTTGCCAGGTTGCGCGGGGCGACTGATAGCGAAGGTGGCCTCATGGACTTCGGCGATTTGCTGCAGGGGAATTGGCATGGGGCCGCCGGCGAGTACCGCGTTCACAAATTCCCTCAATTCCTGCTGATGGCCCTTGTCCTGGCCGCGTGGCCGATAGACCTGCCGACGGCCACCTCGGAACTGCATGGTACGGGAATAGTCATCCAGTATTACCGTGGCGCCACCACCATGTATCTCGAGGCGTTCCTTGCCGGCGGCCTCAGCGCCACTGGTGACGTAGGTGATGGTGCCGATTGAACCATTGGCAAATCTGAGCAGAGCCTGCGTGCTCGGATCAGTGCTGTTGGGGGTGTGCCAGGCGCAAGCGTCCTCGATACTACTGTCGGCAAAAAATCTCAGCATATCCACGAAATGACATACCTCTCCGACGACGCGCCCTCCGCCGATTTCGGGATCGAGCACCCATGAATCCGGCTCCAGAGCACCGGCATTGACCCGGTAGTCCATTACCAGGGAACCTTCCACAGACGCCATGAATTCCTGGGCCCGACGCGTATGGGGGGAGAAGCGCCTGTTGAATCCCACCATCAGTCCTCTGCTGCTCTGGGCTGCCTCGAGGACACTCTGAAGCTCGGCCATATCCAGCGCCAGAGGCTTCTCAACAAAGACCGCCTTCCCGGCCCGCAATGCCTCGATTGCCAGTTGCGCGTGCAGATTGTGCCGTGTCGCGATGAACACGGCCTCGACCTGCTCGTCCTCCAAAAGCTGCTCATATTCAGTCGTGCAGTAGTCCGCGCCAAAGCGCTCACCAGCGTGTATGGCACTGGCCCCGGTGGCCGTCGCAATCGCCCGCAGGCGGCAGTTGCCAACTCCGCGCAAGGCGGGAAGCAGAACCCCGCGGGAGAACTGCCCGGCACCAATCAAGCCGACCCCCAACTGGTCTGTGGCGGCCGGCTTGCTTCTATCCGGCTCGGAGATGTCAATCCGTACGTCCTGTGCTGCTGACGCGGCTTCAGGGTATTTCAGAAGCACGGCCAACGGGCGTGCCTCGGCCTGTTGGGTGATTAGCTCATAGGCCTGCTCGGCCTGCTCGATGTCAATGATTTCGCTTATCAGTTCAGCGGTTCTGACTTTCCCCGAGGCGATGAGCTGAAGGAAGTGCTGCATGTTACGGCTCTCAACCCAATGTACGTAGCCGACCGGATAGTGTAGGCCCTTTTCCTCGAAGTTGGGATCATATCTGCCCGGGCCGTAGGACCGCGATACTACCAGTTCCAGCTCCTTCTCATAGTAGGTCTTGCGGGGTATGTCCATGCCGACCAGCCCGACGACCGATACCCGTGCGCGGTCCCTGGCGATGTCAGCCGCCAGAGTTACCGGGTCATTGCTGCTGGTCGCGGCAGTGATGATGACGCTGTCAACGCCGTGACCATGTGGCAACTCGAAGGCGGCCTTAACGTCGCCCTCACCGCGCACCTTGGCGACATCTGCTCCCAAGTCCTGAGCCAATTGCACGCGCTGTCGGTCGCCGTCAATGCCCAGTACCGCGCATCCGGCCGCCTTGCATATCTGGACTACCAGCAGCCCCACCAGGCCAAGCCCTATTACCGCCACCTCATCTCCCAGGGCGCATTGGGCATTCCTGACGCCGTGCATTGCGATAGCGCCCAGAGTTACGAAGCTGGCATCTTGCAGCGTGACTTCTTGGGGCACAGGTACACATAGATTACGCGGCACGTTCACGATCTCGGCGTGACAGGCATATCCGGCACCGGCACAGGCGACTCGATCCCCGGGGGAGAAGTCCGTTATGCCGCCGCCCACCTTGACTACCGTTCCCGCTGAGCTGTAGCCCAGAGGGGCGAGCTGGTCCAGGCGCGCCATGGACCTGTGGAATACTGAAACCAGGCCCTCCTGCCTGGCCTTCTGGATAGCCTTGCGCACCAGGTCAGGCCTTTCACGTGCCTTGCCTAGCAAGCCCTTCTGGGCAAAATCCCTGAGTGTCCGTTCAGTGCCGGCGCTGATTAGGGAATACTCGTTGGCAACCAGCAGCGCTTCCTCTGATAGCGCCGGCCGCGGCACATCATATACCGATAGCCGCCCTGTACGGAAGTTGTGTAGCACCTGTTTCATGTCTGTCCCCAATGTCTCGGCCTACGGTGAACTCCATCCCGCTGGCAGAGCATAGAATTGGTTGGCGCGATGGTCACCGGTATTTGCAGCGGATTCAGAGGTAACCCAACTGATGCAGGTGCTGCGCTATCTGCCTAATCCGGTCAGCCTCGCAATGCGCTGCAAAACCAAGTTATCCGTCTTGCTGAAGCCCAATAGCCACAATATTCCAACATAAACAGTCATGCAAACCAAGAGACACACAGCCAGTCCGAACAAACCTTCGAGAGGAATGAACCAGGCGGCACCGGCAGCCACAAGCCCAGCGATATACGGCTTGAGTATACTCATTGAATACGGTGATAGGCCCATTATCAGCCAAACCTCAACAAGCCTGAGCAGATTAGCCAGGGCCAGACCGCCTGCCGCCGCCACCGCTGCACCGACAATGCCGTAGAGTGGTATGAGCAGATAGGCCAATCCGATATTGGCGGCGACAGCAACCATGTCATTGACCAGAGCCAGCCAGGAGCGCCCGGACATTATTAGCATCCAGCCTACGTGGCCCACCGAAGCGTTTACAATGTGAGCTCCGGCCAGGATGGCCAGGGCCCAATGTCCGCGCTCAAACCCCTTCCCGAAAACTCCTAGCAACTCCTGCCTTTGTACTATCAGAAACAGGCAGATCGGCAGGGATATGGTCACCACCCAGCGGGTGGCCACCTTGAATATGGCACCAAGTTTGGCCATTTGCTGGCGGCTGTGCAAGTCACTGATGATGGGGCGAAACACCGCGGCCACTTGCCCCAGTCCGAATGCCCCGAAGAAGGCCAGCGAATGTGCTATGGCATAGACCCCAACATCCGCCTCGGAGCACCATAGGCCGGCCAAGAGAATGTCCAAGCGTGATATACCAAAGGTGGCCAGCCCCATGAGCATCAGGGGAAAGGCGAACAGCAGAAGCTCGCGGATCGATACCGTAGGGCGGACCTGGCGGTCCAGCAGCACCGGAAAGAGTCGCAGCAGGAACCTGAAGCCCACGATCAACGACACTAACGCCGCAATGACGTACGCCCATTGGACGGCCCAAATGTCCGGTCGTGCCAACCACAACAGGCCGAAAGCAGCCAAGAGTGTGCCCTCAAAGGCCAGGGTACTGACTGTCGCCGGGGTGATTGTGCGCCGCGCGGTGGCGGCATTAGTCACGACCTCGAACACCGCAAACAACGGTACGGCAAGGGCCATTATCCGCAAGATCTTGCCCGTCTCGGCACTGTGGAAGAGCCGATTACATAGTGATTCAGCGCCGGCAGACAACACCACCAGCAGGACTGCGCCGGCAACAGCACTCACCAGGATGCAGTACACCAAGACGCCTTTGACCTTTGCCGGCTCTTCCTTGGCCTCGTATGTGGAGGCGTACCGCAGGGCAGCCACGTTCAGCCCGCCGACCGCGATCTTCTGAGTGAAGCGAACCACATTGTTCGCCAGCGAGTAAACCCCGACGCCTCGTTCTCCCAGCGTATGAGCCAGCACATACCCAAGGGCTAACTGCAACGCCCACAAACCGAAGCTGCCAAGCCCTGAGATGCCAGTCCCCTTGGCGACCTGACGCAGTTCACTGCCTATATCCTCAGCATTGTCGTTCACGTTAGCTTTTCCGTCTGCATATGGGGTCTTTACTCGAACGCGTGCCGCTGTTTGAGGGTGCTAGATGTAGCCGAGGTCCTTCAGTCTCTCTTTGACTGCAGCCTCCTCATCATCTGTATAAACCTCATTTGGGGACTGAGCGGTGCTCTCTTGGCCTTGCTCATACACTAATGGCGAACTGCCCAGGTCATCTTCCAGAGCGCGCAGCAGGGGTGCGCCGTCCATATAGTCGGGCACCGCATGCCCCAGCAGATACAGAATCGTCGGGGCCAGGTCCTCGATCTTGGCTTCCTCCAGGGTTTGGCCTGCGTGAACGCCTGGTCCCCATAGTGCTACCGTGCCATCAGGGCTATGCCCGCCGTAGAGACCGGCCATGTCAACCTCGTGCTTGGCCTGCAGTAGCCGGCCATTGTCCTCCAGTACCAGTCCTGACAGCGGTATATCGAGATTCCACCAGATGGCTATATCGGGGAAATCCTCGACATGAGGGCCTTGATAGACATCTTCGCGCCGCATCACTTTAGCGGCGGCCGGCTGTCCGGTCGCCGGGTCCTTGGCTCGTGACAGCGCAGAGATGATATAGTCCCGAACTTGCTCGTATTCGGCGCCCGGCTGCACTATCCCGTCGGGCTCGCGCCCTGCAAGATTGACCCAGGGCTGCGTCTCCCAATAGAACGAGTAGGCCTTGGTCCGGCTCCAGTCGTTGTCCCTGGTGAAGGAGCGGGCGTAGTATCGCTCGACCGCACGACGCCCCAACCGGCTCGATAGTATCATGCTCTTGATATTCTTGGGTAGGAAGCTTCTCCCCACTTTCTCGGCAACCGAGCCCAGCTTACCGCGAATGGTCCCAACCAGGCCGCGTGGAGTGTTCCCGGCCTTGAGGACAAGCAAGCCCAGTTCGGAGAGGAAGCTGCGCACGTAGGCCCGCCCCTCATTGAGTATTCCGCCACCGTGATCCGACATGACGATGAGGATAGTGTTGGCATCTAGACTTTGCATCAACCGCCCTAGGGCTGCATCTGCATGCTTGTAGATCTCCAATACCGGGTCGTTGCACCATCGCCGGTCCACCTCATCATGCAGCGGGTGCTTAGGGTCGCAGTAGGGCCAGAAGTAGTGCTGAGCGGCATCCGTTTCCACCAGTGCTACGGCAAACAGATCCCAATCCGCCTGACGGTAGAGGTGTTCTGCCACTTGCGCTTTGGTGTCCAGGGCTTTCAATAGGTTATTCAGCGCCCGGCGGTATCTGCCGGCAATCACATGCCGTTTGGCATCGGCATGAAACGGATATCCACCCCATTGTGCCCTTAACTGGTCGGCCAGGCTCGCCGGATAGGTAGCTCGGGCAGCCTTCAGCGATGGTGTCAGCCAGCCTCCCACCACAATGCCGTTGACCGGCTGAGCCGGATAGGTACAGGGGATATTGAGGGCGGCCACTCGACGCTGGTGCCGACTGAGTATCGAGAACACTGTCTCGACCTTGATGTCCTGGGAGGTGTTGTGGTGGAATTCATAGCTGCGCGGCACCCTCTGCAGGAAAGAGAACATGCCATGCTTGCCCGGATTGACCCCGGTCATGAAGCTGGGCCATGCCTGAGGGCTGCTGTATTCGCCGGTGCTCCTCAGATTGCCGAAGCATCCCTCCCTGATCAATCTCGCGAAGTGAGGCAGATGCCCTTCGTCAGCCCACCTGCGCACCAGCGTTGGTGTGAGCGCATCAATGCCCAGAACCACAATTCTCGTCTTTTCCTCGGTACTGCCCATGACTGACCTCAAATCTCAGTTGAATTCGCAGAGTCGTGTAGGCATTCCTGACAGGCCCCTACCACGCGCTCCAGTTCTATCGCCGAAAGGCATTCCCTATGGCAGGCCGCTGCAGCTTGGTTCTGTGAGGGCCCGTAGAAGAAGCAGGGCTGACAGTCCAAATCAGCCTGCAAGATGCGATGGCCTTCGCCTAATGGCTTGCATATGCGGGGGTCGGTTGGCCCAAATATGACCACCGCTCGCGTACCCACAGCTCCAGCTACATGTGCCAGCCCGCTGTCATTGCCCACAAATAGGTCCGCTTGTTGTATCAGGCTTGCCGTTGCCAGCAGGTCCAGTTTGCCGGCCGCGATCTGATTGTCTGAGAGCACGCCTGACAGTTGTTGCCGCATCAGTTCGTCCTCGTCAGGTGAGCCTGCGGCGACTACCGCAGCGTCGAGTTCATCCTGCAGAAGCGCCGCCAACCGCACGAAGCGCTCGCTCGGCCAGCTTTTCCAGTGCTGACCGGCACTACTGCCTGGCTGCAAGATGACCAATGGTTGGGCTGGCTTTGCCGCCAGTTGCTCCAAAAACACCCTTGCCTGATCGTGGGCACGCTGCGGTATCTCGAGCGCAGCCCTTGGTACATCCGGTACAGGAATCCCCAGCGCCCGGAGGATCCGCATATTACTGCGACTGCGGTGCTCAATCCCAGGCACCGAGATAGGTAGATTATACACGTAGGGCAGAGGTGCTTGCCAGCGCCCGGTGTATTCCACTATGCCGACTCGGAAGGGTGCCCTGCTCAGTAACGTGATCGCTACCAGGTTGGTCCCATGGTGCGATGCCACCACCAGGTCCCATTGCCTTCTGGCGACAGCGATGCCCCAGACCAGGCGGCGCCAGGTTAAGCCCTCGCCAGGCGGCATGGCGAGCAGCTCATCCACCAGACTACTGTGCTCCATGAGCTGGCGAGTGCTGTCTTGCGAGGCCACTAGCGCAATGTGAGCGTGGCTGTAGAAATCGCGTATCCCCTTCAGAGCAGGCGTAAGACATATCAGGTCACCGATACCCATGTGACCGTAGATGAGGATGTTGTTAACCTGCTCCTTATCAGGGGGAGTAGATGGCCAGGGCAGCCACCGTCGCGATAGCCACTCAAGATACGTGGTCGTGGTTCTACTCATCAGCGTGACTTATTCTGTCCCCAGAAGGCCCGCTCCCAGCAGGTAAACCTGGAACCCGGCTTCTCGCCAAAGTTGATGATCAAGGCAATTGCAGACATCAATCACCATGCGGGCACTGGTCTGTTGCGCCACAGAGCGCGCATCCAACCGTCGGTATTCGCCATGGCCGACGAGGAACGCAAGCAAATCCGCAGAGGCTATGGCATCTTTGAAGGGCAAAATGGGCGTCTCGAACTGCTCGGCCACCGGGTCAGTGACTGTCACCTCGAAACCAGCCTGCGCCAGGTGCCTCAACACCGCAGTGGCCGGGCTGTTACGAGTGTCATTGGTGGCCTCCTTATAGGTAGCGCCCAAGAGAGCCACTGTTGTGTCCTGATCGCCCACCAAATCTCTTATCAGGCCCGCCACATAGCCGGGCATGGCATCATTAACGGTACGCGCGGCCGAGATCAGAGTCGCGTTATCCGGATCGGAATAATGCAGGAAATATGGGTCCACAGGTATGCAATGACCGCCGACGCCTGCGCCAGGGTAATGGAGCGCGACCCGTGGGTGCAGATTGGCCAGCTCTCGTACCTCCCAAACGTTGATGCGGTGACGCTCAGCCAGTCGCGCCAGCTCGTTGGCGAGAGCAATGTTCACATCACGGTACGTGTTTTCAGCCAGCTTGACCATTTCCGCAACCTCAAGCGTGGTCTTGTGGATCTGGCCTGTGGCGAAACGGCCGTATAGCTCGGCTGCTCTGTCGCTTGCTTCAGAGGTTAATCCGCCAACCACTCTGGTGCTGTTACATATCTCGCCCAACAGGTCACCGGGCAGAGCTCGCTCCGGACAATATGCGACATCGAAGTCCTCGCCGGCGCTTAGGCCGGCTTGATTGAGTATCGGCACTACAACGTCGCGAGTTGTGCCGACAGGCACGGTGGACTGAACAACGACCAGATTGCCTCTGTCCAATGCGGGAACGATGCTCTCGGCCGCCTGCACTACGGCGCTCAAATCCGGCGCACCCTCCGACGATAGCGGGGTAGGCACAGCGATAACGTAGGCGTCTGCTTGCAGCACTTCGCTGCTGAAGGAGAACAGGCCTTTGCTGAGGACTTCATGCAATAGTGCGGTTATGCCCGGCTCGGGGTCCGACTGGGAGCTATCCGCTAGCCTGTCAATTCTCCGTTGGTCAATGTCAACACCATGCACCCGCAGACCATTCGAGCTGAGTAGCAGTGCAATTGGTAACCCGATCCGCCCGATTCCTACCACGCAGACATCATTCATATCAATGCATCAGCCTTACTCACGAGGCCAAACCTGGTCTTTAGGTGCCTAGTGAAGCCAGATCAGGTAACGCCTACAGAATGCCCGCCCTAGTGTTTCGCAGAATAGCTGGTACTCCGAATGTCAGCATGTGGGAAACTCGCGACAAGTCCTGAGAACTTCGGGCACTGAGTGCATAGAGGTATTAGCGGTACCCGGCGTCCCTGGGGTGCCACCACGTGTACGGCTACGCTTTTCTCCGGCCTTAGCCGCGCGGCCCGCCGCTCGCTTCCCGCCGGACTGCCCCAGGATGGACCAATACAGTATACGCTAATGGCGTAATATTCTCAAACGCTCTCGGCAACGATTCTCTTCAGCAATTGCTCATAGCGTTCGGCAAGGAGCTTGCGGTCATAGTGCTTCTCGACGAAACGGCGGCCTGCCCGGCCCCGTTCCTCAAGCCTGTGGCCTTCGTTCTTTGCCTGTATAATGCCCTGAGCTATCGATTCTGGATCGCCGGGCTCGCATATCACAGCCGCCCCCGACTGCTCGAGTATCTCGCGAGCCTCGCCGCGCACGGCTCCCAGGATCGGACGCCCCGCCGCCATGATTTCGAACATCTTGGAGGGTATGAAGTTCTCCAAGAAGGGGTCCGGCCTGAGTGAAACCACGGCCAGGTCTGCTGCGGCGTATAGCTTTGCGACTTCCTGCCGCGGCTGGGGGGCCTGGAAACGGATATTGGATAGGCCGCGCTGCTCTGTCCGTCGCACTATCGCTTCCTTGAGCGCGCCGTCCCCGACAAGCAAGAACGATATGCTATCATCATGTCGCAGGACCTCAGCCGCCTCCGCTATCGCTTCGACGCCCTGGGTTACCCCATGCGTCCCAATGTATGCAACCACAAACTGATCTTTCATGTCTAGCTCGGCGCGCACCGCCTCGCGATCAATTTCGACCGCATCAGCCCATTGGAGGTCAGCGCCATTGGGGATTAGTGATACCTTGTCACGATCCACACCCTCACGCTCTAGCATCTCGGTGAAGGACTTGGTGACTGTTACTACACTGGCACAGGAACGGTAACAAGCCCCCTCGACGGCCCTAAGGCAACGGTATCGCCACCCGTCGCCCACCATGCCCAGTCGCTTGGCCGTCTCTACCACCGGGTCACGCATGTCATAGACCCAGGGAGTGTTCTTCAGGCGGCCGAGGAACATGGCCGGCAGCGCCTGGAAGATCGGGGGCGAGGTAACTACCAGCACGTCACATTTGCGCAGATCCCACAGACCACCCACCAGGACTGAAGAGGCGAACGACAGTTGACTTACGGTGCGTTTCACTACTCCGCTGTTCGGAGCAGGCCAGTGCCAGTAGCGACATACTTGGTAGCCCGCTCCGTTTGTGTCCTTGGCCCATAGTTTCCAGTGGTACTCTTTTGCCACCCGTCCTGTCGGGTAGTTCGGGTATGCAGTTACCGCCGTGATTTCGTGGCCGTTTCTATGCCAGTGCTCACACAGCCCCGACACGCGGTTTATGCACGCCCCTACTTCGGGCGCGAACAGTTGAGAGATGAAGCCGATGTGCATTTCGCGCTTCCAATCCGTACTGAGTACACCTTAGACTGCTCAAGGGATCATGCGGCGCTGCCCGAACACGAAACTAGTTCAGTCTCTCCGCAGACCACAGACCCTATATCTGGTCTGGCCTATTCTTGTTTGCCTAGGCGGACAGGACTGCAATGGCTCGGGCTGGGAACTGCGGCCGCGAGCCAGGACGGCTTACATGTAAGAGATTGCTGCAGGAGTACGGACTTACATTATATCAGGGGGGAGAGGCACGTCAAGGGGAAAATCGGCTAGAGCAACGGCTGTCTGGTAACGCGCCTCTAAGCCCAGAAGTAACAGCAAATATGGCTGCAGGAGCGCCGTCGTTCACAGCCAAGCTCCGGCAACCCACGGGTACCTGCCAACCGCTTGTTCTCTCCGGCAACCCACTGCGCAGAACCGCAGGAACGGCAGACTGTGACTGTCTAGCCCAACTGCTAGGTGAGATTTGTGGTGCCGCTGATAGCTGCCACTCAGATGCGACGTGCCCGGGAGCCAAAGCCGCCCTTGCTGGTAGGTCTGGTCGCCATACTCAGCCGCTCAGCCCCCCGGGCTCATTTACCGAAGCAGCAGGAAGGTGGCAGCCACACTCCCCAGTGATTTGAGCACGCGCTCCCAGGTGCTTTCGGTACGGATGGTGCGTACAGTGTGTCGTGAAGGTACTACGATAATATCTCCGGGGTGTACGTCTTTGATTTCCTGGATTCGGTGAACCGCGCTGTTGGCGCGTACCACGACGGCATGGTCGAACGCTGCATCGCTAGCTAGACCGCCTGCCATGTTCGCATAATCTCTCGGCGAGGCCTTCTCCCGGTGACGTACCTGCCCCGGTCTTATCACAGCTCCCAACACGGTCACACTGTTGCTCAACTCGGGAACAATGACTGTATCCATATCATGCAGCTCAATATCCGCTTCCTGTCCCTTACTGGCCAGGATCTGCGAGCCCTCCACGGGTATTGCCGTGACCCAATCGGTGAGACTAATGCGCCGCGGAGGTAGCACAATCGAGGTGCCGCTTTCACCGCTGACCACATAGGCCACGTTCCGGGTAACCTGTTCTGCCATGACTGCGCGTTCGGCCTGCATCTCATCCAGCATCATGGTCTGTTCTGCAGAGTTCTCTTGGTTGTACATGTGGACGATTTGCTCGAGACTCTGCTGACTGCCGCTGGCCATAGCCATTTCAGTAGGCCGCAGGATCATGATCCCGTCCGGGTTGGCGTCATCCAGCAGGGGCCCGACGCGCTGCAAGAGGTTGTAGAGCGTTTCCCTCTGTTCGGCACTGCTGCGCAGAATGTGAGCGCCAGGGCGCTCCACCTGCCCTCTTACATGCACTACGGGCGGCCGCGCGGCGAAATCACCCTTACCCACCACTGTGATCTGATCATCATCCTTCAGTACCAGGTCCGGCTCGACTTGCACCCTCTCCTCAGCACCGACAGCCAGGCTCAGCACCTGGATCTGCGCAGTGCCGGTCTGCCGGCCTGGAGCGTACTCAAGTTGGTCACCTGCTCCTGGTGCCAGACCACCGGCCGCAAAGACCAGATCACTGACCTTCATGCCCTCAAAGCGTGGGTAGCTATCCGGCCGTTGGACGAAGCCGGCGATATGGGCCAGTCGCGCAGGTCGTGCCTCCTCCTGAGACAGGATTTCGAGAATATCGCCCGCTTGCAGTTCGATATTGCTGTCTGGCTTCTCCGCCAGCACTTCCTGAAGGGCGATACTCAGGACAATTCGGTCTCCCGAGGGTTGCAGCCGCAGCAGCCGCGCCTGCTTGAGGTATGCATTATCTTTGACCCCGCCGGCCTGCACCACCAGATCTCTGACCCGCATGTCGGCAGCCCATTCATACTTGCCGGGCTGTTGAACGGGGCCGCGGACCTGCACGTCAGTTATCGGCGTAACCTCGCGACGGTAGTAAATATACACTTCATCATAGGGCCGCAGGCTCAAAGAGGCCGCAGGTTGTTCCACGGCGCTCTCCACTGAGAAACTCTCATAACGGTGTTGGCGCTGGGCATCCAGCCGGCGGACCATACCATAGCCGAGAAAGGCGCCCTCATCCAGACCACCGGCCTTCTGTATCAATTGCCCAAGCGTCATTCCAGTCTCAACTTGGTACAGCCCCGGCTTTGTGATCGCCCCGGTAATGCGGACTGCATTAGCCGGCATTGGATCTACCGGAGAAACCACGACTACGTCCCCGGCCTGCACGGGGAAGTCACCGGTCTTAGCTTCGCCATCACCTGCGGAGCCGCTCATGTTTACATTGATCACCAATTGCTCGTCGTGGTCGGCAATACGCCATATGCGAACGTTGCTGTTCGAGCCCTCGGCAGCGAAGCCGCCTGCCAGCTTGATTGCCTCGGCGCAAGTGATTGGCTCTGCTGTTTCGTAGCGTCCTGGCCTCCGCACCTCACCGGTTACGCCAATCTCAGCGGCGACCGGGCCGACAAAGACGGTATCGCCCGTCTCGAGCAGAGATTCGGTCAGCAACTCCCCCGACAGCAGATAGGGATACAGGTCAATATCCACAGATGGCTGGCCCCTGCGGCTAAGGCGGATATTGCGCAGTGAGCCGGCATCGGTCGGCCCTCCTGCCACGTAGAGAGCGGTCAGTACGGTCGCAGTTCCATGCAGACCGTATCTGCCCGGCTTGACCACATCACCGGTAACATATACAGTCACCACGCGGGTACTGCTGACGGTAACCGAGGTCCTGCTACCGATATAGAACTCGCCCATTTGCTGTTCTATGACTTGCTGGAGGGCCCCCAGCGGTTTCCCGGCAACTATCACCTCGCCGAGCAAAGGTAAGTAAAGCTTGCCGTCGGGCGACACCATTGCAGTTGTATTGACGTGCTCGATGCCCTTGCTCCAGACACGAATCGCCAACTCATCGCCCGGCCCGAGCGCATACTGCGGAGAGATCGGCATATTCAGTGTGCGCGGCTCTTCGCCACCGGCCTGCGCGAACAGATCCGCGCCAAACCTCTTGAGATTACCCAGCCGCATGTCTTCAGGCAGGTGCCATTGCTTTGGTAACCGGGTCCAAGCCGGGATTTCGTGCTCGGGAGTTTCCACAGGTTCGACGGCCTCTGGGGCTTCGTCATCCCTACTCGTAGGTTCGACGACCTCTGGCGCTTTGTCATCCCTGCTGGTAGGTTCGACGGCCTTTGTGACTTCGTCATCCCTGGTGGCAGGTTTGCCCCCTTCGTTTTCTGCAGCGTAAGTGGCTGAACCAGCTTGGGAATAGAATACGTGCCCCCCGAGCAGAATCACCCAGATGAGGACCAAACAAAGGACACGAGTTGGCGACATGTGCGGCACACTCCTCTCCAATGCAGCATGTGGTGATTGTCTATTCCGCCTCCCCGCCGCAGATACCTGCATCCTCGGAAAGCATCTGGTGCCTCCACTGGCGGTACCGATAGCTTGAGAGTGGACCGCAGCGCCCCTGGCAGCCCAGTGTCTTGCCGCGATTATGCCGTATCAAGCAGCGACCAGTGCCGTATCGAAGCTCCGGCTATCAGGTTGGTAGGCTTGGATGATAAGAGGCACTGCCGATATCTTGCATCTCAACTACAAACTGTCGTAGAATGTGCCAGGCCGTGCAGGGGGTGGTGGGGGAAGAATACCAATTCAGTGCGTGAAAGAGTCTGCCGTGCCACATGCGCAGCTCTCTCTTCGCGAGTCGGCTGAACTTCAGCAAGAAAGCGATGTTTCTAGAGTAGCGGACGCAGAGTGACGGCGTCCGTTGGCACGATTACAGGGGGTTTTGATGAATCACGGGCGACGCGTGGTTGGAGTGATGGCGCTAGCGGTAACACTGATGTGTATGGTGCCTGCAAGCGCGATGGATAAGGTTGACCTGGACAAACTCCAGGGAGGCTTCGCAGGCATATTCCCCAGGCCGTCGGAGATACAGGGCTGGACGGTGTTCCCGGTTATCAAACGTCCCGCGGACCCACAGAGCTTGCCCTTTGAGCTCCCGGGCCAGGCAACGGTGACGCTGAATGACGCCCGGGCGCTGTACCGAGATAAGCCGGCAGGTATCATCGAGACGGTGTGGGCGTCGTACACGGTCAAAGAAATGGCAATCTGGCGGGGCACGACGCAACAGCAACAGGTGTGGGAGACGCATTTCGATGTCACGGTGAGAGAACACCTGAGCAAGCCGGAGCTGGACTACGCGCGCCCGACCAACATCCCGGCGGACAAGGTCATCCGGCTGGGCGACTGGGCCGGCTGGGTGCCTCCCGTCTCGCGCGATGAGGAGCGGCTGTGGGTCTGTCGTGGATTGTGGGAGGTCACGATCAAGTTCAGCCTCAGTCCCGGGATGCTCAGGGAGGCAACCCGGGAGCCGATGCGCGCGCTGACCGAGTACTGGGCGGGTCAGATTCTCAATCGCCTAGTACAACCGCCGCCGGTGAAGCTGGAGATTACCGCCGGGCCCGAGGGCACGCCTAATCCAGTCGCGCCGGGCGGGCAGGTGCGCTGCAACGTAGAGGCCCGGCATGGCAAAGGCCTGCCACTCACCTACTCGTGGACGGCCACCGGCGGGAGCTTCGACAATCCGGCCGCCAAGAGCCCGACGTGGACCGCGCCGGCGGGTGCGGCGACTGATTGTGGCATCACCGTGGCGATTTCGGCCGCCGATGGCGCACAGGTCGGCGCCTCATACCTGCAGCGGATCGGCTCAGCGGCCGACCTGCATATATCCCCGGATTGCATCGTGCTCTCCTGGCCTACGCCCAACACCTTCATGGAGATCGAGGAGGCCGCCGACAAGCAGTGCGTCGCCGTACAGGTTGAGAACGCGCACCCTACGATGGAGGCGAAGGGCGTGTTGGTCCAGTTGTCAGCGGGGCCGAGGCAGGGCAAAGGCACCCACATTGGCAACCCGATACCAGCAGGCGACTTGCCTCCGGGGAAGCACACCGTCGTCCACGCTACATGGGATCTGCAGGGCCAGAGCATCGAGGACTTCCGCCTCTACGCTCATGCATATTGTCAGGGCGTGGCAGATACCAACCCTAATGACAACTACGCTTACATTGATGTAGAAGGCATCTACTACGCCCATAACGGGACCCGGGCATTCAGCTTCGCCAGGGATACCTTCAGCTTCAAGAACTACGGCATAGGCGAGCGGGGCATCGCCGCGCTGGTGGATAAGCAGGCTGCTTTGGTGGCGGGGTGTCTGGACCGCAAGCAGCCGAAGCGCCCACTAATTGACGACCCCTTCTATATGATCTCGTACCTGCGGTATCAAAAGTATATGGAGACATTTGGCCGCTCGCACATTGGTGGGGTATGCCACGGTTTCGTTCATGCGGCGAAGGACCACTTCGAGGACCCGAGTACGCGCCCGATTGCGAAGGACGTCTCGGCACTGACGCGTGACGAGGCAGGGCCGACTGTCAGCATCTACCACACCACCCAGATGCTTCGTCTGGGGCCATCCATGCTCACGAACACCCGTTTCTACTCAAAAGAGTACGGAGTGGCCAAGACTCTTGCCGTCGCAGAGACCGCTCTGAAAGCCAGGCGGGAGTGCGTCAAGATCTCCCTGGCCGGCTACGAGCAGAACTCCGATGGGAAGAAGGTGGGCACCTGGGGGCATGCGCTGCTGGGCTTCAAGCTCATCAAGGTGCAGGGCCGAGATGCGGCGCTGTACGTCTATGACCCGAATCGTCCCTATGCCTCCGCCTACATTCAGGACCAGCGGTGCATGACACAGTTCACCTTCGGCTCCGGTGGGTTCGGTATGCCGGACAACATGAAGATGGTCTATCACCAGACGAACTATAACGCAGACAACATCCGTTCCCGCACCTACACTGATGGCATCGCCGCGGTGCCGTGGATGCGAGACCTGTCCCAAGGCGAGGTGCAGGCGACCGGGACGGCGGCGAAGGCGACTATCTACGCAATGGCTCACTGGATGAAGCAGAACGGCCTGGCGGGCATCGCCCTGCGTTGCCCCGCCGATGCGCACTTCGTTGATGCGCAGGGGCGACGGACGGGTGTAATCGGTGGCAAGGTGATCAACGAGATACCCGGGGCCGAGGTTCGCACCAGTGACGATGTGGAGATCTACTTCCTCCCCAACAGCCAGCAGTACCAGGTGGTCATCGCGGGGACCGACCAAGGTCAGGCTCGTCTGGCGTCGGTGTGCGGGGAGAGCTCCACCCGGTTCTCAGTGTCAAGCTTCGATAGCATCCCCCTGCGGGCGGGATCTCGTGCAGTCGGGACCCTAGCACCCGGAGGTCACCTAGCCTTGCTTCTAGCCGAAAGCATGTTCCTGTCGCCCCAGGTCAATGGCTTTGTGGACGCTGATGATCCCATCTGGGGTCAGCCGGGGGCCTCCGGTGGTGCGCCGGCAACTGTCGCCGCTCAGACACTTACCCCCGTCGCCGATAGCTATGTGTATGCGCACCAATGGCAAGATTGGCACCAGCGCGATTGGGGCGCGGACCCGCAGCTTTGTGCGGGCTGGTACCCGATCGGCGGGGCCAAGCGAGCGTATCTGCGCTTCGATCTGCCAGCGGTTGCTGCAGTGCAGCAGGCCACGCTGCGCTTGTACAATTCCAGCAAGTCCGGGAACGGTGCCTTTCCTCTGGCGGCCTACGCGGTCAACCAGCAGTGGAGGGAGGGCACTGCCGCTTTCGCCGACAACCGGTTGGCCGGCCCGGGGGTGCTCTGCTGGGCGCAGCAGCCGGCAATCGAGACGACACCCCTGGCAATCGTTCAGCCGAGTACACCGACGGGCTGGATTGATCTCGATATCACAACCCTGGTCAACCAGTGCCTGTCGGGGCAGAGACAGAACTACGGCGTGTGCATCCGCCTGGTCAACGAGGCCGACCGCCCCCCGGACCAGTGCGACTACCAGTTCCCCTCACGCGAGAGCGCCCAAGTCCTGTTCCGTCCGCAGCTTCGGCTTGAGTTCTGAGGATGCCGGTTTGGGGGCACGACGACCCAACAGGTCACTAGAGCTCACGGGTCGCGGATGGGCCGTGCCCTTGAAAGCTCCTGTTTTCTGTGCCCGACAGCCCTTACAGCCACCCGGCCACTATCCACATCACCGCCGTGCGGTTGTAGGGCACTTGCAGTTGCTTATCCAGATCGCCGAGCGGGTCGCAGCCATAGCGTCGCTGGAACTCCTCGTGCATGGCCTGCTCGACGCTGGTGATCTCAGTCAGCGGCAGGTCCACCCAGACATTACCTTTCCAGGCACTTTCGCGGATGGCGATCCACAGCTCCATGTCACGGCGCGCGTTCTCGGCCCCATAGGCCAGCGGCCGGTCCTCGACGACAGCCCAATACAGGCCCTCCAGATACGTGGCTTTCGCGACCGCATCATCTTCGCAGATGCCATACTTGGCATAGGGGTTCTCCCACACCACGGGCGGGTCGGTGTTGACCTTAACGCACTCGAGCACCTGCTGACCGTCGCGTTCGCCATAGACCCACTCGATGGGGTAGTGGCGCTCGCGGTCGGTGGCTCCGGCCTCGAAATCATCGGTGAGTTGCTGCAAGGTCTCAGGGTCATCTAGCACCAGAGCCTCGCCCTGGCGGTGGCCTTTAGCCTTGTCAACGGCCCCCGCGACAGCGCCCAAAAAGCCCTTGGTGCCCTCGATATCCCAGGCATGTCGCCAGACCGGGCGTTTCGGCGGCATTTCAAAGATGCACTGCACATGCCCCGGAAACTTGATTAGGCCGCCGTCCCACGTGGTGTCGCTCATCGGTTCGCCGCCGTAGCTGACCATGTTGACCACCGGGACCTTGCCGTCCCAGCCTAACACGCGCTCGGGTTCGGCCCCCACCAGCTTGCGGATGGCCGAAAAGCCGTGATAGGCCCCACAGGGGTACTTGAGGCGGCAGTGAGTGATCTCGCCGATCAGCCCCTGCGCCACGATCATCTGCTTGAGGCGCTCGCGGGGCCAGGTCCAGACATTCTCCGCGATCTCCAGCTTGACGCCCTGCTCGCGGCACTTGGCGATGATGGCGTCGGCACGAGGCAGGCTGAAGTCAATCGGGATCTCGCTGAGGATGTGACAGCCGGCTTCGGCGGCGGCCATGCAAATGGCAAAGGCCGAATCAGTGGGCGCCAATCGTACCACGACATCCGGCTTGCCGTTGGTGAAGAGGTCGTCAAGATTCGTATAGACCTCCGGGATGTCGTAGGCTGCCGCCGCGGCCCTGGCGTTGTCCTCGTTGATGTCCATGATGGCAAACTGGTCATACATATCATGGAGTTGGTTGATGACTGCCAGGTATCCGCTGGTACGGGCACCGATGGCCGATCCGGCGCCGATGCAGGCAATGCGCAACGTCTCCATAAAACTCATCCTTTCGGCAACAGTTGAGAGCAAGGGGCAAGCGGCCGAGCCGCCGATTCCCGCGAGTAAACTTTCGCCCGCTTGGAGAAACATTCCTGCCTCGCTGTCCATGCCCACAAGGGTACACTCCGCGAAGTGGCGAACTATTCCCACAAGATACCACTTGCCATTGGCGCGGGGATAGAGGCCTGGCCCGGAAGGTGTACGTGTGCCGTAGGGTGCGCCGGGTCGGACACCGCAAAGGAGCCGCAGCATGACCGCCAGATCGCTGGGTGTCGCCCTTGCTCTTCTGAGCCTTGTACTCATACCCCAAAACAGCCCGGCCCAGGGACCGGAAATAGGCGCGGGTACGGAGGTCGCTATGGCCAAGCCAGATTTCGAGCCGCTGATGGGCGGATGTGGAGGCGTTTATTTTCTCGCCGAGCCCGGCGAGCTGGTGGTGGAAGTGGTCAAGCGCGACCGCAACGTCCGCAACACGATATCGGAGCTGCGGGCGATACTGGTCGGTCCCGACCGCGCGGTCTTGGGCGAGCAGTTTATCCCCGATGACGGTCAGGCCGTTGGCAGTGGCCTGGGCCCCGCGCAGACCGCGACACTCACGACCAGGGTCGAGCGCACGGGCATCTACGGGCTCAATATCACCGTGTCCCGGGATCGCTATGGGGACAACATGGTCTGGGGCTTCCGCACGAACTGCCAGCGCTACCTCATCGAGACTGCGCGCGGCCACCGGGACCGGCGTCACGAGGAGCCGATTGTTCTCGAAAGCCCGGAGAAGCCGATGGCAGTCTGCTTCCACCCACGCCAAGGCGAGTTTACTATCGAACTGAGCGGACTGCCCGCCAACCCCGCTCCATTGACGGTCTGCGATGCGAGCGGCGAACAGTTTGGAGAGTTTACTCCCGACGATGACGGCACCGCCATGTGGCCCGCACCGGCCGAGATTCACCGTGACGCGCTCCCGTGGCAGCTCCGCCTGCCTGCCGGCAAGGGGACCATCAACATTGATGGGGTGACACGCTGGGGCAATGCCGAGCCCATCTCCAATGCCTGCTACTGGACACCGGACCCCGATTCGTGGTTCCCCCTGATCGAGAATCGCTGGCTGCTTACGCCGTATCAGCGGACTCTGTACGCCGATGCGGGCCAGCACGGTGACATCACGCTGCGTCTGAACAATAATGCCCCGCGGGCGCGTCAGTTCGCCCTCAGCTTGGAGTTCCCCGGGGCCGAGTGGCCGGTGGAGCTCAGCCCGGCGGAGGTGAGCCTGGAGGCCCGGGCTTCCGCGGCTGTCACCCTCAGTTTCACCGTGCCGGAGGGCGACGGGCCGCACGTATGCCATATCCGCGTCACTCCAGCCGATACGCCGGCGGTGACGACCTGGTCCACGCTCACGGTCAAGCTGGGCGAGGCCCCGGCGGCAAAGCCGCTGGATATGCCCATCGAGCTGCATCCCTACCGGCATGAGAACGAACAATTCGGCTATCTGCCCGACTACCCGCTGGACAACCAGGCGTACTTCGCCCCCGACAACACGCCCTTCATGCGGGACGGCCACGGCATTGCCACATGGCGTGAGGGCGGGTGGGTAACGACGGCTATCAACCAGGCCATCAGTTCGCGCCCTGAGGCCTTCGCGGGCCAGACAGTGCGTCTGATCTCAAGCAAGCTCGCCTTCGATAGCGATGGCGGGCTTTATCTGCCGGCAGACTGCGCGGGCAAGAACGCTCTGGTGTACTCCCACGACAGCGGGAGAACATTCAGTGTCTATGAGATCCCGGGCGAGAGGGGCACCGTGGACATCGAGGAGTTCTCCGGCCAGAATAGTCCCTCGAACCCGCCGCCATTGGTCCGGTTCCGGCGCACGGCCAAGGACCCCAAGCTGATCTGGCGCAGTCTCAATGATCTGGAGCTGTTCGTGCCGACGATGGTCAACGGCCGCATTGAGATCGGGGAGCCGATCCTAATCACTCGCGATTGCATCGGGCTGGCGGCCCACTCCGGCATCCCTTCCACAGTCGTCTCCCGCGGCGCGAAGGTGCATGTGGTCTGGGGCGAGGCTACCGACCCGGAGGAGAAGGTGCCCGGGGTGCCGACCTATTGCGTTACCTATGACCGCGAGACCGGCGCCCTGGGGACACCGGCGCTACTGGGCTACGGCCCGCCCGCGAATGATGTCCACAACTCGCCCAGCATCACCATGGATAAGGAGGGCTATCTCCATGCTCTGATCGGCACCCACGGGCGGCCGTTCCAGCACTGCCAATCGCGGCAGCCGAATGACGCGGCCGGAGGATGGAGCGAGCCGCTGACCGCCGGGGAGAAGCTCAACCAGACATACATCGGCATGGTATGCACCGCGGATGGCACGCTGCATGTGGTGTATCGGTTGTGGCAATGGGGCGAGCCCTTCCCGAACAGCAGTCATGCCACGTTGGCGTACCAGTGCAAGCGGCCGGGGCAGGGCTGGGAGCCGCCACGGATCCTGGTCAGGGCGGCGTTCTCGGAATATAGCGTGTTCTACCATCGCCTGACGATTGATCGCGAGGGCCGCTTGTTCATCTCGTATGACTACTGGTCCACCCACTGGTTCTACCGCAACGACCATGTCGGCAATCGCCGCGCGGTGCTGATGTCGCCCGATGGTGGCGAGAGCTGGAAACTCGCCGAGACCAAGGAGATGCTCTCCGGCCTGTGAGGGTCAACGCGCATTTCGCTTGCTGGAGGGGATGAGGAGGCCTGGAGGAACAAGGAATCGGGGAAGACTGTCTGCGCATACCGAATGTGGAGGACACTCAGAAGGAGACATAAATCATGAAACATGCCAGTGATGACACGGTGCAGTGGTCAAGGGCAGTTCCGGTGACGAAGCAAGTTGACGTGCTGGTGGTTGGTGGAGGCGCGGCAGGTGTCGGAGCGGCCGTGTGTGCGGCGCGCCGAGGCATGGATACACTACTTGTGGAGCAGCAGTGGGCCCTGGGTGGGTTGGTGACGCTTGGGCTGGTGGACTATGTCGCCGGATACCCGGATGGCGTCGGCCAGGAGCTGTTCGACAGGCTTGAGGCGGAACAGGGCGTGGAGAGACGGATATGTGACCCGGAGAAGTGCAAGCGGGTCATGGAGGAGATAGTGTGTGAAGCCGGAGCGAAGCTTCTCTACGGCACCTGCGTGGTGGACAGTATCGTCGAGGCTGGGGCCATCCGCGGCGTCTTGGTGCACAACATCGGCGGCACCCAGGCGATCCTCGCCAAGACGGTCGTTGATTGCTCCGGTGATGCCGCCGTAGCGGCATATGCGGGGGCGCCATTTGAGACGGGCTGGGACCAGATGGAAGGCTACAATCAGGCCGTTTCTCTGGACTTCAAACTGGGGAATGTTAACCTGCCGCGCTTCAAAGAAGCAATCAAGAGCACACACGCATTCATGCAGTCTGTCGCCCACCGGGCGGTGGAGGAGGGCGTGCTCTCACACCTGGTGGAGACGGGCTACGTTGGCCAGTTTCCAGGACGCGATCCTGAGCACGGCGAGATTTATGTGTGTACGGCCCATCGGCGACATTGTCGCACCACCGACCCCGATGATCTGACCGCGACGGCGCTCGACCAGCGCCAGCAGATCAAGGAAATGGTGGAGTTCTACCGCCGGTACGTGCCTGGCTTCGAGGACTGCTGGCTGATTGACAGTGCGCCGCTGCTGGGAGTGCGAGATTCGCGTCGCATCATCGGGGAGTACGTGCTGACGGGGGAGGATGTGGCCTGCGCCAGGAAGTTTTCGGACGCGATCGCCAGAGACACCCACGGCTTCGATATTCACAACCCGACAGACCTGCCGCACATCAAGCATGTCCATCTCGACGAGGCCTGCGAGGCCGCCTTCTGCGTGCCCAACGAGGCTACGGGCGGCTACGACGCCTATGTCAAGCCCGGGCAGTACTACGAGATACCGTATCGGTGCCTATTGCCGCTTGAGGTGGAGAATCTGCTGGTGGCCGGCCGCTGCCTGTCCGCGACGTTCGAGGCGCAGTCCGGTGCCAGGCTGATACTCACCTGCATGACCATGGGCCAGGCGGCAGGAACCGCAGCGGCATTGGCGGTGGCCCAAGCGACCACGCCGCGCGAGATCGCCTCGCAGGAGTTGCGAGCCGCTCTGGTGGAACAGGGCATTAGGCTCGACGAAGAGCCGCCTGTATATGTCAGGGGAGCAGCGCACGCTCCCATCCCGCCCGACGCGCAATTCACAATTGACAAGTCAACTATTACCTCGGACGAGATCCGACTGGTTGAAGAGTAAGGACGACCGAGGTTCGCCCGTCCTGCATCACATACCGGTTGCTTGCCCCAAGAGGATAGATGCGGAGAGATGCTAACCACGCAGTTATCGGGGTCACATACCCTCATGCCGAGCAGCCGGGGCCGTGCCCTTCAGCCCCCTGCAACAGGAAGTGGGGTAGTGCGACAATGACCTGCCGAACTGGGTTTATGTGGCTGTCAGTAGCCCTGCTCAGTGTTAGCTTGTTGACTGGTTTGACAGCCGCTGGGGAGATACTCGAAAAGCCGCTAGCAAACCCCTCCTTCGAAGAGGGCGTGGGTACTAATGGTATCCCCAAGGGGTGGAGCTGCTATGCCGGGAAAGGCGAGGACCTGCAACTGCAGGTGGTGGAAGGGGGCATGGATGGTGGCAAGGCCTTGCTCATCCACGATGGCGACCCCGAGGCCGAAATAGGGGTCTATCAGGACATCCCGGTGCAACCCACCTCGAATATGGCCTATCAAGCGACTGTGATGGTACAAGCCATCGCAGTGGGGTCCGGAGCCGGCGCCCATATTCAGATGCGCTTTCTGCCTTCCGGTGAGCTTGTGCAGGCCGACTTCGGCAAGGCGCCTACGGGCAAGTTCATGGCGGTCTCGGTTATCAAGGTTGCGCCGCCGGACACCAGAAGCGTGCGTATATACCTCTATAGCCACGCCGGGCCTACGCCGAAAGTGATGGTGGATAATGTGAAGTTGGTAGCTGGTGTTGAGCCGCCGCCGCCTCCGCCGCCTCCATTTCCGGAGCCGATCAGCCCCCAGTATGACAAGCTCAAGGACCTGCACCTGACGACCGACCTGGTCAAGCGGGGCCAGGCTACCGTCGCAATCGTCGCGCCTGCCTCCGGTATCTATGACCAGCCGGCC
>Ga0180431_10000652_pt1 | contig 49610 bp, 39 predicted proteins | sample SS_ome_11_FD_132459 | JGI IMG/M metagenome (GOLD analysis project Ga0180431, IMG submission 132459) | Hypersaline lake sediment archaeal communities from the Salton Sea, California, USA - SS_1_MS_1 metaG | ecosystem: Environmental > Aquatic > Non-marine Saline and Alkaline > Hypersaline >... | reverse complement strand
TTGTGCGGGCCGTGGATCAGGCGTTCGTACGCGGCCGGGTTCTCTTCGGTGGGCTCCCACGCGTGGGTCGGGTCCGCGATGTGGAAAAGAACCGGTACGCCGCGCTCGGCCGTGGCCTCCCAGATGGGCTTCAGGCGCTCGTCGTCGGGCATGACCAGGCTGCCGCGCCGATCCAGCAGGCCCAGTCCGCCCGTTCGCTTGTAGAGCTTCACCCCTCGCGCGCCGAGGCCGATGTCCTCGTCGAGCTTCCGACGCACGTACTCGGGCCAGTCCGGGTCGTCGAGGCGGCGATAGTCGAATCCGCCGAAGAAGATGAACCGGTCGCCGCCCGGGCCGCGGAACATGTCGAGCGCGGGCTCGATCGACGCGTCCAAGAACACGTCGCCCACCAGGCTGACGCCGTAGCGCACGTTCGTGCGGTCCAGGATCGCGACGCGCTCTTCGAGGGAGACCCAGTCGGAGAAGCAGTGCATGTGGAAGTCGATGGCCGGGAATCGCGCCCGGTTCGTGGGGTGTTGAGGCAGGTGAAAGACCCAGGCGCTCTTGCCGCCGGGCTTTGTCGCAAGCCCCGGAGTCGGCGGCGGGAGCTTGGCGGCCGAGGCGACCTCGGCATGCACGGCTCTGGCGAGCATGCGTGCAGAGCCCGCGAGCTTATCGACCGCATACGAGCCGAACGGGGAGACCCGCACCTCGTAGCCGCCCTGGTCCATGGCGCTGGGCGCGGGGAAGTACCCGGCGCTACCGTTCGCATACCCGACCACAAAGGTGTGGTCGAACGGTGAAGCCTGTTCGAGTTCGAGCCCGACCTCCACGAAGAGCTCGCCCGGGATGCCCAGGAACAGAGCCTCGCCAACGCCGACGCCCTGGATCTCTGTGGTCAGCATGCCGTTGGGCAGGCTCAGATACTTGCGCGCCCGGCGGGCAGCCGAGCGCGCATACATGAGCTCCAGGCGCGCGCGGTCCTGTTCGGCCTCCGAGGCGCCGGCGGCCTCGATCTCACGCAGGGCCTGTTGCGCGGCGGCCGCGGTGGCGTCCTCCTCGGCCGGCGTGCCGACGGGCCGCGTGGGCAGCTCCACGGGCGCCCGGAATCCGCGCACAGGCACGGGACCGTGCGTCTCGATGTCGCGCGCGACGCGGACGGCCTCCTCTCCGAGGGCGGCGCCGATCTCTTCGGCGCGTTCGTAGGTGCGGTCGGGAATCGGCTTGCCCAGGGCGCTGTCCTCGGCAGAGTATCCGCCGGGGTTGATGTCTCCGCACGCGCCGTTGAGAAACAGGACCGTGGGCTGCCCGTCTGCGCTGGCGTGCACGTAGTCGCGCAAGTAGCCGGGATAGTCGGCACTGAGGAGCAGGTTGTGCAGGTCCAGGGTGGTGGCGTGGCAGGCATGCTGCACGATCAGCCCCATGGGCGCGTCCGTGCGCACGCTGTCCACGCGCAGCACGCGCACGCCGGGGTGGACCGGACCGTCGGCGCTGCGGCGGTTGCCGCCGATGCCGTGGGCCTCGCCCGCAGCCGCGCCGATGCGCGCGTCGCGGCGGCGCAGGTCGGCCATCTGGATCGTGTGTACGAGCAAGTCTTCCAGGCGCAGGGCATAGGCCTGGTTGATCGGGTTGTCCGAGGTGAGCGACGGCCCGGAGTGCGTGTGCGTTGCCGCGATGAACACGCGGGCGGCCACACGCGCGCGCACCGCGGCGACGAGCTTGGGCGTGACGTCCACCAGGTCCGCCGCACAGATGGCGCACTTGTGAGTGCGGTCGTCGAACACCGCCGCCACGGCTTTGAGCTCGTCGTGCACGCCTTCGGCCGGTCCGGGCCGGTTGCCGTATCCGCCCATGGTCACGCCCGGGGGCGGGGTAATCACGGTCTCCGCGAATCCAGCGAGGAAGATCGCCATGGGGCTTCTCCTTGGTCAACGTCCAGGGCCAGGGTCAATGCTCGAGCAGCGCGCGCAGGTCGCGAAACTTGTACAGGTCCAAGAAGTCCTCCGCCGTGTAGCTCACGGTCACGGCGTCCTCGCGCACGGCGCCGGGGATCCGCGCCGCCTTCTCAGCCTGGGCCGGATCCTTGTACTCCACGGTCAGCTGCACCGGCGTCGATACGGCGTAGGGGCGCGCGCGTCCGCACTGCTCCACGGCATGGTAGGCCTGCTCGCGGATAAGCTCGCGCGCCCTGTCCGCGGACAGGCACAGGGCGCTGTGCATGCCGCGGCCTTCCTTGACCGGTGCGGTCTGGACCTCGCCCAGCAACGCCGTCGCCTCGTCACACGCCGCGGTGTCGCCGGTGACGAGGAGAACCGGAACGCCGTGACAGCCGGCGAACGCGGCGATCATGCCGATTTCGCCGACGGGGGCGCCGTTGAGGCGCATCTCGTGCACGTAGGTGGAGCTGAAGGTGTGGCACAACACTGCGTTGGGCGTGCGTGCACGTGCATGGGCGCCCACGAGAAAGACCCCGTCGAACGAGTCGTCCAGGGCCCAGATGCCGGTGCCCATGGCGCAGCGCATGTCGCGATGGAGCTCGGCGAAGAGGAACCTGTGGCTCTCCATGACCACGACGTCGTCCGCGCCGGCCTCGAGCGCGCCCTCGACCGCCGCGTTGATCTCCCCCGTCATCAAATCCACGGCCCGGGCGCGGGAGCCGTCTGCGCGCTGGGCCAGGACGCGCTCCCAGTCCACGACGCCGCTGACACCCTCCATGTCCTGGACGATGAAGATGCGCATAAGTCGTACCTCCTGGCGCAATGGCGCGCCTAGGTCCGGCGCAACTGCACCGAGAACGCCGCGTGCCGCTCGAAGGCCACCTCGACCGCCGCAATGCAACCGTCCACGCGCGAGCCCTTGACCTCGCCGGCTTGCGCAGCGACGTCCACGAGGGCATATGCTTCGGGAACATGCACGAACACGGTCCCCTGTTTTGTGCCAGGTGCCCGCAGGGCGACCTGGAGCGTGTTGCGCGCCGTATCAAAGGCTGCGGTCTCCACGTCCATCGCGCCCTGGGTGAGGTGCATGTCCGTGGACAAGAGCTGCGGCGCTCCCTCGGCGGGGCGCACCGCCAAGAGGCTGACCGCATGGGGGCGTACGGCCTCGCGGCGCAGCACCTCGGAGAGCTCCCCGGCAAAGGAGCGTTCCCAGAAGTCCCAGGCCACGTACGTACCCCGTGCATCGAGCCCCAGGCGCGTGAGGGGCGCCTCCAGGTCCGCGGGCACATCCGCGTAGTTGACGAGCGCAACCACGTTCCACGCGCCCCAGTCGGTGCGCAGGGGAAGGTTGAGAATGCGCGGGATCTCCGCTTCCAGGAAGTCCACGGGCTCGGCGGCCTGCTGGTGCACGGGAAAGGCCTTCTCCAGCACGGCCTGCCGCTCGGCGGAGAGCGTAGGCAGGTTGTCTCCGAGCACGACCGACCCGCCGGACAGGGCGACAACAGTCAGCCAGGTGCGGGCCTCGTCCAGGGTGAGCTCGGACCGGTCGTCGCGCACGATCAGGTAGTCGGGGTCGTTCGCCCACCAGCGTCCGTGGATGTACGCGGTGTTGAGCGCGGCCATGATGCAGCGGAGGATGTACCCGCTTCCCAGGTATCGGTCCCGTGCGCCGCTGTGCACGTCGATGTTGGACCAGTCCCAGCGCGCGCCCACGTCGTTGGCCACGCGCATGGCGTTCACAAGCCCCAGGCACGGACCAAAAAGTCCGCCCATCACGGGCCGGTCGCCCGCGCCCGCGCGCACGGCCTGCATGCCGCGATGGTAGGCCTCGATGGTGGTGGCCTTCGGGTCGTCACGCACGCCGCGCACTGCACCGATGCGGTTGGCCCCATCGATCTTGATGTAGTCGAATCCCGAGTCCACGATCTCGCGGGTCATCTCGCGCAGCCACTCAAGGGCCTCGGGATGTGTGCAGTCGAGGGCGTGCACGCGGCCCGAGGCGTACCCCGGGATGGTGACGAGCTCGCCCTGCGCATCGCGCACGAGCCAGTCCGGGTGGTTGCGCCCGACCTCGCTCTCGCTCGCGATCATAAAGGGCACGACCCACAGGGCAGGGCGGAAGTCGAGTTTGCGGATCTCCTCGACCATCCATGCGGGTCCATGCGCATAGGTGTCGGGCCGCCAGCGCAGCCAGTCGCCTTCCGCGACCTCGAAGCCGTGGTCGATCTGGATATAGTCGACCGGGAATCGGTCTCGATGCTTGGCGAGCCACTGCGCGTTGGCGAGGATCGTCTCCTCCGTGGCCTTGCCCACGTTGTAGTCCCAGTCGCTCCACCCGGTCACGCGGACCGGCCAGGGCGCCGCGCGCTGGGCGGTCGCGGCCGCCCGCGCGTACGCGGTCAGCGCATCGGGCGCCGGGCGGACCGCGTCCACGAGCAAGGGCTCGCTGGACAGACTCTCTCCCGGCGCCAGCGGACAGGTCTCCGGGTCCTTGAAGACCTCGAGCGTGGCGAATCGGTGGGTCTGCTCATCGATGCGAAGCTGTACGCGGCCGGCCTGGCGCCACATTTCGACAAAGCCCACGGTCAAGGCGCCGCCGCCTTGTTCGGGCACGTAGATCGAGGCTGCGTCGTTGGCCGCGAACGCGCGGCGCTGATACATCTCGTTGACGAGCATCCAGGGGCGCACGTCTTCGTGCTCGCCGTCCTGGCGGAAGAACCGCCAACGATTGAGCCTTCCACCCAGGTCCAGGGCGCCGTTGCGAAAGGGGTCGACCATAAGCGGGGTGAGGCGCAAGGTGTGGAGGGTGTCCTGCGCACGGTTCTCCAACGACACGGTCAGCACGAACGCGGGCTCCTGGGCGCGGGACCGGACCCGTAGGGCGATTCCTACCTGCTCGTCCGGAGAGACCCAACGCGCCACGAAGCCGCCCTCGCCCTCGCGGTCGGGCAGAGGCTCCCAGCCGCGGAAGCATGTCAGATCCGTGCCTATGGAGCAGCGTAGCCCGTCGGACCGCTGCCATGCGACCTCGGCGCACGCGCCGGTGATAACCCTGCGGCCCAGGTCCGAGCGCTCGATGTTGTACTGGCCAGTGTGCGCGTCGAGCCTGAAGCACGCGCGGGCGTTCGTCAGGCAGAGGATGCCGTCTTGCTCCTGCGGCTGCATGCCGGCCTCCAGGGTTAGGGACCTTGGTGTTCCAGAGGAAGGCCCCACAGGTCGATGGCGTTGTTGCGCAAGAGACGATAAGGGACTTCCACCGCGTGCGCAAGGTCCAGATACCCGGATTCCACCTTGCGCACCAGGGCGTTCTCCATCGAGCGGCGGGATGGCTTTGTGCTTGCACTCCCGACGGTCAGCCCTGTGGAACGGGCGCGTTCGACGGTCGGTAGACTCGCAGCGCGTTCTCGCGCAGCACCTGGAGCATGTTCTGGTCGGACAGGTTGCTGCCCAGGACCAGGGCCATGTTGCATCGGGGGTCCATCCAGTCCATGTCGCTCGCATACAGGACTCGGTTCGCGCCCAGTCGGTCGGCCAGGCAGTCGACGAGTCCGTTGTCGTAGTAGTCGCCGGCGACGTCCACGTAGGCGTTGGGGAATTCTGCGGTGAGTCGGGTGACGGCGTCGATCGTGGACGGTCGACCGCCCGCGTGCCCAAACACGAAACGCAGGTCTGGATGGCGCTCCAGGTGTGGGCGGAACCGGTCCGGATGCGAAAGGTACTGTTTGGGATTGTAACTGGAGATCTCCCAGGTGTGCGACATCACGACCTTGTCCGCGGCCGCGGCCAGGCGGTACGCGGGCGCAAACGCGTCGTCGTCCGCAGGAATCTCAGCGCCGGTCGGATGGATCTTGATGCCCAGACAGGCCGGGTCGTTGAGGGATTGGGCCACGCGTTCCTCATGATCCGCACCCACGTTGGGGTGAAACACCTCCAGGTAGAAAAAGCGCTCCGGCGCCTGGCGGCGCAGGGCCTCGCAGTAGTGGGCGCAGGTGCGGTCGGCGTCCTTGAGCGATTCCCCGGGCATGAGGATGAGCGCATCGAGCGCGACCGCGTCCATGAACGCGGTCCAGTCCGAAGGCCGCATGTCGGTGTCCGGCGTATGAAATCCGAACGGGGGCTCCACGCCGAAGTCGATGCTGTGCGTGTGCGCGTCGATGATGAACGGCGGTGGTGGCGAGAAAGGCACCTCGGCCGGCGTCTCGGGCGATTGCCCCAGCAACCTACGCAGGTTGTTCCCCGCGACGGCGCACTTCTGTTCCCAGGAGAGACGCCCCATGGCGATCGGGCCCATGGCCACGTCGGGGCTGACCGCCGGGCCGTGCGTCCCGTACAGCAGGCGGTCGCCCAAGCCCAGGGTAACGAATTCCTCGATGCCCTGCCAGTTGTCGAAGTTGTGCGTGGACAGGTGGCAGTTCGGGTGGTTGCGCAGGAGGTCCAGCACCTGCGCATAGTGGTAGAGCAGCTTGCGGGGACCGGACTCCACGATGATCGCCAGATCCGGGTGCTTTTCCGCGAGTGCGCCGATCTCCTCGAACCCGAGGTCCGTGTGCAGCACCACCAATGGCATGCGCTGCGCGGCCATCTCCGGGAAGAGCGGATCGAGCCGGTCAACAGGCCCGCAGCGAGACGGATCGAAACGCAGGAGGTCAACGCCCATCCTCTCCTGGATCTCGGCGATGCGGCCCGCGTACGCATCTCCTGCGCTTACCGCTCGGGCGTGGGCCGTGGACAGGGGCTTGGCGTGCGACTCGAACGCAGGACGCTCGTGCTCCCATGCCGAGGCGTCCAGCCAGGGCAGGGCCCTGCAAATCGCATTGTATGCCTCGCGCAGGGCGGCGAGATCGGCCAGGCAGTCACGCATCACTGCACCTCGTATCGTTTCTTGGGGAAGGAGGCGGCCATCATCTCCGCGACCGCCTCGTCGGAGGGCAGGAGATTGAGAACGCGGGCCTGGAGAAGCAGGTTACCGATCACCGTGGCCTCGGCCGGTCCGGCGATCACGGGCAGACCCAGCCGATGTGCGCTCTCGCGGCACAGGTACCGGTTGAGGCTCCCGCCGCTGACGATGTGCATGGCCTCGAACGTCTGTCCGGTGACGCGCTCGAGCGCCTCCTTGCTGTGCTGATATCCATCGATCAGGCTATCGAGTACGACGCGGGTCGTCTCGCCGGGTGTCTCGGGCGCACGGTAGCCCGCGTCCACGCACGCGGCGCGAATCTCGTCCAGCATGTTCTCCGGCGCGCGAAAGCGCTTGTCCGTAGCCGGGATGCGCGCGTCGATTGTGGCCTCTTCGGCAAGGTCGACGAGCGCGCCGTAGTCGAGGTTCTGGCCGGCCTCCTTCCACAGGCGCAGGCATTCCTGTAGGATCCACAGGCCGGGCGTGTCGGTGAAAAGGCCCCAGCGATGGTCGCTCAGGCCCACGAGTGCGCATCCTTCGCGGATGGCCGCGCGCGTGACGATGGGCATGTCGGAGACGTACCCCAACATGGCGTACGTGCCCGCGCTGAAGAACAGGGTATGCTCCCCGAACGGGCCCGAAGCGGCGCTCGCGGCCGGGGTATCGTGGCTCGCGCTGATGATGACGGGTACGCCCTCGAGTTTCGGATGAGGTGCGCGCTCGGCCGGGATCCTGCCCAGGGCGCCCGGTTCCTCGTACATCGGGGGCAGGAAGTGATGCGGAATGCCCAGCTGGTCGAGCAGGGCGGTGTCCCAGCCTCGCGTCTCCAAGTTGAGGAGTTGATTGGCGGAGGCCATGGTCCAGTCCGTGGCCACCTGGCCGCACAAGTCGTAATGCATGAGATCCGCGATATGCAGGAACGTAGCGGCCTGGGCGAGCACTTCGGGCTCTTCGCGTGACATGGTGAAGAGCTGGCACAGGCTGGTGATCGGGGTCAGCCCCACGCCCACGCGAGAGACGAGCTCCTCGGGCGAGAGCTCCTCGAACAGCGCCTCCGGAACCTTGGCGCAGCGCGGATCGCGGTAGCTGACCGGCGAGTACAGGAGCTGGCCCTGGCCGTCGAGCAGGCCGAAGTCCTGGGCCCAGCTGTCGCACGAGATGCCCGTGATCGGCGCATCGCCAAGGAGGTCACACGCCTTGGCCAGGCCCGTACGGGTCTGTTGTCGGATTGTCTCCCAGTCCCAGCGCTTGTGGCCGTCCACAAACCGGATCTGGTGCTCGAATCGGTGCACGAGCTCCAGGCCGAGCTTGTGCCCGGCCAGACGGCCGAGCATCACGCGGCCATTGCTCGCGCCGAGGTCCACCGCGAGCAGGTTGTGCGTCACGGCCAACGGTCCGGTCCCCCCCTACAGCTGAATGAATCGAAAGCCTTGCAGGTGCGCGAGTTTGCGCAAGGCCTGCGCATGATGGCCCGGCACGGCCACCAGGTGGTGGGTGCCACCGGCATTGCCATAGTCGGTCAGGAAGTCGGAGATCGGCTCGTCGCATTCGGCCATCCAGTGCGGCGCATCGAAGGCTGGCAAGGGCTCCATGTCCACGATGCGCATCTCGCGGGCGATATAGTAGAACCGGCCCTCCGGGTCCGTGGTCAGGTTCGTGAGCGTGACCGGGCCCGGCTCCACCGTGAAGTGCATGCCCACGTAATCCGCGATGCCGGGTGCCCAGAACGGCTTGCGCACAAGGCGGACCTTGCGGTCTCGGCGGGCGAGCGCGGGGTTGCACTCCTGCATGTGGGTCATCATCATCCGGTTGCGCTCGAAGTCGATCGTGTAGATCTCCGTGAAGTTGCTTGTGCCGCACAGCTGACGCATCTGGGCCATATGGGCTGCGATGGTGATATTGCCCTCCCCGGCATAGCCCAGGCCGTCCTTGAGCAGCTTGTTGATCCCGAAGAGCGGCAGGACCTTCACGCGCCCGTCTTCCACGAGGTCGCGGAAGTTCATGGTGAACGCCTGCAGTTGCTCCTCGTCCACCAGGCGGCGCAACGCCCATTCGTAGCGCAGAGACGCCATGTGCAGGTCTTCGGTCACGTCGGGAGCCAGCTCATACTGTTTGCGGTCTTGGGCGGCCATGTCTTGCAGGTCGGCCGCCGACGCCTCGTCCACCAGCGCAAGGTACCGCGGCAGGCTCAACTGCACCGCGTACGGCCCCCAGTCGGTAGCCATCATGGTGGCGTCGATCCCGAAGTCGCCCATGTCCTGGAACGGGGTGCCCAGCAGCCCCACCCGCATGCGCTTCGCCTGCCGGCAGGCTCGGGCCGCGCGCAGCCACTCGCCGAACCGGGCCAGGGCCTGGGCGTCCCGGTAGTGCCCCGTCTCCATGCCGAACACGCGCTGGCTGCGCACCAGGGTATTGGTAAGGTCCTGCGTGCCCTGCACCGTGTGATTGGCCTGCAGGTCCTCGAACGTGTAGTCGGGCCGGATCTGGCTGGCCTCCTGCGTGTTCCACACGAGCAGGGGCAGGTCGGTGCGCGTGAGCGGAAGCAGGCTCATCAGGCTGGCAGTGTAACTCAGGGCGATGACGACAATTGCGTCCACGTCGTCGCGATCGGCCTGCGCGACCGCGTCGGACACGAGGTCGTGGCGGCTGCAGAAGGTGGTCGAGACAAGGGCTGCGTGCGGCTCCAGCTCGGCGGCAAAGGCGCGAAGCTGGCGCTGGAGAGTGTCCATGAGGTCCGGCAGGGCCTGCTCATAGAAGGGCAGGGTGATGCCAAGAACCGCGGCCCGGGGCTTGGGCACCGCGAACATGGTCGCCTCCTCGTGGCGTGCGAGACGGCCATTATAGACCGGCAACAGGCCGATGCAAGCACGAAAAACACCCAAACCAAGCGCGAATATGCTCGACACGCTCACAAATATCTGGTATTCTGCTTGCCGTGCGCAGAACGGAACGAGAGGAGTGCGCGATGAATGCACGTGAACGAGTGATGGCAGCGGCTGCGTTCGGGGCCGTGGACCGGGTGCCCTACGACTTTTTCGACGAGGCCGGGGACTTGTTCACGGAGGGCAGGTACCATCCGGCACTGCGCCTGGGCCTGAGCTACGCTGAGCAGATCGATGCGCGCGTACGGTGGCACCGACGTTTCGGCACGGACCTCATCTTCGATGCACCGGTGCTCGTGCCGCCCAAGGGCGGGTATGAGGCGCGATTGACCCACGATGGACGCGAGATCGAGGCCCAGGAGCCGGTGTACAGCTCGGTCTTCGGCCTGGTGTGGCACCCCATGCCGCCCAAGGTGCAAGGCCCGGGGTTGCTCCCTTCCGGGACCGCAGGAGCGGTGCACAAGCAGGTCATCTGGGCGGACGGGACGCGCACCGTAGAGGCGATTGACCTCGCGACCGGCACGACGGATGTCGCCGAGCCGGCCTTCAGCGGCGACTTGAACGGCTTGCTTGCGCACATCCAGTGCGCCGAGGGAGACTGGGAGCGGGCCGAATGGTCCCACCTTGCGCGCATGCGCGACCACGTGGGCCCGGACGTGATGCTCTCGGGCTCGCCCCTGGACCCCTTCAGCACGATCGGGCACTATGTGGGCATCGAGAATCTGATGATGCTCCTGCTGGACGAGCCGGACGGGGTGCACGAGGCGTGCGATGCGTTCGCCGGATTCGGAGTGCGCGCCTGCGAAGAGATGCTCGCGCACGGGATCGACATGATCCGCCTGTGCGCCGCCACCGCGTGCATGCTGAGCCCGGATATGTACCGCACGTTTGCGTTTCCGTATCAGAAGCGCATGATCGAAGCGGTGCAGGCCCGGGGTGGAATCACGCACTTGCACCTGTGCGGGAACGTGCGTCATCTGCTGGACGTGGTGCCGGACACGGGCGCGCCGATGCTGGAGACGATTACACCCCCGCCGCTCGGGGACACGACGCTTGTGCAGGCGCGCGAGGCCGTGGGCTCGCGCATGGCGCTCAAGGGGAACATGAGCCCTACGGGGACGCTCCAGAGCGGAACGCCTGAGCAGGCCATGGACGAGGCGCGGAGCATCCTGGCGGACATGGGCGGGCCGCGGGCGAGCGGGTTCCTGTTCAGCGTGGCCGACTGCATGGCCCCGGCCACGCCGGAGGCCAATGTGCAGGCCGTGGCGGAGGTGCTCAGTGGGTAAGGCGTCCGAACAGCGCTACGAGCGGCTCCTTGCGCTGCTCACCCAGCACGGCGAACTGGACGTTGCCGCGCTGGCTCGCGCCCTGGACGTGAGCGAGGCGACGGTACGCCGCGACCTGGGTGCACTGGAGCGCGAAGGCAAGCTGATCCGCACCCTGGGCGGTGCGCGTCTGCGCGAGGAGTCGTCCCTCGTGGTGCGCACATTCCGCGAGAAACACGAGCGCATGCGCGCCGAGAAAGAGCGCATCGCCCGCGCGGCGGCGGCGTACGTGGAGCCGGGCATGGTGGTTGCACTGGACAGCGGCACGACGGTGTGGCGCGTGGCCGCGGCGCTGCGCGAGTGCGGTGAGCTGAAGGTGGTCACCGCGGCCCTACCAGCGATCGAAGAGCTGGGAAGCGTTCCGTCCGTGGAGCTTTTCTGCGTGGGCGGGCGGCTGCGGCCCGAGAACCTGGACTTCGTGGGGCCCGCGGCCGTGGCTGCGTTCTCGGAGCTACGCGCGGACGTGGGGTTCCTGGGCGTGGACAGCCTGGTCGCGGGCCGGGGCGTGTTCAGCAGCGACCTGGAAAGCGCGGCGATCACCGCGGCCATCGGGGAGTGTTCGCGGCGGCGGGTCGTGGTCATGGACCACTCGAAGATTGACGAACGCGGTTGCTTCCTGGGTTTGCCCAGCGAGAAGATCGACTGCCTGATCACGGACAACGGCATCGAAGGCCGCGTGCGAGAAGCCCTGCGTTCGGAGCCGTACGAGGTCGTATTCGCTGAATAGCCGGTTGTGAGAGACTGAGAGAGGCACGGACGCGCACCGGTGTGTGCGCCAGCTTGAAAGAAAGGACGAAGGACATGGACCCGATACTCGAAGAGATCTACGGACTGGATACCAAGACGATGGAAGAGTGCGCCAAGCACGTGATGCTCGGCGGGGGCACGCGTGGCGGGCCCGTGCTCGAACGCGGCAAGGGCGTGCACGTGTGGGATAGCGAAGGGCGCGAGTACATCGACTGCACGTCCCAAAGCTGGGCGTTGTACCTGGGGTATGCGAACGACGAGATCAACGAGGTCATCCGCGAGCATATCGAGCAGATGACCCACATCCACCAGGGATTCGACAACAAGCCTCGCTTCTACCTGGCGCGCAAGTTGGCGCAGCTCGCCCCGGGCGACCTGAATCGAGTCTCGTTCACCGTGGGCGGGGGGCCGGCCGTTGAGGCATCCATGAAGGTCGCCATCAAGAATGTGTGCCCGGCACGAGACTTCGTGTGTCTGTACGACAGCTACCACGGCACCACGCTCGGGTCCATGGGCGCCTCGTGGGTGAGCACCAAGGCCGCGCGCAAGTACTACGGCGGGAGCCGTTTCTTGCCTCTCACCCGGCCGTTCATCCGCGTTCCGAACCCGGACACCTATCGCAATCCCTTCGGCGTGGACAGCGAGACGTACGTGGACATGTGCCTGACGATCGCGCGCGAGACCCTTCAGCGCGGCGTGGCGGGCAAGCCGGCGGGCGTGCTCGTGGAGCCCGTGCAGGCGAGCGCCGGGCAGCTGATCCTGCCCAAGCGGTACCTCCAGGGTATGCGCGAGATTTGCGACGAGTTCGAGACCTTGCTCATCTTCGACGAGATTCAGACCTTCGGGCGGGTCGGGCGGATGTTCGCGGCCGAGCACTTCGGCGTGATCCCGGACATCATCGTGTTGGGCAAGGCCCTGGGCGGCGGCCTGCCGCTCGCGTCGGTGATCGTCTCGGACCGACTGGAAGGTCTGTCCCCGGACGCGGAGGAGCTGCACACCTTCGCGAACCCGACGCTGAGCATGGTGACCTCGGCGAAGCTCCTGGCGCTCTTGGAGGCGGGGGTGTTGGAGAACTGCCGCAAGATGGGCGCGTATCTGGGCGACGAGCTCAAGAAGATGCAGAAGAACTACCCCGAGATGGGCGACGTGCGTCAGGTCGGCCTGCACATCGGCGTGGAGTTCGTCAAGGATCCCGAGTCCAAGGAGCCCCTGTTCGACGAGACGCCCGAGATCCGCAAGGCTGGCTTCCGCCACGGAATCTTCTTCGGCCTGGGCGGGGTGCGCAAGAACGTGCTCAAAATCAAGCCGCCGCTGGTGATCAATCGATCGGAGTGCGACGAGGTGCTCGAGAAAACCGAGGCCTCGATCCGCGACGTGTTGCGCAAGTAGGGGGGAGTGATGAAGGTCGCATTTGTCGGCGCGGGCAAGTACGCGCGCACGCACATGGACCGGTTCGCCGCCATTGAGGACGTAGAGCTCGCGGGCGTGACGAGCCGCACCCTGGCCACGGCCGAGGAAGCGGCCGCGCCGCACGGCATGCGAGCCTACGAGACCGCCGAAGAGATGATCGACGCGGCGGAGCCCGATGCGCTCGTCATTTGCGTTATTCCCGCCGCGCACGGGGCGCCGGAGCGATTGGCCGTGGAACGTGGCATCCCGTTCCTGGTCGAAAAGCCCGTGGGCCTGGACCTTGAGGCCGCCCAGCACATCGCGCGCGAGGTGCAGGCCAAGGGCTTGGTGACCGCGGTGGGCTATCAATGGCGATACCTGGACCTCGTGGAAAGGGCGCGCGAGCTCATTGACAAGTCCCCCGTACTCCTGGCCCAGGGCTATTGGCTCAGCCGCAAGCCCGGCGCGGCTTGGTGGCACGACCCGTCTCTTTCGGGCGGGCAGATCGTGGAGCAGGCCACGCATATGGCGGACCTGCTACGCGTTTTCCTGGGCGATCCCGAGCAGGTGTACGGCGTATTCTCCGCGCCGGGCACGGACAGCCGAGTACCGGCGGCCTCAGCTGCGACGCTGCGCTTTCCGGGCGGCGTGCCGGGGACGCTCATCTGCGCGTGCGCGCTGCCCGTGCGGTATCGCAACGGATTCGTGGTCCACACCGAGCAGCAGGTCGTCGAACTTGTCAGCACGGCGAGCGGCATGGAAAACGTACGCATGACCGTGCGCACGGCAGACGGCGACGAGACGGCCGCCCCGGCTATGGACCCGGTGCTGGCCCAGGACCGGGCGTTCGTGGCGGCGGTGCGAGCGAGCGATCCGCAGGGGGTGCGCTGCGACTATGCGGACGCCGTGCGCACGCTGCGCGTGTCCCTGGCCGCGGCGCAGAGCGCGCAGAGCGGAGAGGCTGTGCGGTTCTGACGAGCTTGTGAGCTGATGTGCGGATGCGAATCATTGGTACTCGGCGAGGATAGCGAACGATACGAACAAGAGAGGAGTGACCCCATCATGGGCAAGACAGACCCGAAGATCCCAAAGGCCGTGCCGATGTACCCGGGCGGCCTGGAGATCGGCGAGGAAGAGAAGAAGGAGGTGCTCGAGGTCCTGGACCGCAAGTACCTGTTCCGCTACTACGGGCCGGAGGAGTATCCGTCTAAAGTGCGCGAGCTCGAGGAGCTCTTTGCGAAGAAGGTGGGGGCCAAATATGCGTTGGCTTTGAACTCGTGCACCTCGGCGCTCGTGACGAGCCTGGTGGCGCTGGGGATCGGCCCCGGAGACGAGGTCATCGTGCCGGGGTACACCTTCTTCGCCTCGGCGGCCGCCGTGGTCTCGGCCAAGGCCGTGCCGGTCATCGCGGAGATCGACGAGAGCCTGACGCTTGACCCCAGGGACGTGAAGGAGAAGATAACCCCCCACACCCGGGCCATCGTGCCCGTGCACATGCGCGGGATGCCGTGCAAGATGGACGAGCTGCGCGCCATCGCCAAGACCTACAACCTGAAGATCATCGAGGATACGGCCCAGGCCACAGGCGGCACGTACCAGGGCAAGCACCTGGGCACGTTCGGAGACTGCGGCGCGTACAGCTTCCAGTACCACAAGATCATCACCGCTGGGGAAGGCGGGATGCTCGTCACCGAGGACGAACGCACGTACAATCGCGCCATGGGCTACCATGACACTGCGGCCTGCTGGCGGCCCAACCGCTACGCCTTGCCGCGGTTCGAGGATGAGAACTTCTGCGGCATGAACTTCCGCATGAGCGAGCTGCACGGCGCGGTGCTGCTGGCCCAGGTGCGAAAGCTCGACGGGCTCCTGGACCTGATGCGCCGCAACAAGCGGATCATCAAGCAGGCGCTCGACGGGCTGGAGGATATCCGGTTCCGCGAAGTGACCGAAGAGCGGGGCGATACGGGCATCTGCGTAGTATGGTACATGGACAGTCCCGAACGCGCTGCGGAGGTGGCTCGTCGCCTGAAGCAAGACGGGGTGGACGCCAAGCACCTGTACTCGCCCGAGCGTCGCGATTGGCACGTGTACGCGTATTGGACGCATTTGTTGGACAAGGTCACGCCCACGGACGAGGGCTGCCCCTGGGCGTGTCCCTACTACAAGGGCGAGGTGGCCTATGCCCCGGACATGAACCCGCGCACTCTGGACATCCTGGGGCGCGCGGTGCACGTGAACGTGCCGCCGCAGCTCTCGAAGGACGATTGTGCGCAGATCGGCGCGCACATCCGTCGGATCATCGAGGCCACACGCTGAGACGGGCCTCTGCGAACAGAAGGGGGACAGGCATGCTGGAGATGAACCTGGACGGACGGGCGACCCTGGTCGTGGGTGGGTCGCGCGGGATCGGGGCCTCCGTGGTGGAGCAAGTGGCCGCGGCGGGCAGCAAGGTGGCGTGGACCCACCTCGGAACGGACAAGGATCAGGCGGACTCGGAGAAGCTCATGCGGCTGGTGGAGCCGCACGACCGAGAGGCGATGCACTTCGGCGTCGACTGCACGGACGAAGTGGAGACGCGAAAGCTGGTCGAGACGCTGCTGGAGAAGTGGGGCGCGCTCGACCACATGGTCTACTGCGCGGGGTATACGTCTCCTGTGTCCATGCTCGACCTGGACGCCGAGGAGTGGCGCCGGGTGGTGGACATCAACCTGACCGGGGCGTTTATCGCGGTGCGCGCGGTGCTGCCGCACATGGTCGGCCGAGGCAGCGGGAGCATGGTGCTCGTGGGCTCGGCGGCTATCGTGGCCGGCGGCGGCGGCCGCGCGGACTACGTGTCCGCCAAGGCGGGCATGGAGGGGCTCAATCGGGCCATCACCAAGGAGTTCGCCAAGCAGGGCATCCGATGCAACGTGGTGCATCCGTCGCTCATTGATACGGAGCTTCTGCACACGCGCCATCCGGACCCCGAGACGCGCGCGGAGCTCGGCAAGAAGGTGCCCATCGGGCGCCTGGGGCTGCCCGCGGACGTGTCGGCGGCCACGGTGTTCCTGCTCTCGGACCTGGCCGGGTATATCACCGGTCAGAACCTGTTCATCGACGGCGGGCGCACCTTTTGCGGCTGAGTACGCGCGCGGAAAGGGCGGATTCCCGTTCAGGGGCTCGAACCACGGCTCTCGCATGGCCCTTGCGACGAACAAAGGCCGGGAATGGGTTGGCCCGGGCGGACCGTGGCGGGCAGGCGCCCGACGCCGTCCGGCGCCGATAGAGAGGCGCAAAGGGCCTTGCCTTTTCCTGTTGACCCTGATTGAAGCACACGCCTATAATCCGCCGATCTATATGGTTGGGGAGTGCGTGTGCGCCCGCGCGTCGTGATGGAGTGAGGCTCCCATGGAAATCCTCAAGGGCATCCCCGTCTCGCCCGGATTCGCCACCGCCGAGGCGTTCGTGATGGCCAGCAAGACGCTGGACATCCCTCGACGGTTCATTGCGGCTGAGGAGTGCGAGCGCGAGCGCGACCGGTTCTTCGAGGCCGTCAAGAAGGCCCAGGAGGACATCCGCACCCTGCAGGGCCGTATCGGCACGGACATCGGGCAAGAGGCGCGTCCCATCTTCGACGCGCACGTCATGATCCTGGCCGACAGCAGCCTGCACGACGAGGTGGTGCGGCGGATCATGGAGAACCGTTTCAGCGCCGAGTACGCGGTCAGCCGGTCCCTGCGCAAGTTCGAGAAGGCCTTCTATTCGATCGGAGACAAGTATCTGGCCCAGCGTGTGGCCGACGTCCAGGACATCGAGCGGCGTCTCCTGCGGGCGCTGCTCGGCGAGCGGACTCATGATCTCCAGAACCTGGACCGGCGGGTGATCCTGGTGGCGCGGGACTTGACCCCGAGCGAAGCCGCCAGCATCGATCGCGAGCACGTGGTGGGCTTCTGCACGGACGTGGGCGGCGCGACCGGGCATGCGTCGATTGTGGCACGCGCCATGGAGCTGCCGGCGGTGGTGGGCCTCGGCAAGGTGTCCACGGATGCCGGCATGGGAGAGACCCTGATCGTGGACGGCAACCGAGGCATCGTGATTCTAGATCCCGACCAGGAGACGATCGAGCGCTACCACCGGATGGCCGAGGACTTCCGCCACTTCGAGGAGGCCCTATACTCCGAGCGCGCCCTACCCACCGTCACCACGGACGGCGTCAAGGCCCAGGTGATGGGGAATATCGAGTTCCCTGCCGAGATCGAGCAGCTCATCCGATACGGCGGGGAAGGAGTCGGCCTGTACCGGACCGAGTTCCTGTACCTGTCCACGGATTCGGAGCCCACCGAGGAAGACCACTACCAAGCCTATCGCCAGGCCGTGGAGGCGATCGGCGGCCGGCCCCTGACCATCCGCACGTTCGACCTTGGCGCGGACAAGTTCATGGGCCACGGGACGGCCTTACAGGAGCGCAACCCGAACCTGGGCTCGCGGGCGATTCGCTATTGTCTCGCGCATCCGGAGATTCTGCGCACCCAGATGCGGGCGGTGTGCCGCGCCTCGGTGGAGGGCGACGTGCGCTTGATGATCCCCCTGGTGAGCAACCCGGAGGAAGTGCTCCGGTCCCGGCAGATGCTGACCGAGGTACAGGAGGGGCTGGCCGCGGAGAACATCGCGTACGACCCAGAGATGCCCTTCGGAATCATGGTGGAAGTGCCGAGCGCGGCGCTCATGGCCGATTCCTTTGCGAAGGTGGTCGATTTCTTCAGCATCGGGACGAACGACCTGATTCAGTACACCTTGGCCGTGGATCGCGCGAACGAGCACGTGGCGGACCTCTTTCTGCCCAGCCACCCAGCGGTACTGTACCTGATCAAGCGGGTGATCGATGCGGCCAAGGCGCAGGACGTGCCGGTGTCCTTGTGTGGCGAGATGGGGGGAGACCCCGCGTATGTGATCTTCTTGCTGGGACTGGGATTGCGTACCTTCTCGGCGCCACCGCCGCTCATCCCGGAGGTGAAGAAGCTTATTCGCTCCGTGTCTATCGAACAGGCGCAGCAGGTGGCCGTTCAGGCCACGGCCATGGACAACCCCAGAGAGATCAATGCGTATCTGCGCGGCGTGACGCGCGAGATCGTGCCCACCTGGACGTTCATGTAGGCGAGCAGACCTGCCGAGGACGTACGCGGGGTGCGAGTCAACAGAGAGGAGCCTATGATGCGAAGCTTGAGAGAGCGAGTCCGGTTCGCCCTCGCGGTGGCGATCCTCACCCTCGGCGCGGCCTTGGGAGCCGTGGCCGGGGAAAACGAGAGCAGGCCCTTCTTGTGGAAGGCGACGAGCGAAAAGAACACCGTGTACCTGCTTGGGAGCATCCACCTGGGCAAGCCGAGCTTCTATCCGCTCAGCGAACCGGTGGAATCCGCCTTCAAGGAGTGCCCGGTGCTCGTGGTCGAGGCCGATCCGAACCAGATGGACCTTGTAGAGACCGCACTGCTGATTACCGAGAAGGGCATGTATCCCCAGGGCAAGACCGTGTTCGATGCTTTGAACCGGGAGGAACGCGCCCGACTTGAGAAGGTGGCCCAGGAGATGGACTTGCCGCTGGGGCATGCCGCGCAAATGCGCCCGTGGTTTCTAATGCAGACACTCGAGGTGGCGAAGGCCCAGCAACTAGGATATTCTGCGATGTTCGGCGTGGACCTGCATTTCGTGAAACAGGCCTCGAACCAGGGCAAGGTCGTCAAGGAGCTCGAGTCCATGCGCGAGCAGATCGAGATGCTCAGCAGCTTCTCTCCGGAGCTGGAGCGGAGCTTCCTGCTCCAGGCTCTCGACGAGATGCAGAACTTCGAGGCGCACCTGAACGAGCTCTTGGCGGCCTGGCGCGCGGGCGACGCGGAGAAGATGGCCGAAGTCGGAGGCCTGGGCGGCGAGGCCGAGGAGGAGTATCCTGAGCTGTTCGAGAAGCTCGTGTATGAGCGCAACGACCGCATGACCGACAAGATCGTGGGGTACCTCGATCTGGACACGCCGCACTTTGTGGTGGTGGGGAGCCTGCACTTGGTGGGCGACAAAGGGATTGTGGCGCAGCTTCGCGACCGCGGCTTCAAGGTGAAGCAGGAGTAGGCAGGTACGCGGCGTCGCCTCAAAGGCGGCTGCCGAGCCAGTTGCGGCCCTGGCCGCGGACGAACGCAGCCCGCGCTCATGTCGTGTGGATATGCAGCGGGCGCGTTCAGCGCGCCTCAGTGCTCGATCTTCATCACGAGCGCGAGCAGGTGGTTGTGCTCGGTGCTCGTGTGCCAGCGAGACAGGAATTGGCGGATCTTTCCGCGCGCCTCGGCCGGCGGACTATAGTTGTACGTCGCCCCATCGCCGATACGCTTGAGGACGTCCAGGCGCGAGAGCTCGCGCATGGTTCGTGCAATCTCGCGCTGCGGCCGCCCCAAGACCCTTGCTACCGTCGACACGTCCGCTACGTCGTGTCCTCGCCCGACGAAGTAGTCGACCACTTCGACAGCGGTCCGCCTGGGCAGGAAACGCCGTAGAAGCCGGAGGATCATCGCGTCGTCCATCATCGAGGTCTCGTGTTTGCCGGGCTCGACAGCCGCGCTGGAGCCTCCATGAGGGTGCTGACGCTCTGATCGGGTGGGCAGGCCATCCCGCAATGCCGCAAGCGGCGCGCCCAGGCGCGCCATGGCGTCGTCGTCATCGGAGGCCGTGTCGAAGAAGTCCTTTAGCTCCGCCGCCTCGAGCATGTACCGCATGCTGGCGGGCACACCGGCCAGCATGAGGCGTCCGCCCGCTGCCTTCGTACGGTCGTGCGAGCGCACGAACAGCCTGATCCCCGCACTCGCGAGGAATCGCGCTTGCTTCAGGGACATGACCACATTGGGAAAGCCCGCGTCAATGACCTCGTCCACCTTGTCGTCTAGGTCCTGTGTATCATGATGACACAGATTGCCCTGCACGGTCATCAGGGCCACATTGCCGCCCGTACGGATTGTGGCAGGCATATCATCCCCTCCTTGCCGCGGTCCGACCCGAATCATGCAACGACCGATAAAGTCGTATCATGCCCTGTAGTATTGTAGAACACGGCAGCGCATGTGCAAATAGGAGATACGGGGTCGGAATCGCCTTGGCCGCAAGTGGTTGTGAATTGGCGGGTTAGGAAGACAGTTCGTTGGAAAGTTTTTGCTGGAGAATGCAACCGGGTCGGGAGAGCGCCTGGACTTGCAGGCCTGGGGGCGGCCCCGCGGCGTCCTTGCCAAGCCGATCAGAAAGAAAATGCATGGTCTGCGCCGCGGTCACGGGCTATATTGAGAGCGCGTGATGGCGGATGCGGCGTATGCGCTCGGGGAGGATGGAGGCTTGCCAAACACGCAATCGGATGGTACGGATAGCTCAAATGCCGCGTGCACGGCCGACAGATAAGGAGGCGAGGATGAACGCTCTGAGGGCGACGGTGCTGATGGTGGCGGCAGGCGCGCTGTTTGCGGTCGGGTGCGATCCGAACCCGAACGAACCCGAGCCGCCCCTGACCCCACAGGAACGCGCCGAACAGAAGAAGGAGTACGACAGAGCGCGAGAGCGAGCCAGTCAAGAGGCCGAGGAGGCCTCGCAGCGGATGCACGAGCAGCGGATTCCGCCGGGGCGTTGATCGGCCGGGCTGCGGGGCTGCGACGAGTCGCAATCCGGGGCGAGGCTCAGTGCGAAGGGCGTTGCCGCGGAGCCGGCGCGTGGAAGGATGCGACGCCTTGCGGTTGTGGGCCGAGGCTAGCCAACCCTACGAGCCTGAGGGTGGCCGGCTCGCAGGGAACAAGCCCCGAACCGCGCACGTGGACGTTCGATCGAAACTGCGGTACGGGTAGACGAGAGGGGAAGGCTATGCTGACAGCGGTTGTGCTTCTGGACGTGAAGCGGGATCGGATCAACGCGGTGGCCGAGGAACTGGCCGAGCTCGACGGAGTGAGCGAAGTGTACTCGGTCACGGGCCGGATGGACCTGATCGCCATGCTGCGCGTCAAGGGACAGGAGGACTTGGCCGAGCTCGTCACCAACCGAATCCTGCGGGTGGAGGGAATCCTCCGCTCGGAGACCCTGCTGGCCTTGCGCGCGTACTCGCGCCATGACCTGGAGGGCATGTTCACGATCGGGCAGTAGCCTCCGCGGGTTGGACAGGGGGGAGCCCGGCGGATGCGTGATCGCCTACTGGGTTCCGTGTCGACAAGCGCGAGAGGCGGTCCTCAAGTACCACCGGGAGAGCCTTGGTGCAAGGCGGCCTTTGACGAGCCCGACCCAAGGAGATAGGATACTCACCGTCCGACGGTGCAGGGGGCGCCGCCATGCCCGCTACCACGCAGCTGTACCAGCCTCGACCGGCGGCGAGCGCGCTGAAGATCCTCCTGTTTCTGGGCGCCATTTCGCTGGCGAACTTCTACCACTACCTCCTGTTTCACAGTATCGCAGAGATCTTCAGCGTGGTCGTGGCTTGTGCCACGTTCATGCTCGCCTGGAACTGTCGCTACTACATGCGCCAGCACTCCATCGTGTACCTCGGGATCGGGTACGTGTTCGTCGCGGTGCTCGAAATGTTCCACGTGCTCAGCTGCATGGGCATGGGCATGCAGCATCAGGACGTGAACCGGACCACGCAGTTCTGGACCGCCGCCAGGCTCGTGGAGGCAATCACGTTCGTCTGTGCCGGACTGCTCGCCCATCGCCGCCTGCGGCCGGTGAGCGTGTTCCTGTTCTATGCGCTGGTCATGTTCGCGGCGATCGGGCTCATCTTCGCCGGGCACTTCCCGACCACGGTGGCCGACGGGCAGGTCACGCAATTCAAGCTCCTGAGCGAGTACGCCACGGTGCTGCTCTTCGCGCTGTCGCTGCTTCTCTTCCGCCGCGTGCGCGACGTGTTCGAGCGCAATGTGTTCGTTCTGCTGGTCCTCTCCATCGTGCTACGCATGCTGGCGGAGCTCGACTTCGCGTATCACGCGCCCGGGTACGCCGAGTCGAACCTGGTCGGCCACATGCTCAAGCTCGCAGCGTTCTGCTTGGTGTACAAGGCGATCATCGAGAGTGGTCTGCGTCGGCCGTACGGGTTCCTGTTCGAGAGCCTGCGACGCAGCGAGGACGCCCTGCGCGCGGCGAATCTGAACTTGCGGCGGCGCACCGAGGAGCTCGAACGCGCCAACGAGGAGCTCGACGCCTTCAGCCATACCGTGGTGCACGACTTGAAACGGCCGCTCACGTCCGTGCAAGGGTTCGCGGACCTGCTGGCCGAGCAAGAGGCGCCCAGGCCTTCCCAGTGCCGCGAATGGGGAGAGCGCATCGGCGCAGCCGCAAGGCGGATGGGCGCGCTCATCGAGGACCTGCTGTCTCTCTCGCAGGTCAAGCGCGGAAGGCTCAATGAAGAGGCCTTCGATCTCGCGCCGCTCGCGCGCGAAGTGGCCGACCGCGTGCGGGAGACGCAACCCGGACGAGAGGTCGATCTGGAGGTCGAGGGAGGGCTGGTCGTGCGCGCGGACCCGAGCCTGATGCGCGTGGTGCTGGAGAACCTACTCGCCAACGCCTGGAAGTTCACGCGCACGCGTGCGGAGGCGCGCGTGACGGTGCGCGCAGACGACCCTCCGGGCCCGGGCATGCGCACGATCGTGATACAGGACAACGGCGTGGGGTTCGAGACGCGTCACGCGGCGCGTCTGTTTCGGCCCTTTGAGCGGCTGCACCGTTCGGACGAGTACGAGGGAACCGGCGTGGGCCTGGCCACCGTCCGGCGCATTATCGAGCGCCACGGCGGCACGGTGTGGGCGCACGGCGCATCGGGCGAGGGCGCCGCGTTCTACTTCACGGTGCCGGCCTCACTGGCCCCGGCTGACAAGAGCCGGGAAGGCCGGGCCGAGTCAACAAGCTAGGTCAGGCCTCGCCGTCCATCTCCCGCAATCGACGCTTGGCCTCGCGCGCGCCCAACGATCGGGCCTCGTCCAGGGCCTGGCGGGTGCGGCTTCGCAGGTACAGCCGGCCATCGGCCTTTTCCCACTGGTACACCGAGTGGGGGCTCACGCCCAGCAGGCGGGCGAACTTGGCCTGCGAGATCCCGAGCCTGTTGCGCAGCGAGCGCACGGTCTTGGATGTGGGGCGGAACCCCGGGCGCTTGCGCTCGGGCGGGCGGACCTCCTCGGGAGTGACCGCCTCTACGGTGCGCTCGGTATGGCGGATTTGTCGTTGCGTATCCGCCAGGCGCTTGCGCAGTTCCACGATGCTACGCCGAGCGTCGGCAAGTTGTCGGCGCAGCGGCGCGTTCGCCGCGCGCGCCTCCTTGCGCGCAAGGCGTTGGATTTCGGCCTTGAGAACTCTGGCCACGTCTGGCATGTCCACTCTCCTCCGAACCATCCTAGATCATAGAAACGAGTCCACGGAAACTGACACGCTACATACAACTATAAATACGACAATCGGCCCGATCTGTCAACAGAAAGGCTGAGGTTGATCACAGTAAACAATTCTCAAACATACCGAAAGCGAAGCACGTGTTGACACAAAGCCAGCAAACACGTACCTTGCTCAGTGGCGTGGAAGTCCGCAGGCAGGTGCTCGCCGCGGGGATATGCTGTCAGGAGGGAGTGGCCGGGTGGAGCCTCTGCCTTGGTGTGAGAACCGGCCCTCGGCGCGAGAGAAGACATGAAGGGCAGGAGTTGCGGCCGTTGCGGCTGACAGATGTTCGGAACGTGTGAGCACGATGTCTGGCCGAGTCTGCAGCAACGAGATCGACGCATGAGCAGAGTGCCATTCGAACTGCGTACGCTTGAGGACCTTGGAGAACTCTGCGGGCGACTGAGCGTGGACTTGCCCGCGGTTCAGGATGTGTCGTGTTTGGCGGAACAGGTCCCCCTGGGGCATTGGACGGCGCCCAACCGCTTTCTGGCCCAACCCATGGAGGGCGCGGACGCCACGAGCGCGGGCGCGCCGGGACCGCTGACCGAGCGCAAGTACCGTCGCCTCGCAAAGGGGGCGTGGGGCGTCATTTGGTTCGAAGCGACCGCCGTCGAGCCGGACGCACGCGCGAGGCCGCATCAGCTGTGCCTGACGGACGAGACCGCAGACGCATTTGCCCGCTTGGTGGAAGCGACGCGAAGGGCGGCGGAAGGCCGGAGCCCGCTGCTCGTGCTCCAACTGACGCACTCCGGACGCTTCTCGCGGCCTGAGGGCACGCGCAGACCGGTGATCGCGCAGCACAGCGCGGCGCTGGACGCGCAGCACGGGATCGCCGAGGACCTGGTTACGATCACCGATGACGAGCTCGACCGCATCGGAGCGCGATTCGTGCATGCCGCGCGACTGGCCGCACAGGCCGGATTCGACGGCGTGGACGTGAAGGCCTGCCATCGGTATCTTTTTTCCGAACTTCTGGGTGCGCATCGCCGCGAGGGCCGATACGGCGGCGCGTACGAGAATCGCACGCGCGTGGTGCGCGAGACCGTGGCGGCGATACGCGAGACAGCGCCTGATGTCCTGGTCACGACGCGCATGGGCGTGTACGACGGTCTGCCTTGGCCGGACGGATGGGGCGTGAAGCCGGACGGCGGCCTGGAACCCGACCTCACCGAGCCCGTGCGGCTCGCGCGCGAGCTGTCAAGTCTGGGCGTGCCCATGATCAATGCGAGCGTGGGAAGCCCGTACTACAATCCGCAGCGCAGCCGTCCCGACGGAGGCCAGGGACGGGCGCATCCGCTCTATGGCATAGCCCAATACGTCGGGCTGGCGGGCGACTTGCAGGAGGCTGTGCCCGAGGTCGCGGTGGCGAGCGCGGGGTGTGCGTGGCTGCGACACGTGTACCCACATGTAGCGGCGGGTGCCGTGCGCGCGGGTCGGGCGGCTTTCGCGGGTCAGGGACGAGAGACGCTCGCGTATCCGCACGCGCCGCGCGACGTGATACAGACCGGCCGCATGGATCCGGACAAGTGCTGCATCACGTGTTCAACTTGCGGGGCGTTGCTCGGCAGCGACCGGCCAGCTGGGTGCGTGGTGCGCGACCGCGAGGTCTATCGTCCCGAGGTCGGCGCGGACCGATCTCTGACGCCGGAGAGCTGAGCGTCGGGGGCGTTGTGGCATCCACGCGGGAGATGACAGCGTGAAGACCATCGGCCTGATCGGTGGGATGAGCTGGGAGTCGTCGATCGAGTACTACCGCCTGGTGAACGAACTCGTGCGCGAGCGGCTGGGAGGCATGCACTCCGCGGACTGCGTGATGTACTCCGTGGACTTCGCCGAGATCGAGCCGTTGCAGAGCCAGGGGAAGTGGGACGAGGCCGCAAGGGTCATGATCGAGGTCGCTCGCCGGATGGAGGCGGCTGGGGCCGACTTCCTGGTGCTATGCACGAACACCATGCATAAAGTGGCCGACGACGTGGAGAGACGCATAGGCATCCCCTTGCTGCACATTGCGGACGCGGCGGCCGAGGAGGTTCGCGCGCGTGGGCTGCGCAGTGTGGGCCTGTTGGGAACGCGCTTCACCATGGAGCAGGATTTCTACAGGGATCGACTGGCTGACAGGCACGGCCTGCGGGTCCTCGTCCCCAACGCGGAGGACCGGGCGGAGGTGGACCGGGTCATCTACCAGGAGCTGGTGGTGGGCCGGATACGCGAGGCCTCACGAGCCCGGTATCGAGAGGTGATGCAGCGCCTGGTGGCAGACGGAGCCCGGGGGATCGTGCTGGGATGCACGGAGATCGGTCACTTGGTGGGCGACGAGGACGCAAGCGTGCCACTCCTTGACACGACGCGCATCCATGCGCGGGCGGCTGTGGGCTATGCCTTGGGGGACGAATAGGCGCTTGGGCAGTCCTGCCGGTGGAAGGCGCGGAAAGCGAAGGCCCCTCCGGGTGCGCCGGAAGGGCCTGGGATAGGAGATTGGTGGCGGCGACTGGAGTCGAACCAGTGACCTAGGGCTTATGAATCCCTCGCTCTAACCAACTGAGCTACGCCGCCGCTGCGAATGACCATACGGTACGTATAGTCTCAAGGCTGGGCGCTTGTCAAGGGGGCGCAGGTTTGATTCACGACGCCCCCAGGAGTATAGTGCGTACAGGAGCGCACGGACCCACGCTGGGCAAAGGGGACACCAGGTGGCGGCTACCATCTACTACTTCACGGGTACGGGCAACACTCTGGCTGCGGCGCGATGGCTTGCCGAGGACCTGCCACAGGCGCGCGTCGTCTCGCTCGCGCGCGCCATGGACCTCGGTGCGACCAAGGTGCCTGAGGACTGCGTGGGCGTGGCCTTCCCGGTGTATGCGTTCGGCGTGCCCCTGATCGTACGGCGGTTCTTGGACGGCCTGGAGGTGCCCGAAGGGGCATATCTCTTTGGCTTGGCCACGAGCGGCGGATGGCCGACGGGCGCGTTGGGGCAGGCGGCCGCGCGCCTGCGCGCCCGGGGGCTTGACATGGCGGCCGGGTTCCACGTGGCCATGCCGGGCAACTTCACCCCGCTCTACGGCGCTCCGCCCGAACAGAAGCGGGATCGGATCCTGCGCTGCGCCCGCGACCGCGTGCACGAGATCGCCCAGGGGGTGCGCGCGCGCAAGCGCGCACGCCCAGAGGGTGGCTTCTTCTTGCTGCGCTGGTTTGGTACGGGGTTCGCAAACCGCATGGCCGCCGCGCACCTCGCAGAGGCCGACGAGCGATTCTGGGTCGAGGACACCTGTACAAGCTGCGGTCTGTGCGCGCGCGTGTGCCCGGTGGCCAACATCCGCATCGAAGCAGGGCGGCCCGTGTGGCTGCATCATTGCGAGCAGTGCATGGCATGCCTGCAGGCCTGTCCGGAGGAGGCGATCCAGGTGGGCTGGCGCACGCGAGGCCGGCGGCGATACCGGCACCCGGAGGTCAGTCTCGACGACCTGCTCGCCCAGGGCGCGAACGCGGCACAGGATACGTCCGGCGAGAGCGGGCCCGCCCAATGATCCGGCTCGCCGAGAGCCAGTATGTGCGCCACATGCGAGTAGGCGACCTCATCCGCTTTGCGCGGACCGTGCGGGACTGGTCCGCGCTCACCCCACAGCCGAGCCCGTTGCCGGAAGTCGTGTGGATCGAGACCACGAACGCGTGCAACCTGCGCTGCCGCATGTGCCCGACGGGCGAGGGCAGGGGCAGGCCGACCGGGCGCATGGACTGGACCCTGTACCGCCGTCTGCTGGACCAGTGCGCAGGTCGGATCTATGGCGTGTTTCTTTTTTTCGGCGGCGAACCGCTGTGCGATCCACAGTACCCCGAACGCATTCGCGAGGCGCGCGAGCGCGGGCTGCGCGTATTCGTGCACACGAACGGCACGCTGCTGGACGCGGACCGCGCGCAGGCGCTCCTCGATGCTGAGCCGACTACGGTGAGCGTGTCTCTGGACACGATGGACGCGAATCGATACGCGGCGTGGCGGCGTGGTGCCGACCATGCCGAAGTGCTGGCGAACGTGCGCGGATTTCTGTGCGCAGCGCGCGAGAGAACTCGGCGGCCCGTTACGATTGTGCAGCTTATCGACGTGCAAGGAAGCGGCGCGCGCGACGCGCGGGCGTTGCGCGCGGCCTTGGACGAGTGGGCGCCCGACGAGATTCGCATTCGCGCGTTGCATGACTGGGCAGGCCATGTGCCTGTTGCGCACGAGGAGCCCGACACGCCTCAGCCGCCCTACTACCCGTGCGCGCTCCTGTGGAAGGGGATGACGGTGTGCTGGGACGGCCGCGTGGTCGCGTGCTGCAATGATCTGGAGGCCGAATATGAGATCGGCGACGCGCATAGAAAGGATCTGGCAGACCTCTGGGCGGGCGACCGGCTCAAGGGCTTGCGCGCAGCGCTCACCCAGGGACGCCCACCTACGCTGTGCCAGAGATGCGTGAACCTGCACCACCGCCTGGGCCGTCACGCGCTTGTGCGACTGGCGCGCACCATTCTGGGCGGAGGCCGGCGGGTACGCACACCGGCCGAGAGCGGGGTGCTCCCGTGACCGTGCAACAGGATGCGGAAAACGCGAGCCGAATCCGCGCAGTGATCGTTGCCTATGGGTGCGACACGGACCTGGCGCAGTGCCTGAGTGCACTCGCTGAGGAGCCGGACTGCGAAGTGGTGGTCGTGGACAATGCCTCGCAGTCCTCGACGCGCGCGCTCGTGACTCGGCATCCGCGTGTGCGATACGACGACCCGGGAACAAACCTGGGGTTCGGCCGCGCGAACAACCGAGGCGCCGCCGGGTTCTGTGGGGAGTATCTGTTCTTCCTGAATCCGGACGCACAGGTCGGCCCCGGGGCGCCGGGGGTGTTGGCGGACTTCCTGGACAAGCACCCGCACGCGGGGACGGCCGGGCCGTTCGTGCGCAATCCGGACGGCACACGCCAGCTCTCGGCGCGCAGGTGGCCCGGGGCGTGGACGTTTCTCTTTCATCGGTACAGTGTGCTCACGCGGTTGTGGCCCGCCAACCCGGGCTCGCGCGCGTATCTCATGAGCGACGCCGCCGCGGGCGAGGAGCCCCGCGCGGTGGACTGGCTTTCGGGCTGTGCCCTCATGGTGCGGCGAGAGGCCTTTGAGGCGGTCGGCGGCTTCGACGAGCGGTATTTCCTCTTCTGCGAGGATACGGCGCTGTGCAGGGCATTGGACCTGGCCGGCTGGGCGCGCTGGTACGTGCCCGCGGCGCAGGTGACCCACCGGGTCGGGCGCAGCGCCGCCGAGCGGTCCGTTCGCCTGGTGTACGAGCGCCACCGCAGCATGTGGACCTACTTCCGCACCTATCATCCCTGGCGCCGCGTGCTCGCGCCGGTGGTGCTCGCAGGCTTAGGCGTGCGGTTTGCCGTGTACGCAGTGCGCGCGCTCTGCTCGCGGCATGAGCGTCCGACGCGGCCTGCTAAGGAGCCTTCGTCGCCGGACGCGATCTAGACATTGCGAGGTGCGGGCGCGTCACTGGGGCAGCAGACAAATCGCGCGCACACACGCTCACTGGGGGCGCGTAAACACAAGCGCCGCATATCCCACCAGGTGGCTCGCCTCGGGCTGGGGCATGATGTCGTGGCTGGTGGTGTGTTCGAGGAGCGTCCCCTGCGCGCCCGCCGCCTTGGCATAGGCCACGGTCGCGGCCGCTGCGCCCGCGCCGCACGCGCTGTGGTCCTGAGTGGCGGTGGGCACGATGGCCGCTGCGTCCAGCTCAAGCATCCGGTCGATGAGGCGCTGGTCGTTCTCTCGGGTCCAGTCCACGGCGCGCTGGCCCGTGCCTGCGGGCATGAGGCCGAACGACGCGCCGTAGTGGGTGAGGTCCGTGCTGCCGACCGCGGCCACGCGCTTGTTGCCGGACGCGACGAGCCCCCACACCGACTCGCCGAACGCGGCCGCGTCCGGCGTGGGCGGCACGGCCACGGGCACGACACTCGCCCCGGGGAAGCAGTGGCGGATGAAGGGCATCTGCATTTCGATGGCGTTGTCGCCCTGGTGGGGCCGCTCGTCCGGGTCGGCGCCCGCTGTCTTGCACAGGTCCGCAGCCAACTCGGCGTCAACGGGTGCGTCGCCGAGCGGCGTCTGCCATGCGCCCTCGGCCCACACGGCCGGACGCTCGAGCGGCAGGGTGTGCACGGCCCCGAACACCAGCACGGTATGGGGGGTAGCCGCACGCAATGCGGCGAAGGCCTTGCCTGCGGTGGCGCCGCTGAACTCCAGGCCCGCGTGGGGCACGATTGCGGCCACGGGCTCGCCTTCCGGCGGGGGTACGCGCCCCGGTTCGAGGCACTTGTCGAGCAGAGATCTGAGCCTGTTCGGGTCCGCCGGGTACCAGGATCCGGCCTTGTCGGCGCGTCGCACGGACATGAGAGGCTCCTTGTCTGAAGAGAGCGGTCAAGCCTACACCTTCCCAGGGTCCGCGGCCACGCGAAACCCGAATCGGTTCGTGCGGTCGGAGCGGTCGTTAAGGTCGCGATAGTACACGTTCAACGCGTAGACGGCACTCAGCCAGTGTCCGCCTCGGATCGGTGCCCGCGAAGTATCCGTCGAGCGGTCTGACATGCACCATTCGCCGACATTGCCGATCATCCCCCCGCAGCCGAAGGGGCTGTTGCCGTCCGGCAGACTCCCGACGGGCAAGGTGGTCGGCCCGGATTCGTCAAACAGGTTGCGGCCATAGTTGCACCGGGCGTGGTCCGGGTACTCGGTCCCCCACGGGAAGGGCCGGCCGTCCGCGCCGCGGGCGGCGAACTCCCACTCGCGCTCCGAGGGCAGACGCAGGCCGGCCCATTGGCAGAACGCGCACGCGTCTTCGTAGGAGACGCCGACCACGGGCTGGCGCGGGTCGTTGAACCGTGGGCCGAAGTCCTCGCGCCCCTGGTGGTCTGTCGCGGACTCGAAACGGCTCCATTGCTCGTTCGTGACCGGGAAGCGTCCGATTAGGAACGGAGACACGCGCGCCTCACGCTCCGTGAACCCCACGGACCCCGCTCCGAACGAGAACACGCCGCCAGGGATCTGGATGAGCTCGATCCCGGTATTCTGGTGGACCGTCGTATGCTGAAGCTTCTCGAGCGGAGGAGGCGGAGGCGGGGCCATGTCGGCGTCGGTCTCGGCGCGAGTCGTGTCCTCGGGCTCATCCGAGGGTGTGGTGCCGCCGGTCACTTCCTCGGGCTCCGTAGGCGTGGAGGCTTCCTGGGGCGCCTCGGAGGCACTTGCGGCGCGCTCCTCATCGATATGGCGCTCGAGCTCGGCGTCCGAGATGTCCAGGTGCCGGGCCACGCGCGTGAGCATCCGCCGCTCCGGGGACTCGATCACACCGTCGGCCAGCGCGACGCCGATCAGGTCGCGCAAAACCGTAGCCCGGTCCTGATGGTCGCCGGTGAAGCGCAGGCCGGTGTCTCCGCTTCGCAGTTGCTGTGCTACCGCACGGGCTTCCTCGTCCGTGACCCCGATCTCGCGCCGCAGCGCACCGAGGTAACTGCGTTCTTCCTCGGAAAGCGCTTTGTCGGCCAGTGCGGCCACCAGCAAATTGTGCCAACGTCGCTTGCGCGCCTCATCCATCGGGTTCTCCTCTTCTGCCTGCGGGCGCCGCGGCCAGATGGGCCGGGGCCATATGCACCGTGCGGCGCCCTATCCCGCAAAGGGCTGTGCGTGTCTTCGCAGATGGCGTGCCAGACACGCGTAGTGCTCCTCCTCGTGCTCTTCGAGCGTCTCGTAGAGGCGGTCGCGAAAGCGCGGCGCGCCGGAGTCGTCGACCGCGGCAAGGACTGAGCCATAGGTTACGTGGAGGGCCTGGCGCGCGTCAAACTGGTCGAGCGCTTCTCCAAGGCGGTCATCGGTTATCTCTTCGGGCGAGGGGATCTTTTCCAGAGAGGCGGACACGTGATAGGTGCGCCGGTCCGCGTCGTAATGCTCGCGAGCGAACGCCAGGATGTCGCGGAATAGAGCGGGATCGATGCGAGCGGCGGCGCGAAGAGCCTCCAGATAGCTGGTGCCCGCGGTCTTGACGTGCATAAGCCCCTCGGTGTGGCGCGCTGCGATGTCATACACGCTGAACTTGTCCGACCCGCTGTGCAGGCTGATCTTGTAGGGGCCCAGCGCGCGGGCGATCGCCGCGTGGACCGCGAAGTCGCGCTCAAAGGCCTGCAGGTCGCCGATGTAGTCCACCCCTTTCTCGAACCGACCTACGAAGCGCGGAGCCAGGCTGACGGGCCTGAGGCCGACACGTCGAAGCTCGCTCGCCACAAGAAAGTGCTCCCTGGGTGCCGTGGGGCTGTCCGTTTCGTCCACGCTCATTTCGAGTTCATAGGGCCGTCCATCGGCCAGGACGTGCAGCTCGCGCTGCATCCTGATCGTATGCGCTACGGCTTTGCCGTACTTGACCAGGGCCCGCAGCATCTGTTCTTTCGTGAACGCCACCTTGTGATCGCCCGGCAGGTCGAAGCTGCGATCCGCGAACCTGGCGCGGCAGTCGGCAAGGCTCGTCTCCAAGTCGTCCCAAGGAAGCTCTGCAGCCGCTTGTTCCAGGGCGTCAGGCTGCATCTGGTCCGCTTCGTTGACGACGTGGTCGCCCGGGTCGACGGTGAACATCGTGAAGCCAGCGGCGAGGCACGCGCTGATGTCCTGGACGGTCTTCAGGTGATCCGCGTCGGATCCGTAGGGCGCCCGCCAGCCGGACTGGAGCACGCCGAAAGTGGCGGTGTCGAGCACCTGCTCTGGCGTGCGACCGGTTCGCTCCATCTCGCGAATGGACTGCTGGGCGAAGATGGGCGCGAGCCCGGTGCCGCGCACAGCCTGTACATGCCCGGGCGTGGCAAGCCCTAATCGGTCACCTAGTCCCAGGGAGGCTTGAGTGCCCAGGCACTGCGGGCGCGCCCACGGGACGAGACGCCGCACCAGAAGGGCGGTCTCGTGGTCGCAAGGCATTGCGCAATGCTCGGCCGGCTCGTCGTCGAGCCGGACCTGTTCGCGCACACGGGCCGGGATGTGCTCAAGGTCGCGGGCGCTCGGGCGCAGCAGTACGTGGACGATCTTCTCACGGCCTTTACACGCGAGGAAGACCACGCCGCCCTCGCAAGGCGTGACGCTTTCAGGGTATACGTTGCCTTCGGCGAGCTGGGAGATGGGGTGCAGGGCCTCCTGGTTGCTCGCTTTCTCCGCGGCCTTGTGGATCGTGTCCAGGCGCATGGGACCCTCCTGCGGGACATGTCCTCTTGGTGAGCACGCATGTCGGATGCAGGTACTCTAGCGAGTTATGGCGTTTGGCTCAAGGTGTTTCCTCGGGAAACGAAGCACGCCTCGGGCCGCCGCACGGCTTGACACGCCCTGCTCAGACGCATACGCTTCCCGGAGGTGCTTGCCGGCGACCGTGCGCCGGGTTGTTGGAGGCGTGTCAAGCATGCCGGCCAGCATATGGGGTCGAGAAGCGCGTTGTCGAACCAAGGCCGGCCGGATCAATGGCCAACCTGACCCTGAGATTCTTATTCGGAGGGGCGGGCTGTGAGTGACGATGGGCAAGGACGAGTGGGCCTGACGGCGCTAGGTGTGGTCCTGGTTCTTTCGGAACTCTTGTACGTGGTCGTGCTGATCGCCTTGGACGCAGCCACGCCGCCTCCGGAGATCTCATTCGTGGGGGACGACGAGAGCGCCGAGTTGCGGATGCTCGCCGTGCTGTTCGGCCTGATCTCCGTGGGCAGCATAGGACTTGCGCTCGCGCTGCACGGGTATCTGTCGCGCCGCGGCCGCAGCCGCCCGCAATCGGTCTCGGAAGCGCGTGCATTCTATCTGCGTTGCGCCCTGGTCGCGACCTGCGTGGCGGAGGTGCCTGGGATTCTGGGCCTGGCGTTGGGCCTGCTGAGCGTCGGGCTGGTCTTCGAACGACAGGCGGACCCGAGCGTGCTGGCTGCCGTGACGGCGATGCTGGCCGTGTCCATGGCGGTGAAGGCCGTGATCGTGCCCACGCGGGGCCGGCTCGAACGATTCCTGTCCGCTTCACGCGACCGGGGCGATGACGTAGACGAACGGACGGTCGACGCCTGAACGGGCCCGTCCGAGGTCTACAGCGCCCTGTCTGAGAGTTCGTCGCGTCGCTCCTCGGCGCGCAGGAGCTGGATGCCGCGCGCTGCGAGCAGGATCATGCACGTCATCACCGGCACGCGATAGCGCACCGACCCCATGAACACCGAATGGAGCAGCGCCACGTACACCACGGGCACCACGAGCAGCCAAGTCGCGCGCCAGGCGCGTCGCGTACGCCACAGGGCGTATAGTCCCAGAGCCATGACCGGTACGTAGGAGAGCAAGCTGGCCAGGATCTTGGGCCAGGTGCGCGCCTGGGCGTAGTTGGGAATCACGTTCCAGGTGCGCAGAAAGCTGCGCAGGCTCGTCCGGAGAAACTGGCCTGGGTGCGCACGAATCCAGTCAAGGGCCGCTTCGCGCAACGCTCGGTCGCGGGGGGCTTCGGACAGGTCGTCCGTGCCCGTACCCGGCGGGAACACGATCTTCCCCATGTTCGGCCCACCGTCGGAAAACGCGCTGTTGGATTCGTATAGGGTGTAGCCCCCCATGGTGCTGAGGGGCACGAATGCGTCTAGATGGACCCAGTTGCGGATGGTCCAGGGCGCAAGGACCACGGCCCAGCCCACCAGCAGGACGCCGCAGACCAGGCCGCAGTGGCGCCATCCCAATCGCGCCCGAGCGATGAAGTGATACAGCCCGAAGGCGACCACCAGGCCGGCGAACGAGGCCTTGACCAGGGTGGCCGCCCCCAGGACGAGCCCGGCCAGGAGGGCGCGATGTGCGCAGAAGCGCTCTAGCAGACGGCGCTGGGTGTAGGCCACGCCCAGGATGGCCGTGACCGCCAGGGTCTCGGAGAGCACCAGGGCGCTGAAATACACGAAGAAGGGGTAGACCGCGGCCATGCCCGCGGCATACAGAGCGGGACGGCGGCCGAACATCCGCATGCCCAAGAGGAAGATGAGCAGCACATTGAGCGTGTCGAGCACAGCCTGCACAGCGCGCACCGAGTGTGCGGATTCGAACCCCACGGTATACAACAGTGCCAGGAACGCCTGGTAAGCGGGCATGCGCCAGGCCCACCGGCCGGTAGCGTCGCGGTGCCCCAGGCCTCGCGCCAGATTCGTGGCCATGTTGTGCATGTTGACTGAATCCGGGAACAGGAACGGCGCCTGTGCCTTGACGGGCAGCCGGGCGTTGCGCGCGGCCACTTGTCGCTCTACATAGAGTCCGGCCAGCAGGCGCGCAGTCAGGGCCGCAATCAGGATGAGTGCGAGCCACCAACGGGTGCGCGAAGGGGATAGGTCTCGCATGGTCGAGCCTTTACGTCCGTCAGCCATTGTAGACGACACGCATACGGTTATAGCCGGATGAGTCGGGCTGGGTCAAGGCGTGTGTGCGCTGCGGTTGACAACCTCGATGGCCCCCTATAGGATGTTGCCTCGGTTACGCTTATCTACTTGACCCGATGCGGTCAGAAGCGGCCCCGATTCAAGGGAAAGGAAGCACGGACATGGCAAGATCGCGATCCAAACCGAGCGGCGCGAAGCGGGGAACGCCGCGTCCTCGCAAGATGCGCAAGGGGAGTGTGCCCAAGGAGGAGAAGAAGCGCCGACGCTGACCGGGGACGAGAGCAACGCAGATCTACGCGGCCGGGAGCATGGCGGGATCACCCGCGCGCCACCTCGATCCGTCGGCTTGGCCCGGCCGGTTTGCGAGGCATCACCAGCCGCAGTACGCCGTTCTGAAGGTTCGCTTCGATGCGGTCAGAGTCAACGTCGTCGGGTAGAACGAGCGTGCATGCATAGTCCGCTACCCCGTACTCCGCGCTCACGAGCTCGTATTCTTCCATGCGCAGAGTGGTGACGCGGCCCCGGATGACCAGGCGCCCGCCCTCCAGCGTCAGAGACAGATCGTCGGCATGCATCCCGGGCAGATCGATCAGGGCAAGGACGTCGTCGGGCCGCTCGAAGACGTCCGCACGCGGTACCGCGCCCGGCCTGGGCGCAATATCAACGCAAGAGTCCAGCATAGGTGACCTCTCGACGGCTGCCGGTTCGTCATGTCTCCTGGGGGCCGCCTGCACGCCGCACCTGGATCCGGTGCGGGCGGTCCGACTCCGCGCGGGGCAGTGCCAGGGTCAGGACCCCGTTCACGCACCGGGCTTCCACCTTGGCTACCTCGACGGGACAGGGAAGGTCAATCGATCGCTCAAAGGGACCTGTGTCGCGCTCGCGTTGTGTGCACACGTCGCCAGGGCCGGTCTGCGGCGCAGGGCGTTCTCCGCGGAGCGTGAGCGTGCTCTCCGTGACCGATACATCCAGGCTCGCGGGCTCCACGCCAGGCACCTCTGCGGTGACGATCACCGCCTCGTCCCCGATCCACACATTCATGGGCGGAAAGGGCCTGGCACGGAACCCCCGAACCCCGAGTTCACCGAGCAGGTTCTGGGCCTCCTCCTGGAGACGTTCCAGACCCCGGCGCGAGTGCCGAAACCACTCGGTCTGGCCGCGGGTTCGTTCAGGCATCATGGTCTCCCTTCGCAAGATTCGCCAAAGACTCGGACCGCGCTCCCGGCCAGTGACCTTAGCGTTCTACCGCGTATTCTTCAAGAGTCGTGTCAGGCGCAAGGGCGTACGGGTCGAAGACGCCGGGGCTGAAAGCCCTGCTAACGGAGTGAGTCCCTCCGGTGCCTCGAACACGCGTACGATACCAGCTCAGCACACTCGGGCAGACTGGGCCACGCGACGGGCCGGTCGGCCTGTGCGAAGGCGTCTCAGCCTTGAGCCGATGTGACGTCTCGGATAGCGCCTGGTGGCTACGGCTGATCGAGCCGCCCCGGGCGCTGGACGGTGAAGTCGCCCTCTGATAGGCCTGGGCCGCCGGAAGTGCCCGAATCGACGAAATGCAGGCCAATCCGATGAAGTGGCACAGCCCTTGCGACGACAGTAATTGAACCCCTCACCCGGGCTCCCGTTCTGTTTCGGCCGAGTGGCTGAGAACGGGAGCCTTTTTCATAGCACCGTTTCTTGCGTTGTCCCGTGTCTGCGTGCCAGGGGTTGGCCGCTGGTTCAAGCCAGGCAGGCCCCTTGACCGGGCGGTCGGTCTCGGGTACCAAATTGCCCGGTGTCCTGCGGATCGGTATGTGGTGTTGGCGCAGATCGCGCGGGGGCTTCTGTCTTGGGGCGATATTCTGCATCGAGATGAGGCCGAACCGCGGTTACGCAGAAGTAGAGCCGAAGTAGCCGCTCGTTGTCTGGAGCCAATCAAGTGAGGCGAAGGCTTAGAAGCCCGCGGGTCGCGATTGTGGACCTGGGCTGCGCGAAGAACACCGTGGACTCGGAGACCGCGCTGGGCCAGCTTCTGAGCGAGGAGTTTCGGTTCACCGAGCGTCCGCAGGACGCGGATGTGGTGCTTGTCAACACCTGCGGGTTCATTGAGAGCGCCAAGCAGGAGTCCGTGGACCACCTTCTGGAAGCGGTCGGCTGGAAGGAGGAGCGTCCCGACCTGAAGGTGGTGGCCATGGGTTGCCTCGCGCAACGATACGGCCAGGCGCTGGCGCAGGACATTCCGGAACTGGACGCGGTCATCGGACTGGCCGGCGCCTGTCAGATCGTGGACGTGTGCAGGCGCGTGCTCGTCGGCAAACGTGTGCATCGCTACGCAAGCACCAAGAGTCCATCGCTACGCCAGGGACCGCGCCTCCTGTTGACTGGGCAAGCCAGCGCGTACTTGCGCATTGCGGAGGGGTGCGACAACCGGTGCGCTTACTGCGCAGTACCGTTCATTCGAGGCCCGTACCACTCTCGCGCCGCTGCGGACATCGTGCGCGAGGCCGCAGAGCTTGTGGATCGGGGCGTGCGCGAGCTCTGCTTGGTCGCGCAGGACACGACCTACTACGGAGCCGAGCGTCACGGTCGGCCCAGGCTGGCGGGCCTGCTGCGCAAGCTCCTGCGCGTGCCCGGTGCCCCCTGGATCCGTGTTCTGTACGCGCATCCCGCGCGTGTGTCGGACGAGCTGATCGCGCTTCTGGGTGGTGAAGAGCGGTTGCTCGGATATCTGGACTTGCCCATTCAACACAGTGAGACGAGCATATTGCGGCGCATGGGCCGAGGCGTGACGCGCCGCGAGCTGGAGGGTCTCCTGGGGCGCCTGCGCGCTCGCGTGCCAAAGCTGGTGGTGCGCACGAGCCTGATCGCCGGATTCCCGGGAGAGACCGACCGGGATTTCGAACGACTGGTCGAGTTCGTACGCGCCGGTCATTTCGAACATCTGGGCGCATTCGCGTACTCGCGCGAGGAGAACACGCGTGCGGCCCGCATGCCCGGACAGATCCCGAAGTCCGAAGCCGAGCGTCGGGCTGAGGTCCTGTTGCGTGCGCAACAGCCGGTCACATTCCAGTGGCTGGAGGGCCGTGTGGGCATGTGCGAGACCGTGCTGGTGGAGGGAGCCGATCCGCAGGGGAGGGCTGTGGGCCGCTCCCGAGCCGAGGCACCCGAGGTAGACGGATGCATCACCCTAAACCGGGGAGGTTTCCTGGCGGGTGCACGGATTGAGGCTTGCGTTGCCGCACGGAACGGCTATGATTTAACGGCGCTTGTGCAACCGGGTTAGGCGTCGCAGGCGTCATTCCCCACCGGTGGGGGCCTTGCTGGGGGCAAGGCGGCCAGGGGGACGACCGACCCGGCCAGAGAGTACCTGTATGCCCGATCAACACGACACGCCCCAGTCGAGCAGCACGTTCAGGCCGCCTGCGCCGCCTGCGCAAGGTGCCTCGCGCAACACGGATTCGACGCGTGTGTCCAGCCACCCCTCGCCTGCCAGGGCCACGCATGCGCGTCGCGTTCGCGGGTCGCGCAGTCCAGCGCGCCGGGAGCGGCGCAGTACGCACCGCTTGGTGGAAGACGACGAGCCCTCGCGCCAGTCCAGCGTGACCTGGCGCCGGTCCAGCAGTGTGTACAGCTTGGGCAGTGCGCGCCGCCGCCGGCGCAGCGAACGAGCCGGCGAGCCTGAGCACGAGGAGCCAGCTCAGCCGGAGGGCTACACCGAAGGAGAGGTCGTCCCCAAGCGAGGCCTGGGGCTTGCGGCCAAGTTCACGATTCCGGTGTGTGTGGTCCTGGGGCTGGCGGTTGCCGCCTGGGCATCGTGGATCGGACAGGACATCGAGCACAAGCTCCTCAACAAAGCCAAGCGCTACGGCGTCAGAGAAGTGAGTACCTTGGCGGGCGTTGGGCGCCTCATGCTCGTGGCGCGCGAGACGCATCCTGGAGCGTGGCCGATCGTGTCGGGGGTGCTGACGCGCGAGGACGTGGCCAAGCGCTTTGGCACGGAGTTGGAGAAGCGCCTGGTCGCTCTCGGATTCGGCAATCCAGCACAGGCGCGCGAGCAGTTGCTGGATTTCGACCCCGGACATCCGATCAACCGCAAGAACGAGTTTGGCGCAGTGGGTGACCTGGTTGCGCGGCTGGGTCACGTGTCGGTCGAAGATGCGGTAGCTGACATCGACGCGTTGCGGTCCCGATACCGGGAGTTGTACGATCTACCGCCCGCGCCGGCCGAGGGTGCGCGCGAAACGTGGCTCGGCCTCTCTGACGCCCCGCATTGGGTGTATGACGCTCCGCCGCTCGCGGATCGAATCAATGACCTGATCGCACGCATGGGCCTGCTTCAAGAGGCCGCACCCGAGGAAAGCGGCTTGGGCAATCCGGAGCCTCTCGACACCGAGGTGGTCGAGGCCTACTTGCGCGACAGTCGGGGACGGCGGTTCGCTGCGCGCGGCCCCAGGATTAGTGCGCCGGTGTCTTTCGTGCCGATTCGACGCGCGGATGATCAGTTCCTGACCGTCGACGGCCACGTCCGGCGCATCCGGGAGGTGGACGTCGTGTCCGGCGAGGCGAGCGGGGAACCGTGCATCGCGTTCTCCAGGCCGATCGACGATCCCGCCACCGGCGTGATCGTCGGGTCCGCCCACCTGGTGCTCTCCGCCAAGCGCATCTTCGAGGAGCAACGCCGGTTGCGCAACATCATGCTGCTCACCGGGGCGGGGCTGGTGGTGGGGGTCGCAGTTATGTGCCTGTTGATCGCGCGCACGGTAACTGCGCCCGTGAACACGCTGATCCATGACATGGATACCGTGGCCCGCGGCGACCTGGAGCACGTGAGCCTGATCCAGAGCGGTGACGAGATCGGACGGATTGCCACCCAATTCTACCAGATGACGCGCCAGCTCCAGCAGGCCCACAGCGTGGAAAAGGAGAGCCAGCGCCTGGAGGACGAACTGGACCTCGCGCGTGCGATCCAGATGCGGCTGTTGCCTCCGCGGGTGCCTCGCATCCGTGGATTGGACGTACATGCTACGTACCTCCCGGCCCGGGACGTGGGCGGAGACTACTACGACTTCTTCCCCATCGATCGCGAACACCTGGGCATGGTGGTGGCGGACGTGTCTGGCAAGGGGATCCCGGGCAGCATGGTGATGGCCACCACGCGCACGATCCTGCGGTTCGCCGCGGCGGGGAACCACTCTGCGGCCGACACTCTAGCCCGCACAAACCAGGTCGTGGCCGCGGACATTCGGCCCGGCATGTTCGTGACCGCCTACTACCTTGTGCTCAATGCCCGCACCCAGCACGTCTTGGCGGCGAGTGCCGGGCACAACCCCATGGCGTTGTACCGAGATGCGACAGGGACGGTGGAGCTCGTCAACCCGGATGGAATCGCCCTGGGCTTTGACAAGGGCCCGCTCTTCCAGCGGACCATCCGAGAGCAGTCCGTCCAGCTCGGGGCCGGCGACCGCATTGTGTTGTACACGGACGGCGTGATCGAGATGATGAATGAACGTAAGCAGGAATACGGCTCGGAGCGCTTCTACAACTTCATCCGCGAGAACGCCGCGATGGGAAGCGAGGAATTCGTGGAAGCCTTGCTGGACGATCTGGAGAACCATGGAGGCGACGCGGAACAGCATGACGATATTACTCTCGTGACCTTCCGCGTGGTCTGAGGGGCGCACATCGGTGGCTGGCCGAAGTACGCCGAGATCGAAAGGCTGAGGATGGCAAAGCGCGTGCGAAAGACATTGGTGATTCCGAACGAAACTCGGTACCTGGCGGCCATGCGCGAGGCCGTGGCCCAGGTTGTGCAGAGCAGCGACTTTCCTAACGAGGACATGCATCGGGTGGTCCTGGCCGTGGACGAGGCCGTGGCCAACATCATGGAGCATGCACTGGCGCGAGAGGAAGACAGCGGTGAGTTGACCATCCGCATGGCGCTCGATGTGAACGCGACGCAGTTTCAAGTGACCATCCAGGATTCGGGCAAGCCCTTTGACCCCGAAGAAATCGAAGCCCCGGACATTCGTGAGCAAGTGGCCGCCGGGCGGCGTGACGGCCTGGGGGTGTTTCTCATCCGGCAGATCATGGACGAGGTAAGATACTCGTTCGTACAGGGATTGCGCAACGAATTGCATATGGCCAAATATGTACATGCATAGCGGGCGGAAGGGACGGAGACATGCCTGAACTCAACCTGGAAATGGAGCGCGCTGCGAATGGGGCGATGATCTTGCACCTGGAGGGGTTTCTGGACGCGCATACCTTTGAGGAACTCGACGAAGCCATCAACGGCCTGTTTGACGAAGGCGTCTATCGCATTGTGGTGGATCTCTCGGAGCTTGACTACATCAGCAGCGCGGGGGCGGGTGTGTTCATCGGGGCGCTTGCGGAAGCCCAGGAGAACGGGGGCAAGCTGGTACTGGCCTCTCTGGGATCCAACGTCCGGGAAGTCTTCGACCTGCTGGGATTGACGCAGATCTTCACCATTGTGGATTCGGTGGACGCGGCCATCGCGGCGTTCTGAGGCGAGTCTCCGAACAGCCAGTCCCACGCGGTATGTTGCTGAATACGCAGAAGCCTCGATGCGGGGCATCTAGGAGCTCGACCATGCCCGAGATCCGAGTCCTCCCCGAAGCCGTGCGCGACCGGATTGCCGCGGGCGAGGTGCTGGAGCGCCCGGCCAGTGCGGTCAAGGAACTCGTCGAGAATGCGCTCGACGCTCAGGCGACGCGGGTCGAGGTCGGGCTGGCCGATGGCGGGCGCAGTCTCATCCGCGTCACGGACGACGGCACGGGAATGGCGGAGCACGAGCTGCGCCTTGCTGTACTGCGGCATGCCACGAGCAAGATCCAGACCCTGGACGATATCGTGCACGTGACCACGAAGGGGTTTCGGGGCGAGGCCCTGCCGAGCATCGGAGCGGTCAGCCGCCTGGAGATCGTGTCTCGCAGCCGCGCCCATGAGAGCGGCCACAGGATTCGGGTGGATGGAGGCAAGGTCACCGGAGAGGCCCCGGTCGCGCGCGCGCCGGGCACGGACGCGACCGTGCGGGACCTTTTCTATAACACCCCGGCGCGGCGCAAGTTCTTGAAGAGCGCGCGAGCCGAGGTGGCCGTGATGCACGAGGCGCTGGCGCGTCTCGCGCTTGCGCACCCGGAGGTCGGCTTCCGTCTTGCGAGCGGTGAGCGCACGCTCCTGGACTTGCAGTGCAGCGAACACGTGGCCGAGCGCATCGGCGACTTGTTCGGCGCGGAGACAAGCGACGCGCTTGTTCCCCTGGCATACGGGGCAGGAGACGGCCTATCCGTGTCCGGGTTCGTGGCACGGCCGCCCGTGAGCCGTACGAATAGTCGGGCGATCTACACGTTCCTGAACCGACGGTGGATCCGCCACGGACCGCTTGTGCACGTGGTGCGCAGGGCGTTCGAGGGCGTGCTGCCCGGAGGGCGGTTCCCGGTGGCCTTCGTGTTCCTGGCCGTGGACCCCACGCGCGTGGACGTGAACGTGCATCCGACCAAGGAGGCCGTGCGATTCGCGGACGAGCGGCGGGTGCTGGGCAGCGTGCACCGGGCCATCGAGGGTGCGCTGCGCGGACAGGATGCGGCACAGAGCACGCGGGTCGAAAAAGCCGATCAGGATACGGAGACGCCGCCCGTCCCCCCTGGCCCCGGAGGCTACCGGGCAGGCCGAGGACCCGAGGGCAGCCCGGTTCATGCCGACCGCGCCGCCGAGCCCGCCGGCGCATATGCCCGGGCCCGAGACAAGGCGGCCGGCCGGCCGGACGAGGCCGCACCTCGTCGAGCTTTCCCGCGCAGCTACGCCTATGGGCGGACGAGACCACAGAGGGGGACGTACGCGCCGAATCGCGATCGTGGGAAATCCAGCGAGGCGGATAGCCCTGCCCGCACGCCTGTTGGACTGTTCGGTCCGGGCGCCGTGCAGGAGGGGAGCCGATTCCGGCTGCTGGGCCAGGCCCATGAAAGCCTGCTGGTGGTGGAGTGCCCGGAGGGGGTGCTCCTCATCGATCAGCACGCGCTTCACGAGCGGCTCGTGTACGAGAGCCTGCGCGCGGAGGCCGGCGCGGTCACGAGCCAGAAGCTGTTGCTGCCCGCCGTGGTGGAGCTTGACCCGGACGAATGGGCGGCGTTCGAGACGATCGGCGACGAGCTTGCCGGGCTCGGGTTCGACGTGGTCCCGTTCGACGGGCGCAGCCTGGCGGTCCGCGGCGCGCCCGCATCCCTGCCGGGCGGGCATGCCGCACGAGTCCTGCGCGATGCCCTGGGCGAGCTCGCCGAGGGCGGCTTGCGCGCGGCGGACCTGGGCGAGCGCCTTCGCCGGTCGGTGGCGTGCAAGGCCGCGGTGCGCGCGGGCGAGCACTTGGCCGAAGAGGAGATCGTGGCCCTGCTCGAACGGCTGACGCAAAGCCGCGTTCCCTTTACATGCCCCCATGGACGGCCGTTCAGCGTGCTCATGGGGCTGGAGGAGCTGCGCCGGAGGTTCGAGCGCTCTTGAAGCCGCCTCTGCGCATCCTGCTAGGTCCAACCGCCAGCGGCAAAGAGCGCGTGGCGTTGGAGATTGCCGGGCGAACGGGCGCTCACATCATCTCCGTGGACTCCATGAAGATCTACCGGGAGATGAACGTCGGTACGGCCACCCCGCCCGCAGACGTGCTCGCGCGCATTCCCCATTGGTGCGTGAACATCGTGGCCCCTTCCGAGGCGTTCTCGGTGGCTCGGTACCTGGAGTACGCGGAGGCCGCGCTCGCCACGATTGAAGATCGCGGAGAGAGGCATATCCTCTCCGGCGGCACGCCCCTCTACCACAAGGCCCTGGCCGAGGGGCTGTTCCCAGGACCGGGCGCGGACCCCCAGGTGCGCGACAAACTCACCGCCATTGCGCGCGAGCAAGGCCCGCGCGTGCTGCACGAGCGCCTTGCCCAGGTCGACCCGCAGTCGGCGCGCCGCATCCATCCGCATGACCTCAAGCGCGTGGTGCGCGCGCTGGAGGTCGTGGAACGCACCGGCCGACCCATGAGCGCGCACCAGACCCAATTCGGACGGCCTCGGACCGACCGCGCGGTAGCCATGGTCGGGCTGCTGTGGGACCGCCAGGAGTTGGCCGAGCGCATCAACGAACGCGTGGAGCGAATGCTCGCGCAGGGTTTGGTCGAGGAAGCGCACAGCCTGTACGAACGTGAGCCGCCCTTGAGCGCCCAGGCGCGGGCGGCTGTGGGATATGCGGAGCTTTTCGCGCACTTCGCGGGGCGTCTGAGCCGAGACGAGGCGGTCGACCGGATCAAACGAAACACGCGGCGTCTGGCCAAGAGCCAGATGACCTGGCTGCGCAAGTTCGACTGTCAATGGATTCCGATGTCGGGCGAGCGAGACGCGGGCGAGCTTGCCTCCGAGGTACTTGCCTCCTGGGAGCAGCGCCTGGAAGCCGCCCTGTGACTCACTCGGTCTGGTCCGAGTCCGGCGCGGCCGGAGGGGGCGGCTCGGATGGAGGGGCGGCGCGGACCTTGAGCGCAATGTCCGTGTGGAAGGTGGGAAGCTCCCAGGTCGCGGTCCCGTCAGCGGTCTCTACCCGTACACGCTTCATGACCTTCCCGGTCCAGGTGTTCCACGCTTCGATGTCCACGGCCTCGGCCCGCAGTCCGGAGATGGAGATCGGCACCTCGGTGTGTTCAGGCCGGCGATCCTCGGGCGGCATGCGCATCATGGCCGCCCGGTCGTAGATCCACACGTACACGACATGGCCATCGCCGCGGCTGAGCACCCCCAGACCCTCGGGCGCGGGGCGGTCCCCTCGCCGACCGCGAGGAGAACGCGGAGGCCGGCGACCGCGGACCTCGCTGTGGTTTGAAGCGACCGACGGTGGGGGAACGTTGACGCCCGCCAGACTCACGGTCCAGGGTCGCAGGTCCGGCTCCTGCGGGCCGCGGCGGCGGTCTTCGCCGGCCGCATAGGCCGCGAGGGCCTGATAGTGGAAATACAGGTCGGCGCGGTCGATGTGCTCGAACCACCAGTACAGGGCGGTGCCTGCGGCCGAGGTCATCCAGCTCGTCCACAGGCCCGCGTGCAGGTCCGCCTCGAGCTGGGGCCAGGAGCTGGCGTTCCAATTGCCCCCGAATTCGGTGATCATGTAGGGCTTTCGATATCGATGCGCGAATCGGTCGGTGGCCACCAACAGGTCGACCAGAGGCCGGTTGGGCGCGTGATACGCGTCGCACACGATGTAGTCGATCTCCGGCATGCGAACCATTCTTGGGTCGATGAAGCTGTAGTCGCCCGAGTAGTGGGTTGTGACCAGGTGGCCGCCGTGATCCTGGGCGTTCAAGTACCGGATCATGCGCTCGTGCCAGTTGCGGACCGCGGGCGTAGCGTACACGTCGCGGTGGCGTCCGTGCTTGGACCCGATCAGGTCCAACTCGCTCCACATCTCGAACCCCAGGATATTGGTGGCGTATCCCCATCGGCCAGCGATGTAGCGCAGCCGGTTGCGGTAGTGGTGCGCCACGCGCGGGTCGTCGGCGAAGAGCTGCACCGGACGGTCGAGGAAGCCTCCGTTGGCCCTGTTGTACGGGCTGAATTCCCACTCGTGGTCGACCTGCCCGGTGGGTTTGTCCGTGCCCTTGCGATCTCCTTGACTGGCCTTGCCGTGATTGTCGATCACGACCTGGACGTAGATCCCGTGCCGGGCGCAAAGCTCGAGGAGCCGATCCAGCCGGTCCGCGTTGCGGGTGCTGTATCGGCCCAGGCCGTGGTAGCCCTTCCAGGCGTCGGTCCATTCGAGCCCCAGCCACCAGCTGCTCATCCACACCTCGATGAGGTTCTCTCCGGCGGCGGCCATGCGCGGAAGATACTCCTCGTAGATATCCAGGCCGCGGTCCACGGGCTCGGGAGCGCCCGGGTCGCGCTGACGCAGGACCTGCTTCCAGTCGCGCAGGTCGGTCGGTGAGCGGAAGTTGTGCCCGATGGGGAAGAAGGCGCTCCCATCCTCGAAGGCAAAGAACCTGGGGTCCTCAGGAGAGACGCGCACGAATCCCGGATGATCGCGCGGAATGGCCGTGAAGGTGTAGGCGGGGGTGACGGCCTGTTCCACAGCCGCGTCCTGGTCAAAGACCCCCTGGTAGTGCACCTCGATATGCCAGCGATATACTCCGGCTTCGCGCGGCGTGAAACGGACCTCGAATCTGCCCGGTCCGGTGGGAAGGTACCGGTCGGCGGGCTCGGCGTCAACGCGCTCGTAGTCGTGCGTGAAGAACGCGGGCACCGTGATTGTGTCGCCCGAGGGCGCCTGGAACACTGCGTCCGCCGCGATCTCGTGCTGATTGAAGGGGTTGAGGAGGTGGCGGTTGACCTGGAAGCTCGTGCGAAGGCAGCCGTACTGGTCGACCTGTCGCGGAGGCATGCGCAGGTTGACGATGGACAGCTGGGGGCGGCCGCGCACGGGCTCTGCAGGGCGCATCGTGACGGCGTCGAGGTACAGGTGGCCCTCGTAGGACTCGTCCGCCCAGAACGCGAACCCGATGCGGTCCATGGTCGAAAGTCGGTACAGGCTCCAACGCGCGGTATGCCCCCGCGGCACCAGGTCTACACTGGCGTCCGAGAGGTCAACCGCCACGCGACTCCATTCGCCTGGCTTCAGAGGGATGGGCGACCGCGCCTCGTACCACAGGCCGTCCTTGTCCTTCAAGAGAAGCGCCGACTCCAGGCGGCCGGTCACCTCCGGGGGCACGTACACGCGGTACTCGAGCCTTGTGTACACCGTGGCGGGCTGCTCGTCAAAGGGGTCGTCCCATGCGAGTGACACCGGCGCATCGAGCCACACCTGTGCGCCGTCGGGAAAGGAGACCGGTACCCCGAGGGCGCGCTCGCTCGCCGCGCCGTGCACGATGGCCGGGTCGAGAGACCTTCCCGCCTGGGTCACCCAGGAGGCGCGGTGCGGGTCCGAGGGCCCGAAGTCGTATGTTCTGGCCTGTTGGGCATTTGCATAGACGCTCCCCATGAGCGCGAAGGCGCATATCCCCAGGACCCGCAGCATCCGCGGGGCTCGGGCGCGTGCATCACAAGTGGGTCGGATTCGCTCGTTCTCTGTTGCCATCGCGATTCTGCTCTGCAAGCCCGGTGCCGCGTGGCGCGGTCGTTCGGGCGCGCGCCGCGGATACCGCCGTCTCTGACTCGTGTACTGGATGCCTTGGGCCATGGGAGGCAGGCTCCGGCCGCGCGAGCAGGCGTGCAACGTCTGCGGCGCCGAACGCGCGACTATCGGGCCTCGAATGGATTCTCCTCCGGATAGGGAAGCTCGGGCGGGAGCGGGGTGCCCACGTCCTCGACGCCCAGATAGCGCACGACCTCGTAGAGCACGCGGCCCGCGTGCGCGAAGGCCACGGCCGTATGGTGGGGGAATCCCTTGCCCACCAGCACGTGGCGATAGAATCGTGCCATATGCGGGATCGCAAAGATCCCGATGCACCCAAAGGAGGCCGGGTCCTTGTCGAGGATCTCGCCCTCGGCCATGTAGCTCTTCACTTCGCAGTCCGCGGTTCCCTGGAGTCGGAAAATGGTGGCCGGGCCGGGGCGGAGCCGCCCCTCCAGCGTGCCGCGGGTGATCTCCGGTTCCTTGTTCGGCTCCATGAGCCGGTGCATGATGAGCTGATACTTCATGTTGCAGGACTTGAGACACGAGGCGCAGGTGTTCCCGCAGTGGAAGCCCATGAACAGGTCCTGCGCCGTAGCGCCCCTAAAGGTCTTCTGGCCGCCTGGCAGCATGTCGGGCGGCACCGTGTTGTTGATGTCCAGCAGCGTGGCTGGGTGCTCGGTGGCCAACTGGCACAGGTACTCGGACAGCGCGCCGTACACGTCCACCTCGCAGGCGACAGGAATCCCGCGGCAGGCGAGCCGGCTGTTCACGTAGCAGGGGACGAATCCGAACGCCTCCTCGAACGCGGGCCAGCACTTGTCCGCGAAGACGCCGTAGTCGGACGCGCCGAGGTTCTCCTCCATGAAGTGCGTCAGGGCGACCTCGAACTGGGCGAGCTTGGGCAACAGATCCGGGTAGGCGGCCGCCTTGCCGAGCTCGCGCTTCATGTCCCGGGTGACCGCATCGATTTCCTTGCGGTGCTCGGCCGCGGCCTTGTAGAGCTCCAGCAGATCGAGCTCGCTGTTCTCCATAATCTCGATGCCCAGGTCGTACAGCGGCTGGATGGGCGCATTGCACGCGAAGAAGTCCTGCGGCCGGGGCCCGAACGTGAAGATGCGCAGGCTCTGAAGCCCCAGCAACACTCGGGCGACGTCGCGGAAAAAGCCGATCTTCTCGGCGAGCTCGCTCGCCTGGCCCACCGGCATCTGCGGGATGTACACGGGCAGACGGCGCAGGTGCAGGTTGTACGAGGCGTTGAGCATACCGCAGTACGCGTCTCCGCGGTCCTGACGCAAGACGGCCTTGCGTTCCTCCGCTGCGGCGCAGAACATCACCGGCCCCGGGAAGCGCTCCGCGAACCGGGTCGTGGGGCCTTCGGGGCCGAAGTTGCCGAGGTAGACCACCGCGGCATTGACGTCCTTGGCCGCGAAGTCGGCCTCGACCTCCAGCATGTCCATCTCGTTCTCGATGATGGCTCCGGAGGCCACGGCCTGGACGCCGGCCTTCCTCAGTGCGGCCGTCAGGGCCTTGAGTCGACTGCGGGTAAGCTCGATGGGAAAACAGTCGCGGCTTACGCCTACCACGCCCAGGCGCACCTCGGGCGTGTTCTGAAGGGCCGGCGTCTGCTTGGCAGCCATGGCGCTCTCCTTGCGAAAAGGAATGGGGAATGGCAATGCGTCAGATTTCGAATACTGCCCCCGTGTCTGCGCTGGTCACGTGCGCGCTGTACCGGGCCAACCAGCCATGTTCCACCTTGGGGCGGAAGGGCTTGAGGGCCTTGCGCCTGCGCGCGAGCTCGGTCTTGCTGAGTTCCACCTCCAGGGTCCGCTTCGCGGCGTTGATGTGGATCGTGTCCCCGTGGCGCAACAGGGCGATCGGTCCGCTCCTCGCCGCCTCCGGGGAGACGTGGCCTACGCACAGCCCGCGAGTGCCGCCGGAGAAGCGGCCGTCGGTGATGAGCGCCGCGCGAATGCCCGCGCCGCGGATCGCCGCGGTGGGCGAGAGCATCTCCTGCATGCCTGGCCCGCCCTTGGGGCCTTCGTAGCGGATTACCACCACGTCCCCGTCGCGCACCTTGCCGTGGAGGATACCCTGGAGCGCGTCTTCTTGGGACTCGAAGATGCGTGCGGGGCCGGAGAAATCCATCATGTCCGGGTCTACGCCTGCGATCTTCACCACGGCGCCGTCGGGCGCAAGGTTGCCGAACAGGATCGCGAGCGCCCCGGTGGGGCTGAACGCGTCGGCCACCGGACGGATGACGTCCCCGTCGGGCGCGGGGGCGCCGGACACGGACCGCGACAGCTTGCCGATCACGGTCTCGACCTTCAGGTCAAGGGGCGTATCGGCGTTGCGGTCCACCTCGCGTAGAATCGCTGCAATGCCGCCCTTGCGGTGCACGTCCTCCATGTGGACCTCGGGCCGACTGGGCGAGACCTTGCATAGGGTGGGCGTGGTCTTGGAGATGCGGTTGATGCGGTTGAGGTCGTATCGGATGCCCGCCGAGTGCGCGAGCGCCAGGCCGT
>Ga0180431_10000651_pt1 | contig 49680 bp, 43 predicted proteins | sample SS_ome_11_FD_132459 | JGI IMG/M metagenome (GOLD analysis project Ga0180431, IMG submission 132459) | Hypersaline lake sediment archaeal communities from the Salton Sea, California, USA - SS_1_MS_1 metaG | ecosystem: Environmental > Aquatic > Non-marine Saline and Alkaline > Hypersaline >... | reverse complement strand
GCATTTCCAAAAAAGCCTTCGCCTCTCATAAACCCGCTTGTGGACAAGCCCTTTTACAGATTTTTTTGGCACTTTTTCAAGTTTTTTTCCGCAAGCAGGGCAGAGCGTATTTGACGGGAATTTGGGGAGCTTGATGTGAAAATGCAAAGCAATTGCAGCAATTTGCACCTCTGGCTTTGCTTCTGGCACAAAAAAGCATTTTATTCCTCTTTTTTTGCATCTTTTCAAAAGCTCCTCATCCCTTGTTAAAAGAGCTGCTTTTTTGCTTTTCACAAGTGCCATTAGCTTCAAATCATGCATTCCTTTCAAGTGCTCTACAGGAATTCCCATTATTCTTATCCAGCGTGTAAGCTTCATGAGCATCTCGTCTGCAAAAAACCGCTTCATGCACAAAGCCTCACAGCTAAGCTAATTATTGTTTGCCTGCCAAAAAGAGGCGGGAGGATAAAATGATAACCAGCCTTTGCCTTGAGAACTTCAAATCCCACTCTGTCAGTGAGCTTAGGTTCACTGAAGGGACCAATATACTTGTAGGCAGGATGGGAAGCGGCAAAAGCTCTGTTTTGGATGCCCTGTGCTTTGCCTTGTATGGCACATTCCCAAAAATGTCAAGGCGCGACCAAAAGGTTGAAAACCTTGTGAATATTGCAAGCGAGGGCAAGTTTGCAAAGATAATTCTTGAGTTTGAAAAATCAGGGAAAGCATATTCAGTCACAAGGAAAATAGGCAAAAAGCTCTCTGAAGCTGAAATAAGGGAAAATGGAAAGCTTGTGCAAAAAGGGCCAAAGCCAGTAACACAGCACATAACATCAATACTTGGGGTTGATTATGAGCTTTTTACAAGGGCAATTTATTCTGAGCAAAACAGGATAGATTATCTTTTGTCCTTAAACCCAAGGCAAAGAAAAGTGGAGATTGACTGGCTGCTGGGCCTTGGTAAGTTTGACAAAGCAAGAGAGGCAGCACAAGAGGCAGCAAGAAAGCTGTCAGAAAAGGCAGGGGGGCTTTTTTCTGATGCAGACAATGAAAAATCCCTGAATCTGAATGAAAAAATTAAAGAGCATGAAGAGCACCTTGGGGAAAAGGAAAAGCACCACAAAAAGCTTGAGCAAAACAAGGAAAAGATGCTTGAAAAGTTAAAGCAGCTCTCATCAGACCTTGCTGCACTTGAAAAGCTCAAAACAAGGTGGGAAAATGAAAAGACAGAATGTGATTTGCAAAAAGGCGCAATACAAAGGCTGAAAGCAGAAACAGAAAAAAAGCAAAAGCCAGGAAAAAAAGAGCTTGATTTGCTTTGCCTTGGCTGTGAAAAGGCAGAAAAAGGGCTTAAAGGGGCAAAGGAAAAGTCAAAAAAAGCCCAGTCTGAGGTTTCTTCACTTAAAAGCGAGGTTGCAGTGCTTGAAAGCCAGGAAAAGGCTGCAAAATTTGCTCAAAACCAGGAAAAAGAGCTTAATGAAAAGCTTGGCAAGCTAACTTCAGGAAAAAAAATAACTGAGCTTGAAAAGGAAAAAGATGCCCTCAAATCAGAGCAGGAAAAGCTCTCAGCAGAGCTGTCCTTGCTTCAGGCGCAAAGAAAAGAGCTTGAAATGGCAGCCAAAAATCTTTTGTCAGCAAAAGCAAAATGCCCTGTTTGCGACTCTGATCTGACAGGTGGCAGGGCGCAAAAGCTGGCCAATGAAAAAGAAAAACAAATGAAAAACAGGCAAGAGCTTGCAAAAAAGGCTGCAAAGCTTGCTGCACAAAAAAAATCAGAAATAAGCAGGCTTGAACATGACATAGCAGAGGCAAAATCCCTGTTTTCTGGGATTGAAAGGCTGCAAGAGCAAAAAGCTTCCCCAGAATCAATCAGGGAAAAAGCTGGCAAAAAGAGAGAAGGGCTTTTTGCAATTGAAAAACAAGGGGAAAAAACAGAAAAAGAGCTTGACAGATGGCAAAATGAGCTTGACAAGGCAAAAGAAAGCCTTGATGAGGCAAAAAGAGCAGAAAAGCTGTTTGCTGACCTTGAAACTGCGCAAAAAAAGCTTTCAGACTCTGAACAAAAGCTTGCAAAGATTGAGTTTGATGAGAAAAAATATAATTCCTTGAGAAATGATACTGAACAAGCAAAAGTTGGGCATGCAAAAGCAGAGTCAGAGGCAAAAGGGGAGCTTGAGCAGCTAAAGCTTATGCATGAGCTTTTGCAAGGAGCGCAAAAAGAACTTGCTGAGCTTGAAAAAAAGCAAAAAAAAGCAAAAAGGTATTCACAAGCATCCCAGGCAATGGCAATTTACAAAAACAGCCTCATAGCATCGCAATCAGAGCTAAGGAGCACTTTGGTTGAGGAAATAAACCAGGCTTTGGCAGAAATTTGGCCTGCAGTTTACCCATATTCAGATTACTCTGGGGTAAAGCTTGAGGCAGATGAAAAAGATTACAAGCTTTTGATGCAAAAGCAAGGCTGGAAAGAAGTTGATGCAGTTGCTTCAGGAGGAGAAAGGGCCTGCCTGTGCCTTGCTCTTCGCATTGCATTTGCAACTGTGCTTACGCCAGACATAGGCTGGCTTATTTTGGATGAGCCAACGCACAACCTTGACTCAGATGCAGTTGCAACCCTGTCAGAGGCAATAAACAGCAAAATACCTTCAATAGTTGAGCAGATATTTGTCATTACCCATGACCCTGCGCTTGGCGAAATAAGAAAGGGAGCAGTATTTAGGCTGGAAAGGGACAAAGCCACTGGCCAATCAACAAGAGTGGAGACTGGCTAAAAGCAGGCTAAAAATTTTTTCGCAGTTTCTGACAGGACTTTGTAATGCTCTTCCCTGGCCTTCTTTTCATCAATGTGCGACAAAACAGCATGCCTGCACACAGGAGAGGCTGAAAAATAGGCAAATGCAAGGCTGTCAAGGTCAGAAACTTTTGCAAAGCCATTTCCGACAAGCGCACGCAGTGTTGCAGCTGCCTCATAAAAAAGCGAGTCATTCTCATTAAGGGCAAATATTTTTGAAGGGTCCAAGAGTTTTGCGCTTTCTCCTGAAAACTCCATTGCTTCCGGCGAAAGCCCGCCGCATCCAAAGCCCTGGGAATGCATTTTGCAAAGCCTTGAAATTACTGCTAAGCATGCGCTGACTCTTTCTTGCCTGCTAGCCTGTGCTGGGTCAATTCTTTTCCCAGACTGGCATACTATGAAAAGCTCGTTTTCTTTATTTGAAACAAAGCCAACAGGTACAGATGCATGCTCAGACAGCCAGTCAGATGAGCCAACAAGCATTTCTGCCTGCGTTTGCGAGCAAACCTTGTGAAGCATAAACTCATCCTGTTGCTCCCTGAAGTGCTGCTTGTCTTTTGCATTTGTGCTGCCAAGAGGATAACTTAAGTGCTCAAACTCAGTAGTGAGAACTGCAAAGCGGTTCATGCTTACACCTTAGGCGAATTTTACTTTGCAGACGTCTTTTCCGTCAATCTTATAGTAGAATTTTTCCTTGATTTTCCTGACCAGCCCTTTGAAAGAGTCTTTCATAGGCAGAGCATACTCAAAGAAGCGGGATATTAGCTCCTTTTCAGCAAGCTGTTTGAATATCTTGTTTATCCTTGACTTGTTTCCTGAGCTGACCTGCTCATCAGCCTGTGTTTCTTGTTGCCTGATATTACCCAGGATAATTGATTTTTTACTTATCACTTTCATCTCCCCCTCTTAATGGCTGAATATGTAAGAAAGGGAATAAAAAACAATGTAACAATGTATAAAACTGTGCATTAATCCCCTTGTTTGCACAAAGAACCAAGCAGTTTTGCAGAGTGCCTTGGAACAGCTGAAACCATTACTATGTCAGTTGCAAGCTCAAAGCCTGCCCAAGTAGATATTCTTGGCAATATCTGAAGATGGAATGGGAATGTTTTGCCCTCATGGGGAGCAGAATGGAATATGATATTATAAGGGCCAAAGCCAGTCGCAGAATCAATTGCCCCAACAGCCTGCTTAAGCACTGAAGCAAGCAAAACAAGCCTGTCTTGCTTCAAATCAAGTATAGATGATGTCCCCTCTTTTGGAACTATCCAGGTTTCAAAATGGAACCTTGAGGCTTTTGGGCAAAATGCAAAAAATCCTTCGTTTTGCGCGTATATTGTGCTTTTGTGGGACTTTTCAAGCCTTGAAAAAGCCTTCTCCTTTTTTTCAATTTTTTTTACAAAGGCAGGCACAAAGGAAAATGCAGCAAACTGCGAATGCGTGTGCTCAAGGCTTGCCCCGGCAACTGCGCCCTCATTCTTGAACATGCACGAATACTTGAGCAAATGGTCTTTTTTTGCAGATTCCATCCTCCTTTGCACCATAATAAAATAGTCAGCAATATTTTCATTTGAAAGCTCTGAAAGGGTTTTTTTGTGGTCAGGGGTTTCAACTATTATCTCATGCCTCCCATATGCTTTTTTGCTGGTCTGCATAAATGCCGGGAACTTGTTTGGAAAGCAGCGTATTTCCCATTTGCCCCCCTTTTCTATCCTGTCAATCTCAGGAGGAGTCATATGCTCATTTCCAGGGCAGAAAAAGCATTTTTCAGGAGGCACTGACTTTTCAGCCCTTTGCGGGGCTTTGGCATCATGAGGCCTTTTTCCCCTTTCAGTTGTCAGCACAACCCTTCTCCCAAGAACATCCTTTATGACTTCGCTTTTTAGCTCTCCTTTTTCTGCCATCTTACCACCTATAAGAACGCCTCAACATCCTGGCTTTTTTTCTGCTTTTCCTCCTCAAAGCGCTTTGCAATCAGCTCAAGGTCTTTTCCTTTCACAGCAAACTCTGCCTTTTTCCTCCTTATTTTCACAAAGACAGGGGAGCCTACTGCTTCCCCAACAATTAATGCCTCTCCAACCCTTAAAGTTGTTATTGAGCTTAGCATCTGCCTGTCAATTCCCTCGCATGACTCTCCAACATGGTCAATGTCAAACGGGTTTGTTATCCTTAGAATAATATTTGTATTGCACTGCGAAAGCGCTGTTGTTGCAAGCTGCACAGGCCTTTGTGAGATTAAGCAAAGGCAGGCACCAAATTTCCTTCCCTCCCTTGCTATTGTTATTATCGGCCCTTTTGCCAATGCATGTTTTTTTTCAGCCTTTTCAGGCGCAAAGTTGTGCGCTTCTTCCACAACAAGCAAAAAAGGCGCAATTTTCCCTTTTTTTCTCAGGTTAAACAGCCTTCTGCAAAGATAAGAGACAAGAATCTGCTTTTTCCTTGCATTGTCAATTTCAGAAAGGTCAATCACTGTGAGCTTGCCAGGCTCAACAGCTTCATCAAGCCTTGGCCAGTCTTTTGCAGAAAGCAGCCTTAATCTTCTCAGCTCAGAAAGCCATGCAACAAGAGGCCTTTTCACATTGTCCCTTTCAATTGTTTTCTCTACTCTGGAGATTAAGTCATCAAGCACATAGCTTTCATGCTTTTCTTTCATTTCATTGTGAAGTGAAGACATTATTGGCGCAAGCTCCCTAAGCTGTGTTGCAGACATTTCAGGAACCATTTCCGCAAGCATGTAAGGAGTTACTTTCCTGAATGCAATCCTGAATTTTCTTGCGCTGACTACATTTGTGCTCTTGTTAAACTGCGTCTGCCTAAAGCCAGTGTATTCCCCATGGCTGTCAATCACAACAACTGCCATCCTGCCTTTGTCAGCGCTTCTTGAGAGCATTTCCTCAATCATCACGCACATAAGGTATGACTTTCCGCTGCCTGACATTGCAAGTATTGCCAAATGCTTTTGCAGCAGCTTTCCCATTGACAGCTTTGCTTCAAGCGAATGGTGCTGCAATGTGCCAAGGTTAAGACCATTTTCATCCAATTTCAGGAATGTTCTCAGAAGATTCTCATCTGCCTCAAGGACTTTTGTGCCAGGAGCAACAGGAAAAGTGCTTCTTACAATATTTTTTCCTTCAAAAACCCCGTGGACCCTGACATTTGCAACAACATACTCCCATTCCTCTGTTGGAAAGCTCTGGGAAATCGGGATGTTCTTCTCATATTCTGAAACGCTTTCAGCCCTTTCAAAATACCTGTTTGCCCTGGTTATTTCAGTGACAGAGCCAAGCACAAAGCCAGAATCAGAGCTTACTTTTACAAACTGGCCTTTTCTGACCTTTTTGCTCAATACCACAAAAGAAAATGAGATTGTCGTTGGCCCTTCCATTGTTGAAATTACAGTGCCAAGCTCTTTGTCCTGCATAAAATCCCACTCTTTTCTTCCCCATGGTAACTTTTTAAACAGAGCCTGAGAATTTGCAATAGGAGAAACAATGGCAACAGCTGCAAAGGATGCGCTGCCTTTTTCAGCGCGCTATTCGCTTCCATCGCAGGTAAGCAATAACCTTGGCGAGGTTTCCTGGGAAACAGTGTCAGAGCTGTCAGTTGATTTCCAGGTTGACATAAAGGAAAAAAGAGGCAAAGTGAAAAAGCTGCTCAAAGAGCTTCAGATGTCACGGCTTCTTTTGCTTGACAGGATAAAACATGGGATGAAATCCGGCAGGGCAGACCCAAAGCTCCTTGTTGACATAGTAAGGCTCATACAGCGCTGCGAGAAAATAGCCAGGCAGTATGATATTGACTTGAACCAGTTTTCAACATTCCTTTACCTTGTTTCTGAAAAGCTCAAAAAGGAAAAGCTGGCAAAGCACAAGGGGATTGGGGACATTGGCTGTGTTGTGCCAATAAAAGAGGAATTAAGCTCATTCAAGTCAAGAAGCGAAGTTTCAAGGAAGAAAACAAGGAAAAGAAAGTCAAGGAAAAAGCGCAAGAGGAGAAAAAGATGAAGCCCAAATTCAGCAAAGACCTGCTTGTTTACAAACAAAGGAAAATAAAGCCAGCTTTGAGGATAATTGGAAAAATGCGCCAGGTCATTGCATTTCCCGAAAAAGAGTGCAATCTTTCTTATGACGCTCCCACTTACTTCATGTACAGGGGAATTGAAAAGTTTGGGCACATACGCTATGACATCACAAGAATCCCCTCTCTTGACCTTTGCGGAGAGCATAACAAGACATTTGGCCATGAGCACCCAAAGTCCCCAAAAGGAGCAAAATGGCCAGAAGTTTATGAGGTGCTTGAAGGAAAGGCGCATTTTTTGCTGCAAAAGGTCAGCCAGCTGGGCGTTGAGGATGCACTTCTTGTTGATGGGAAAAAAGGAGACTGCCTATTGATTCCCCCAGGATATGGGCATGTGACAATAAACCCTGGGAAAACAGAGCTTGTGCTTGCCAATTTGGTATCAGAAACATTCTCATCAGACTACTCAAAGTTTGCCCAAAGAAGAGGAGCATGCTTTTATGAAACAATAAAGGACAAGCTGATAAAAAACCCAAATTATGGCGAGGGGTTTAACATAAGGAAAATGGATGCATCAAAATTCTGCTCATCTTTTGGCTGCTTTGCCCCTTTCAAGGGAAAATCCCTTCTTGAGGCTGCCAAAAACTACGAGAACATAGAGTTTTTGCAAAAGCCTGAGTTGTTTTACTGAATTTTCATCAGACCAAGCAGTAGCTGATGCAAGCTTTATTAATCCAAAAACACAAACCCTTCATATGAAGTTCAATAAATTAATACCTGAATTGTGTGTTTCCAGCCTGGAAAAAAGCCTCTGGTTTTATACAAACATTCTTGGGTTCAAGATAGAGTATGAAAGAAATGAAAGGAGATTTGCGTTTATCTCTTATGAAGACTCGCAAATAACTCTTGAAGAAAACCCTAATTCAAAATGGAGCACAGGGAAACTGGAGTACCCTTTTGGAAGAGGTGTTAATTTCCAGATTGAAGTGGGGAATTTGGAGGTTTTGCTTGGAAGACTGAAGGAGAATGTTTACCCTTTGAAAATGGAACCAAAGGAAAACTGGTATAGGCAAGGAGATAAACTTCTTGGATTGAGGGAATTTCTGGTTTTGGACCCTGATGGCTATCTTTTGAGATTTTCACAGAGTATTGGAAGCAAGAAGGCTTGAGTTCATCCGCATGATTCACTTTTTCTGCACTTTTCCCCTTGCAAATGTAGTGCTTCCGCCGCCTTTTGCTTTATGCTTTTTCAGAAGCTCAAGAGCGCTGTGCTTTGAGCCTTTTGGGCAGGAGGCAACAATAAACCCATCCTGCAAGCAGACAACGCAGCAAAGCCCGTTTGAACTTATTTTGCCGCATATTTCCTCTGCAAGCTTCGGAGTATAAGGTGCATTTAAAATCTCAACAACACTGCTCTTGTTTTCCTTTGCTTGCTGTATTGCTGACTCTGAAATCTGCTGTGAAAGTATTGCCTGCAGCTTTTCTATTTCCTTGCCCCTTTCTTTCCACTCATTGAAAAAGCGCAGAACAGTTGCCTTTAGCTGGTCTTCTGGCACTGACAGGGCGGCTGCAGCCTCGCGCAGCAGCTTTTCCCTTTCCTGGACATGCTTTATGGCCTCTGGGCCGCTTTTTATGACCACTCTCTCCACCCCGTCCTGCACTCCTTCGCGCTTGACTATTTTTACTAAGCCAAACTCAGAAGTGCTTTTATTGTAATTGTGCGTGCCTCCGCAAGCCTGATGGTCAATTTTTCCTATTGACACAATGCGAAGCTCTTTTCCAGGCACAGCACCTCCCTGGTATAACCTGAACCCATACTTTTTCTCAGCTTCATTCCTTCCCAATACTTCTGTCTTGATTGGGAGGTTTTGGATAACATACTTGTTTGCAAGCTGCTCTATTTTCTCAAGCTCTTGCCAGCTGATTTTCTTGTAATGGGTTAAGTCAATGTGTGCCTTTTTCTCATCCTTGTATGAGCCTGCCTGCCATATGTGCGGCCCAAGCACTTGCCTTGCGCATGCATTAATCAAATGGATTGCAGTGTGATGCCTTGCTATCTGCTTTCTTCTTTCATTGTTTACTTTTGCATGCACTTTTTGCCCCACTTTGAAACCTGCAGCACCTTCCACTTCATGCAAAATTACTCCTTTTTCCTTTTGAACGGATTTTACTTTCTTTCCATTGATTTCGCCTGTGTCAAATATCTGTCCTCCTGCTTCTGGGTAAAAGGCAGTTGAGTCAAGTATCACAAATTTTCCTTTTATAGCAAGCACAGTTGCATCAAACTCCTTAACCCCATCATAAAACATTGCTTTTGTCTTCTCAGTTCCCTTAACATCTATCTTTTTCTCACCAGCTGAATCTTTTTCATCCTCTTTTTTCATTAATGAATAGAAGTTCTCAGGTATTTGCACTTTTACTTTTTTGTCTTTTGCAATTTCTGCAACAAGCTCAACAGGTATTCCATTGCTTTCATAGAGCATTTTCAGCTCATTTGTGCCTATTTTCGCTCCTCTTGAAAGCAATGACTCCACTTTTAGCCTTCCTTTTTTCTTTGCTGCTTCATATTTTTTCTTTTCCTCTTCAACAACAGCAATTGCGCTTGGCAGGCCTGCCTTGAGCTTTGGAGTCATGTGCTTGAGATGCTCTGCATGCGCTTGTAGCACTTTTGCATAATCAATTCCCATTGAATACTCCTCATCAAAGCCAAATACCCTTCTTAAAATCATGCGCAAATTATAGCCTCCTCCGGAGTTTGAGGGCAGCATGCCGTCAGTTGAAGTGAAAAGTATTGTCTTCAGATGGTCAGCGCATGCATAAACTGCGTGCAAAGGCTCAAATGTTGAAAGTAGCTGTTGCCCATCCATTCCAAGCTTTGAGGCTATTTTTTGCCTTTCTTTTGAAATGTCCTTTACTTCATCTGTGTCCAAAGAGCCAGAAAGCTTTGCATAACTCAGGAAAAGCTTTTCATCAACCTTTATTCCTGCTCTTTTTTCTATGAGATTAACTGCCTTTCCAAAAACAATGTCATAGCTTATTGGGCTTGCATGCGTAATCCAGGCAATTCTCTCAAGGCCAGCCCCCATGTCAATGACTTTTGTTGAAAGCTCCCTGCTTTTTCCATTTGGCAATGCCTCATACTGCATAAAAACGCAGTTTCCAAGCTCCAAGCCTTCTGCAAAGTACTCAATGCAAGGGCCAAAGTTGCCTCCGCCCATCCAAACGTCTTCAAGGAAAACAAGGTGCTTTTCATCTATTCCCAAATACTCAAGAAAGCCAATGTCATGCACAATTGCCTTATCTTTCCAGTAAAAGTCCCCTGTTTTCTTTGTATTAAATGCATGCTGGCCAAGCATCACAAAATTAGTATAATGCCTTCCTGTCACGCCAACATTTGATATGTCTGAAAAGCGGATGCATGACTGGGGCACAATAAGCGGGTTTGCAGGTGGCTCAAGCTCCCCTGAAACAACGTATGGCTGAAAGTCATTGATTGATGCAATTGTGAAATAAAGGTCGTCTCTCCACCTTGCAACAGTTGGGTATGCCTCAAGCGAAGTATGACCGTTCTTGACAAAATACTCCTCTATCTTTTTCCAAGTCTCAACATAGCCAAGGGGCTTTTTTGCCATCTTTTTCCCAATAAACTGGTATCCTATGCATGATGCGTCAGAGCATACTTCCCGGTTTTCAGTTGCCCAGAAAAAGCGGGAGCATTTTTTGCACTGTTGGCGTGAATAGCCCCTTTCAACAAGGGCTTTTACCTCATAGTGCTTTTTCCAGTCTTTGCTGAACTGCGCCCTTAGGCTTGCCTTGTCCATGAAAACTGTTCTGACAGAGAAGATTTAATACCTATCTAGGGAGAAATAATCTGCAGGCCGGGCCTGTAGTCGAAGAACCTTTTTCGGGTTGCCTAAAAAGCTTCACCAAAAACCAAAACTGGTTCGACAATGGTTAAGACGTCAGTCTCACACACTGAAGATTCGGAGTTCGATTCTCCGCGGGCCCACTCCTGCTTTTTATTCGTTTGCATTCAAATTTCCTGTTACGCTCCCATAGTCTAGCCCGGTCAAGGACGTCGGACTCTCAGAACCCTTTTCCGCCTTCGGCGCAAAAGCGTTCACGGAAAATTAGTTTTCTGGAGAAATCCGTTAACTCGGGTTCAAAGCAGGAACCACAATATTTTCATAAGGTGGGTTCCTACTACCTCCCCTTGGGGTAGCTTTGTGAAAATCCCGATGGGAGCGTAAAAATGCCTAGTTGTACCTCTGCGCGCAGGATTGGACACTAATGTGCAGAAAAAGCGGAGTTCAATGCCAAATCCGGCAATCTGCTTGGAACGCTACTTTGGAGATTTAACGAGAAAAAAATTGGGCGCGGCTGGGCGAGGATTCATTTATAAACCATTTGTTATAGAAAATAGAACGGTGGGTAGATGAAGCAGATTACGCTTGATAACAACAAAATCTCAACCAGAAATAATCATGACGGCTTTGATGAGAATCTTGAAGGCCAGGATGCAAGGAACCTTGTTCTGAAAAAAATATTCAATAAAGGCGTAAGTTCGCTGGAATTCATACGGCAGATAGTCCAGCACTACCCAGAAATGAAATTCCTGGCGGGGGAAGTAAATGCAACGCCAGAAGGCAAGGCAACGGATGGCAAATCAATAGGCGAAGACTTGTTTGAGGCAGACAAGAATCAGCTCATAGAGTTCAACCGGACGGCGGCAGGTCTCCTTGTTCTGAAATGGGCCATGACTCAGGATTATGAGGCTTTTACGCAATGCCAGAAAAACGAAGTGAAGCTTTCGCCAGAGGCTTTTGGAAGGTTTTGCGACCTGACAGCCTCTGTAATCAAAGACTCGGAAGCCCTCGATGCTATGATTACGTGCATGGTCATCAATGATTTGGGCAAAGTCAAGGACTTCGTCCGCGCCCTAAGCGAAAAGAACGGCATCGTGGAAGTTGATCACGACCGAGTCCTGGGCGAATCGCTTAAAAGCAACCCAGAGGACGTCCCAAGTTTCCAACGGCTTGGCAAATCTTACAGGAACATGATTCTTAGCGGTCTTGAGATGGATTTCAACATGGGGCAATTTGTGCAGGCTGAAAATATTCCTGCGAGCCTTGGCGGCCTTGTCGGAGTCCAAAACGAAATTCTTGACTTTTATCTGCTCCATGCCCTCTGCGACATAGCAGGTGCAGCCGGTCATGTGAGCCAAAGCGGCTCGCTGGTCATGACCGAACCGACATTTGTTGGTTTCGAGGTCGGAACCAAATCCCTTTCCATGCTAGGAGAAGGGAAAGGCGCTAAAGAAGTCTATGACGCTTACTTGACTGAACGGGCAGCTGCATGGGGCTTGGATGTTACAATGGATGAAGACAGGGCGGTAGCGCGGCTCTGCTGCATGATGAGGGTTGGCAACCGCAATGGCGCCGATAGGATAAAATCAGCGTATCATCCCCTGCAGGCAAACGTGAAGGAAATATTGACAAAGGAACTGAATACGTCCGGTGTAGATGACGGCATTGCGATTCTTCTCTACTACGCCCCAGCGATGCTGGTCAACCTTCAGGCAGCCTCAAAAGACAGCCCAGACCAGAATCTTGACCTTGGCCTTGAAACCCTTGCACGCCTGTATCAGGAAGCAAGAGTGGCAATCAGGAAAAGGGACGGCACAGGAGTTTTCACAGTGGATATCGCGCAAGTGGCTAACCGCGCAAAGGAGAACCCGTCAAGCCTCAAGCATGCTGGTTTTGAGGTTGAAGCAGTTTCAGCAAACGCAAGAGTGGTGCTCTTCGAAAAATCTGGGATTAGGCTAGATGAATTTCCTCGCTTGGACTCGCTTTCGCAATTGCCCGGAAAAAGAATAGTCTGCATTGGAATCGGGGGCGGATCTGATGTTGTCCAAGCGGCAATGCTGGGAAAGATTCTCAATGAGGCCGGCAAAGAATGCCCGGCCGTGATATCTGTCAGAACTGAAATTACAGGCTCGCAGGGAAAAGACGGAAAAACAGGCGAAAAAAGGACAGTGAACAATCCAAAGGATAAAATCGCCTCTGGGATATATACCATCGGCGAGAAGAGCAGCGGATCTGGGCGCTTTTTGGAGAATGTTCCAGCCTCCCAATTCGATGTTTATCTGGTGGTTGACAAGGCTGGCGAGTCCTTGGAGAAAAAAATCGAAACTGTCCTGAAGAATGTCGGCAATGTCGATGCGATAATTGCTGTCGATACGGGGGGCGACGCCCTCTACAAGGCAACAAGCGAAAATAACGCCAAGGCAACGCCCGAGCAGGATTTGAAGGTTCTTCAGGCGCTATCGAGGCTCAGCAATATTGACAAATTAAGCTGCGAAATAGCTGTTGGCGTGGACTCTCCGGCAAACGATGAAAAGATACTAAAGGATGCAAACGCGATGTATTACTCGCTTTCACCCGAGGAAACAACCAGTGTCCTGAACCAATACTCGGAATGGAGAATGGACGGATCTGACCAGACTAGATTTGGAAAGACGCCGCTGTCCTGGCAAATCGCATTACAAGGGGTTGGAGGATACACCTGCCTTAACCTTCCGAGCCGCGTTGTGACTGACGCCCGCAACCCCTGGAACCCCTTCGTGCACATTTCAAGCAGCATGGCACCTATTTTCATAATGGGATTGGATTCGCACGTTCAGAGTATTGAAGCCTGACAGTGGAGAAAATCTTTTCCTAGGAAATCCGCTGCTTCGGTTACTTCGAATAAGCCTTATTCTCCTTCGCATACCTCTTGAAGAACCACTGGGAAAAGACGCTGTCCGCCTTCTTGACCTGCGAGCGCTCAAGCGCATGGTAGTAGCTGCCCCTGTTCTCATAGGGGATGTTCAGCATGGGAAAGCCGTGCTTGTGCAGCACGAAGTTCATCAGCAGCCTACTCATCCTCCCGTTCCCGTCGCCAAACGGGTGGATTGTGACAAACTTGAGGTGCACGCAGGCTGCAAGTTCTACTGGGTGCATCTTGCCCTTTTTCTTCGCGTACCAGCGGAAAAACTCATCCAGCAGGATTGGGACTTCAATCGGGCTTGGCGGCATGAACCTGCTCCCTGATATCCCGACCTGGTGCTCCCTTATTTTCCCGGCAATATCCGGTTTCGTCGCTTCGAAAAGCTTCTTGTGCCAGTAAAGCACGGTCTGAAGCGAAATGTCCTTCTTGAAACCCAGCATCTCGTAAAAGAGCTTCTCGTGCGCCTCTGCCTCCTTGATGTCATCAACCGGCCTGGAGCGCGGCGTCAGGCCCCGCTCAAGGAGGTCGGCGGTTTCCCTGTATGTGAGCTTTGAGCCCTCTATCCTGTTCGTGTCATAGGTGAATTTAACGGAAAAGGTGCGGATTTGCTTTGCCAGCGCGGTCGGGGGCATTTTTTTCTCTTCTTTTGCGTAATTCCCGCGTATCCTGTCCAGCACCGGATACCAGCGCTCCCGGTAAATTTCGGCAAGGAATTGAAGTTTCATCTCCTCTAATTTGGCGGGAAGCTTGGTGCCGACGTATTTTTCCCGGGTTTCCACCCCTTTTTTGGTCCTTACGGTGTGCTGGAGGTAGTAGTAGGTTTTGCCGCCGACAAGCTTTTTCTTTATCGTAGCCATGGCATGTTATTACCCTTACAAATTTATAAATTTATGTATTTTAGAAGAAATGTAAGGGTATAGAAATAAGTCAGCATTGTCAGTTGTTTTCCTAGGAAATCCACTGCTCCAATCTTTTATCCTCGCTTCACCGGCACCCAACTGGGCGCATGTATATAAATGCCAAATGTTCCATTTATCGACGGTTGAGAGGGTCCAAAAAGGGGCACCGCTCTGGCACCAGAAGTCCGCGTCCGATGGGAGCACTTATTTTTCTTATTGGCACAAATGATATGTGGTCAAAAGAGAACATTTATATAATGTTTTGACCCCATAGTCGCAAGGAGTGATAAAGTGATAATAGTACCTAAATTTGTGCCCAGGTTAGTGCCAAAGTCATTGAGACCAATAATGGATATTGACTTTGAGGCACTTGAGAAGCGCGGTGTTTCCGTAAATAGATTTGTAAGCTACAAGAATTGTAGGAGAATAGAAAGAGTGGACAGACTCTTGAAGAAACGCAAAGACAAAATTGAAGAGGAAGCCACTGGTGAATTTATGAAAACTGTTTCTAATGACGAGATTAAAGGGGCGATGAGTTTCTTTAAACAACCAGCCATAACGGCAGGTCAGATTCGCATATATCGAAAGTTTTTTGAAGGAGTTAAGGATATTGGACCACACGACACTGTTATTGCAAGCGAAAGCTGCGGCGCTAGATCTTTGACCATAATTAAATCAGGTAAATCCCGACCAGATAAACCTAAACAAATAACACCTTAAATGTGCTTTGCGCCTTCTTTTACTATGTTTGAGAACAAGCGGACTGAGTTTTTCTCATGCGAAACGCCGGAAGTCCAGCATGGGAATGTGACTTTTTTTACAGCGCACTCTGGATGCGGCATAAGCCCCAATATTTTGCCTGATGGGTCGCAAATTCCTGCTATGTTTTGCTCAGAGCCGTTTGGGTTAACAGGATAATCTGCCTCTTTCATATTTCCATCAACATATTTTAGTGCAATCAGCCTTTTTTTGGAAAGCTGGGAAAGTGCTGCAGGGCTTTTTGGCACAAACCTGCCCTCGCCATGCCTTACAGGGCATTGTATGAATTTTATTCCCTCAAAATATTTGCAAACTGACCTTTGGGGCTTAAGATAAACCCACCTGTCCTCAAAGCGCGCTGACTCATTTGAAGCAAGGGTTGCCTGCTGCTCAAAAGATAAGCCAATGTTTGGAAGAGCTCCAAGCTTTACCAATACCTGAAAGCCATTGCAAATGCCAAGAACCGGCTTTTTATCAGAAACAAATCTCTCAAACTGGCTTTTGAAGGTGCTGCTCAGTTTGTTTGCAAGTACCCGGCCAGATGAGATTTCATCTGCAAAAGACCAGCCACCAGGAATTGCAAATATGTGAAAGTCTTCAAGGCTTTTCTCACCTGACGAAACATCTGAAAAATGCACTATTTGTGATTCTGCGCCTGCCAAGGAAAATGCATAGGCGAGCTCTGCTTCTGAATTTAGGCCAAACCCTGAAAGAACCATGCATTTTGGCTTTTTTTCCATATTTACCAGCCCATTGTCTTTTTCCATGCCTTTTCAAGCAAGCAAACCTCAAGCTTGAGAATGTTTTGCTTTTTGATGTCTATTGAAAGGGCCCCTGACTTTGACACTGTTCCTATTTTTTGAAGCTTAATGCCCCGCATCTTTGCCCTAAAGCTTTTTTCTTTTTTCTTTTTCACTGACACTATGAACCTTCCAGAAGACTCTGAGAAAAGAAGCTGCAAACCAGGAAGCCGGGAGTATTTGCCAAAGTCTATTGCTGCGCCAATATTGCCCCCTATGCAGCACTCTGCAATTGCAACCCCAATGCCCCCGTCAGAGCAGTCATGGCATGAAGCAACAAGGCCTTTACTTATTGCTGATGAAAGCTTCTTGTAAATTGCAAAGTTTTTCTTGAAATTCACTTTTGGCACGTTTGCCCCAAGCAATCCTTTCATTGAATAGTATTCTGAGCCGCCAAGCTCATTTTTGGTCTCTCCAATAATGTAAATTAAATCCCCGTTTGACTTGAAGTCAGAAGTCACTGCCAAAGAAACATTGTTTATTTTGCCAATTGCAGTGACCAAAAGCGTTGGGGGGATTGAAATTTTCCATTTGCCGTGCTTATAGTCGTTTTTCATGCTGTCTTTTCCAGAAATAAGGGGCATTCCATATGCAATGCATGCGTCATAAAGCCCTTGGCAAGCCAAAACCAGCTGTGCCAATCTATGGGCGCCTTCAGGGTTTTCAGGGGTATTTATCGGGTCAGACCAGCAGAAATTGTCAAGAGAGCAAATCCTTTCAAGAGAGCCGCCAACTGCAATATAGTTTCTTAGTGCCTCATCAACTGCATTTGCAGCCATTTGGTATGCATCCAAATCAACATAGCGCGGGCAGATCCCATTGCTTGAAACCAGACCTTCTTTCCTGTCAAAAAGAGGGGCAACTACCCCTGCATCAGACGGGCCTGAAGAATTTTTGCCGCAAAGGGGCTTTATTACAGAGCTTCCCTGCACTTCATGGTCATATTGCCTTATCACATATTCTTTTGAGCATATGTTTGGCCTTTGAAGAAGCATAACAAGCTCTTCACCAATATTGGAGGATGGGTCAATTGACGGCTCTGAGAGCTTTTTGCTTTTAAGCTCTGCATTAAGCTCCATTTGAGGAAGCCCATTATGCAGGAATTTCATGTCAAGATAAGCAACGCTTTTTGCGCCATATTTCACATGCAAAAAGCCTGATGAGTTGAATTCCCCTAAATCTGAGACTTCAACGTCCCTTAAATTGGCAAGCTGAACAAAGTCACCTGCTTTTGCAGGAGGCACAGCAACAGTCATCCTTTCTTGGGACTCTGACAGGAATATTTCCCATGGGTCAAGACCAGAGTATTTGAGAGGCGCCCTGTCAAGGTGCAGCATGCAGCCCGCAGAGCCTTGTGCCATTTCCCCAACAGATGAGGACAGGCCCCCTGCCCCATTGTCTGTAATTGCATTGTAAAGGCCATTGTCCCGCGCCTCAAGCAAAAAGTCAGTCATCTTTTTCTGAGTATAAGGGTCTCCAAGCTGGACTGCAGAAACTGGAGAGGCCTCATCAAGCTCAACTGATGAAAAGGTTGCCCCATGTATCCCGTCCTTGCCAATCCTGCCCCCAACCATAAATATCCTGTCGCCTGGCCTTGCTTGCTTTTTGTGCGTCTCTTTTTCCCCAACCTTTGCTGGCATTATACCGCAAGTGCCGCAGTAAACAAGAGGCTTTCCTAAGTAGCGTTCATCAAATACCAGGGCACCGTTTATTGTTGGGATGCCGCTTGCATTGCCCCCATGCTCAACCCCTGCCCTGACACCTTCAAGAACCCTGCGCGGGTGAAGCAGCCTTGGGGGGATTTCGCCTTTGTAATCAGGCTCAGCAAAGCAGAAAATGTCTGTATTGAATATTGGCTTTGAGCCTAATCCAACCCCTAAAACATCCCTGTTTACTCCCAAAATGCCTGTAAGAGCACCCCCAAAAGGGTCAAGAGCAGACGGGGTATTGTGAGTTTCCACTTTCATTGCAACATTCCAGCCAGGCACAAACTCAAATATGCCTGCATTGTCCTCAAAAACAGACAAAAGCCATTTTCTCTTTTTTGAAAGCTTTTCTGTTGCTGCTTTTATTTTTGACTTGAAAACAGAGTTCAGGAGCTTCTTTTTTTTGCCCTTTTTGAACTTTATTTTTGCATTGAATATTTTGTGCTTGCAGTGCTCAGACCAGGTTTGTGCCAAAGCCTCAAGCTCAACGTCTGTAGGCGAGTCTGACATGCTTATCTTTTTCCTTTCCCCAGCAACACCTCTTTCTGCAAAATAGGCCTTTATTGCCTTCATTTCAGCAAGGGAAAGTGCAAGAAGCCTTCTTTTTGACATTTCTGCAAGCTTTCTGTCAGGAAGGGAAAGGCTTATCTGCTTTACAAGCCCTCCGCCCACTGCCTCAACCCTTGGGATTAAATGGCCAAACCCATCTTTGCCAAATTCATTGGAGGACAGGACTGAAAACGTTTCAATCAATTCATTTGCAAGAAGCCCTTTTGCTATCTTTTCTGCGTCAGCTTTGGCTATTTTGCCTGATATCAGGTATTGTTTTGAAGTATATGCCTTTCCCTTAAGCCTGATTTTCAAAAGTTCTTCTATTGCCTGCTTTGAGGTATCTCCAGCATTGTCCTTTACCCCTGGCCTAAAGCCAACAGAGATTGCATAATTGAATTTTGAACAAGCAAAAAGCGGCCTGTCCACAGAAAAGCACTGGTTTATAGGGTCAGAAAACAGGCTTTTGCCAAGCTCATTAGCCTGGCTCTCAGAAAGCTGCCCATCTATTGAATACACCCTTAATACCCTGATTTTGCTTATCCCTTTTATCCCAAGCTCAGAGCTTATTCTTGCAATCAAGGCTTGGCCTGCTGGGTCTGGCAAATCCTGCCTTAGGCCAACCACTATGCTGCATGCCATATTCCCACAGGCTTAAAGCTCGGGCAGCATTTAAAGAAGTTTGTCAAAAATCCCCTATACATTTAAATCCTTTACCACATCTTTTCAGTTTTGGCTCTGTTTTATAAACAAGGTAGCTTTGAATAATTAGCACAAGCGGGGGAATGGGCTAATCTGGTATGCTTCCAGCTTTGGGGCAGGAACCATCCGCTTTTCATAAGGCGGGTTCCTGCTACCTCCTCAAGAGGTAGCCATGTAAAATGAGCCGGTAATAAGGCTCTGCTACCTCCTCAAGAGGTAGCTCTTGCAAAAAAGCTGGCGATCTGAGTTCAAATCTCAGTTCCCCCATAAGGTGTGGCTTGGAGAAAAAGGGTAAGCCTATCCGACATTGGGTTATATGCCACACCTTATGCCCATGCTTATGCCAATTAGTCCCTATGAAAAACCTTGTTTTGGTGGCTTGATGAAATATGGCAATGCCAATCTCTCTGGGAAATTCTTGCTAGGGCCAATGGCAGGCTATACTGACATTGCCTATCGCCTCCTTTGCAGAAAACAGGGGGCTGCAATGTGCTTTACTGAGTTTTCAAATGCCTCTGCAATTCTGCGAGGCTCAGAAAAAACCTGGGAGCTTATGAAAACCTGCAAAAAAGAAATGCCGGTTGGGATACAGATTTTTGGCTCTGATGAAAAGCAAATGGCATCTGCCTGCAAAAAGATAAGCGAAAAAGTAAAAAACGGGGAGCTTTTTGCCTGTTGCATTGACATAAACTTAGGGTGCCCGTCATACAGCGTGACAAGGGCGCAGGCAGGCTCTGCCCTTCTTAAAAAGCCAGAAAAGGCCGCCTCAATTGTCAAAGCCTGTGTAAAGGCATCAGAAATTCCTATAACTGCAAAAATAAGGGCAGGCTGGTCAAAAGACAATGCAGTTAAAACAGCAAAAGCACTTGAAAAAGCAGGTTTAGAAGGAATAACAGTGCATTGGAGAACTGCAACAGAAGGAAGAAAGAGAAATAAAGGATGGCAGACTGTTGCAAAAGTAAAGCAGGCACTTGAAATACCAGTAATAGGGAACGGAGGGGCAACTACTCCTGAACTTGCTGTTCAGTTCTTATCAGAAACAAAGTGCGACGCAGTAATGATTTGCACAGGAGCGCTTGGCAACCCAAGAATATTCAGGCAGGCAAACCAATTGCTAAAAGAAAAGGGAATAAAACCAGAAAAACTTAAGCAAAGACTCTCCTACTTCCATGAATATTGCTCGCTCGCAGAAAACTTAGGCATTTTAACTCCAAAAAGGCTCAAAGCACATGCAATGGAGTTCTTAACCGGCTTTGCAGGCGCAACAAAGGCAAGGAAGAGGCTTAACAGCGCAAAAACAGAAGATGAGATATCTGCGATAATTGCTGAATTTTCAGGAAACAGATAAAAATCTCATTACCAAAAGCACAACATGGACTTTAGGCAGTTTATTGTATCAGGCATAGTTGATGAGTCAAAAGACATCAAAACATTTAAGCTAAAGCCAGAAAGCAGTGAAATGCCAAAGTACAAGCCAGGAAACTTCTTTTTGCTAAGAATGGAAAACAAGCAAGGCAAAAAATTGCAGCGCTCATATTCAGTTGCATCTACAAAGGAAGAAGGAGGTCTGTGGTTTTGCATAAAGCACAGGGGAGATTTCACTGATTTGCTCTGGAGCCTCAAAAAAGGCGACAAAATAGAAGCAGATGGGCCTTATGGGACCTTTGCCTTGCAGCAAGCAGACAAAGAGCGGGTATTCATTGGCGGAGGGGTTGGGATTTCCCCTTTAAGGCCAATGCTGATTCATACAGTGAAAAATGAGAAAATAAGGGCTCATTTGTTCCACTCTGCCCATACATTTGAAGAGCTTGTTTATTTTGATGAAATGCAAAAGCTGGATAAGCAAAACAAGCTTTTCTCATTCCACCCCTCCATTAGTGGGGATGAAAAGCCTGAAAACTGGCACTGCCTTGAGGGAAGACTATGCATAAAAATGCTCAAAAAAGCCCTTGGAACTTTAGAGGGGAAGGCATACTATTTGTGCGGCCCAAAGCCAATGGTCAGGGAAATAGAAAATTCACTGGAAAAAGAAGGGGTTGCAAAACAAAACATACACAAGGAAGAGTGGGGCTGAATTTGCTTATTCTTGATATGTATATTTCTATACACTTATGTATAAAAAGGGAATCTATCTTAACTTGTCAATAAACCACTAGGATTGGTGATAAAATGGAAAAAACCGCAAAAATACTGCTAACAGAGGATGATGTCCCCAAAAATTACTACAACATACTGCCAGACCTGCCAACCCCTCTTTTGCCGCCCCTTAACCCTGCAACAAAAAAGCCAATCAGCCCAGAGGACTTGTTTGCGATATTTCCAAAGGAAGTTGTTAAGCAAGAGGTCTCTTCTGAAAGATTCATACCAATACCAGATGAGGTAAGGCAGGCTTTGCTTACAATGGGGAGGCCGTCCCCGCTTTTCAGGGCAAAAAGGCTTGAAAAGCATCTTAAAACACCTGCAAAAATTTATTTCAAGCATGAGGGGTTAAACCCTTGCGGCAGCCACAAGCCAAACACTGCGATTGCACAGACCTATTACAATATGAAGCAGGGAGTTGAAAACCTTGTTACTGAAACAGGGGCTGGGCAGTGGGGAACCGCACTTTCATATGCAACAATGCTTTTTGGCCTAAGCTGTGAAGTATTTATGGTAAGGGTAAGCTTTGACCAAAAGCCCTACAGGAAAATAATAATGCAAACCTATGGGGCCAAAGTTCATGCATCTCCAAGCAAGCAAACCAAGTTTGGAAAAAAGATGCTGGAAAAGGAACCAGACCACCCTGGAAGCCTGGGGATTGCAATCTCAGAGGCAATTGAAACTGTTGTATCTGACCCAAAGCACAAGTCAAAGTACTCGCTTGGAAGCGTTCTTAACCATGTGCTGCTGCACCAGACAGTAATAGGCCAGGAAACAAGAAAGCAGCTTGAAATAGCAGATGAAACACCGGATTATGTGATAGGCTGCATAGGGGGTGGAAGCAACTTTGCAGGCATTTCATTTCCCCTTATTTATGACAGGCTAAAAAAGAAGAACAATGCCAAGTTCATTGCTGTTGAGCCAAAGGTATGCCCAACCACAACAAAGGGCAAGTACAAATATGACTTTGGCGACACAGCAGGCATGACCCCGTTAATTAAGATGTATACTTTGGGCAAAGACTTTGTGCCACCAAGGATACATGCAGGGGGGCTTCGCTACCATGGAATGGCCCCTGCCATTTCTTCGCTCATTGACAGTGGCATCATAAGCCCTGTTGCATATGAGCAAAAAGAGGTTTTCAGGGCAGCTATGGAATTTGCCAAGACAGAAGGCATAATTGCTGCCCCTGAAACAGCCCATGCAATAAAGGCAGCAATTGACACTGCCCTTTTATGCAAAAAGAAAAATGAGAAAAAAACAATTGTATTCAACCTTTCTGGCCATGGCTTGCTTGACTTGGGGGGCTATGCCCAGCATTTGGAAGGGAAAATCAAGTGATTGGCTCTCACGTTGGCCTTTTCCTGACAAGAACAAGTGTTTTTCCTGCCCTTTTTTCGAAAAATCCCATTTTCAGGTATATTTTTGCTGCATGGTTTAAAGCCTGGACTTTTATGAGGCACTCTTGCACGCCTTTTTTGTCAGCATCATAAAGCGCTTCTGACATTAACTGGGAGCCTATGCCATGCTCCCTGTAATGGGAAAGAACCCCTAACCCTGCAATATAGCATTTTTTGTTCTTTATCCTGTAATGGCAAAAGCCAACAGGAAGTTGGCCCTTTTTTGCTATCAAAAACCTGTCCCTTTTCATGAGCCTGGCATTTGCGCGAGGGAAAAGAAGGCATATCAACTGCCTTATTTGCTCCATATCTGATTTTCTTGCCTTTGAGACTGAAAACAAGCGACCACCTAAAGGTCAATGAAATTGACTTCTATTGTGTCTTTTATGTCTATTTCTGCTGCCCTTCCCTTTTCTGCTGACTTTAGCTTTACTATAAGAGTGTCACCCAGTATCTTTTCCCCTTCATGCTCATGTATGTGCCCGCAAATCAAAAGGATTGGCTTTTTCTTTTCAACTATTTTTCTCACTGCCCTGCTGCCCACATGCATTGAGCCGACCTCATCAAAAAATCCATATGGAGGGGGGTGGCTCAACACTATTGAAAACTCGTCAACGCCTGCGTTTGAAAGCGATGATTCTATCTCTTCCTCAGAAAGCTCGCTTGGCGTGCCAAAAGGCGTTTTGTTGCTTCCGCCCAACCCAACAAGGTTCCATTCGCCAAGCTTTACTTTTTTCCCATGCACAAATATTCCTTTTTCCTTTAGCTTGTCAATTACTTCAGGAGGGTCCATATTGCCGTGAACTGCATAAGGCTTTTTGAAAAGCGATATTACCTCTTCTGCGTATGAGACTGGCCCTCTTGTTGTCAAATCACCGCAAAAAAGAACAGCATCATACTTTGACTTTGCTGAAGCAGCCCTGAGCCTGTCAAGCAAAGATTCATCTGAGTGCAGGTCAGAAATTGCAAGAAGCTTCATATCTCTCACTTTTTATGCCCAAGAACCTGTTTTGCATGCTTTTCAAATGAAGACTTGAGCTTTTCCGCTATGAAATTGTGCGATATTGCATCTGCCTTTGAGGCAATTGCAAGCTTTGCAGCCAGGCTTCTGGCTATTTTTCCCCTTAGCTTTTTTGGCGATGTGCTGATAAGCGGGTGCTGGAATATGAGCCCATGCTTTGGAGGCCTGCTTCCTGACCTCAGATGCTTGAAAAGCGCTTTTTCTGCCCCAAGAACCTGTATTGTGCTTGAAGGGAATGTTGAGATTTTTTTCAGCCCCCCTGCCTGTGCAACAAGCTTTGCTGCCAAAAGCTCTCCTGCAAGATAAGACATGTTTGGGCAAAGCTCTTTTGCGATTTTTGCCTCATACTTTTCTATTTCATCCCTTAACTTCCAAAGAAGCTGTATTTGCACTGCCAGAGCATTTACCTGCACAAGGTCTTCCTCAGAAAGCTTGGTCCCAACACTGGATGACATCTTGTCCATTATTGACTGTGTTTTTGGGCCAAATGCCTTTTCAATTGCAGCCCTGTCAGGGTTTTTCCTGTCAATAAGCAATACGCCTTGCACATATTTTGTTGGCTCTTTTGCCCGAAATTCAGGGAAATACATGCCATACCATTCTGTGAGGCGCTCAAAAAGAAGGTTAGAGCTCTTGTTAAGCTCATCAACTGCCCCTACTGACTGTATCAGCAGATTGTCCCTTGAGCTGATTGCCTGTTTTACCTTTTTCCTTGCTTTTCTGAAAAAATCCTCTCTTGAGCGTTTTTTTGGCATAAACTCAACTCCCGACTAATTAGCCTCATAATGTTTAAAGAGCTTTACTAAGAATAAACACTCATGAAAACCGAAAAGCTCATGGATGTGGCAATAAGGCGGTCTTTTCTCATACCCTCAAGTGAGATATATGGCTCGCCTGCTGGCTTTTATGACTATGGAGCAGTTGGGTGCGCAATAAAGAGGAAAATAGAGGATTTGTGGCGTCTTGAGTTTTTACAAAAAGAAGGCTTTGTTGAGATTGAGACTTCGATAATAGTGCCTGAAGCTGTGCTAAAGGCATCTGGGCACACGCAAAGCTTTGCAGACCCGCTTGTTACCTGTTCCTCTTGCAAGAACAAGTTTCGGGCAGACCACCTTATCGAAGAAAATGCTGCAGCAAAAAAAGACAAGATAAAGGCAGAAGGGCTTTCCCCGAAAAAGCTGACTGAACTTGTCAAAAAGTACAAAGTTTTGTGCCCAAACTGCAAAAAGCCAACTCTTTCGCAAGTGGGCTGGTTTAACATGATGTTCAAAACAAATATTGGGCCTATTGAAGGAAACACAGCTTACTGCAGGCCAGAAACAGCGCAAGGCATTTTCCTTGACTTTGCAAGAGTGATAAGAAACCATGGGAATTGCCTTCCAATTGGCATAGGGCAGGTGGGAAAAAGCTTCAGGAACGAGATTTCGCCGCGCCAAGGGCTTGTGAGACTTAGGGAAATCACGCAAATGGAGCTTGAATATTTTTTCAACCCAAAAGATGATACTCACAAAAAGTTTGAGAGCATAAAAAAAGAAAAGCTAAGATTCATTTCTGAGGATGGAAAGAAAGAAGAAATAGAAATTGCAAAGGCAGTAAAGGACGGCATTATACCAAACCAGATAATGGCATATTTTCTTTACAAGGAAAAAATGCTTTACATTGCAGCAGGAGTGCCTGAGGATAAAATATCTTTCCGGAAAATGCCAAAACAAGAAACGCCGCATTACTCAAAAGGAAACATAGACATGGAAGTTGAAACCTCATATGGAACAATAGAGACAATTGGCACTGCTTACAGGACTGATTTTGACTTGTCATCACACTCAAAGCATTCAGGAAAAGACCTGAGCATATTTGTTGACTCTGAGAAAAAGAGGGTAATGCCCCATGTTGTTGAGCCTGCGATTGGGGTTGACAGGCTTTTCTGGTGCATGCTTGAGCACTGCTTTAGGGAAAAATCAAAACAGAAAGACTGGGAATGGTTTGACTTTCCCCCAATAATTGCCCCTTACCATGCCTGGGTATTTCCTTTGATGAAAAAGGATGGGCTTGATGAAAAGGCAAAACAAGTTGAGCAATCTCTCAGAGAGGCTGGCTTAACTGTATATTACCAGGGAACAGGAAGCATTGGAAGACGCTATGCCCGCGCAGATGAAATCGGAGTTCCTTATTGCATTACTGTTGACTATGACACAAAAAAAGATGAAACAGTTACCTTGCGCTTTAGAAATGATGGAAAGCAGATAAGAATGAAAATCCCAGAATTGCCAGGAAAAATACTTGACTTTGTGAAAAAAGGAAAAGTAACTGGCTAAATCTTCCCAATCTTCAGCTCAGCTGAAGAGACAGAAAATCCTCAGATTTTCTGGATCTCTTTGTTCAGTTTCTTTATTTCCTTCAGCGCAGCCCCAACATAGTCGTCTGTTCCTTCTTTTTTGCATGCATAGGCAATTGATGAAGAGGCATTTATCCTGTGATATGGCATTGAGTCAGACCAGACTGTGCGAAGCACTTTCACTGTCCCTGCAACAGAGCCTCCTTGTGTTCCTACTCCAGGTATTAGAAAGCAGAATGGCTTTTTTGAGTCATAAAATACCCACAAGGCAGCCTCAAGCTCTTCTTGTGAAGTGGCACCAAGCACTGCGCCAATGCCAGGGGAATGCCATTTTGTGATTTTCCTTGCTACTTCCAAAAACAGCTGCTTGCTGTTGTCAAGCACAAGCGATTGAAAGTCCTTTGCGCCTGTGTTTGAGGTCCTGCAAAGTATGTAAACCCCTTTTCCAGCTTTGCAGTGCTCTAAAAAGGGGGAAACACTGTCATACCCCATATAAGGTGAAACTGTAACTGCGTCTGCGCCCCAGAATGAAAATGCTTCTGCAGCATATGCCGCGCTACTCTTTCCTATGTCCCCTCTTTTTGCATCAAGTATTATTGGCAATTTTCCTTTGTACTTGTCAATCAAAGCCTTTAGTGCGTTTAGCCCGTCAAACCCATACTGCGCAAAAAAAGCATAATTTGGCTTTATCGCTGAAATTGATTGGCTTTCATTCAAAGCTGCGTCAATTATTTCTGAGAAAAAGTAAACTATTTTCTCTCCTCTTGGCTGCAGAAGAGATGATGGCATTTTGTCAAGCACTGGGTCAAGGCCAAAGCATACAATGCTCTGCCTTTTCTTCGCAGATTCTGAGAGCATTTCAAGGTAATTCATCTAAACACCGTATTTTTCCTTGTACTTTTTGTAATTTTCCATTATTTGCTTTGTCACATGCAGCTTTCCGTTCACTTTTTTCTTTGAAAGGTAGTTAAATGTTTCATCAGCAGACACAATTGGATAAACTTTGGTATTGTGCTTTTCCTCAAACTCCAAAATCGCGTTTTTCCCGTCTTTGTCCTTTTCCTGCCTGTCTAGCAGGATGAACAGGCCTGCAATAGAAATGTCTGCAGCTTGCTTTAGTTTTGCTATTGCCGCGTCCTTTGCTGCTCCTGTTGTAATCACATCATCAAGGATTAATGCCTTTTGGCCGGCTGACACATTGGCACCTACAAGTGCCCCTTTGTCCCCATGCTCTTTTGCCTCTTTTCTGTCAAAGCACCATGGCTTGTCAATTCCTTTTGCTGCCAGGGCCATTGAAACAGACACTGCCAGGGGAATTCCCTTGTATGCTGGGGCAAATACCAGGTCAAACTTGCCTGGCTCAAGCTTTCTGCTTATGCTCTGTGCAAATACAGCTGCAAGTGCCCTTGTGAACTCGCCTGTGCAAAATGCCCCGGAAGTGAAAAAGTAGGGGGAAACCCTTCCTGACTTTAGGGTGAATTCGCCGAATTTGAGAGCCTTTGCAAATACTGCAAGCTCTATGAAATCAGTTTGGTATTTTTGCATCAATATATTTTAGGAATGCGGCTTTTTAGTCCTTTGCTCAAACAAAAAAAGAGAAAAATAAAAAAAGAAAAAGAAGGCTTACTCTTCCTTCTTCTCTTCAGCAGGTGCTTCCTCAGCCGGTGCTTCCTCTGCTGGTGCTTCTTCAGCCGGTGCTTCCTCTGCTGGCGCGCCGCCTTCAACTTTTTCTGCGACTGCGCAGCTTGGCTTTACAGAGGTTACTCGAATCCTTATCTTGTCCCCCTGGGAAGCTCCTGGAACGAATATGACAAATCCGTCCTTTTTCGCTATTCCGTCGCCCTTTGCTGCTACTGCCTCAATGGTGACGTCAAGCTCGTCTCCTACTTTAACTGGTTTTGGCATATCATTTCCGCCAAATCCTCCTCTTCCAAATCCCATTCAACTCAACTCCTTTCTTTCATTTTATTTACTTAATGGGAATACACGCACTAAAAAGCTCGTTATCATTCCTTTCAGTCCCACGACCTCAAGTAGAGCATACATCCCCTTGAATGAGTTAGAACTGACCTGTTTATAAACCATGCGTTGGGGCTAGGCCAAAAACAGGTCAATTGCCCCTGAGGAAGAAAGCAAAAATGTGACCTGAGAAAGTGGGGCAACAAAAGCAAAATACATGGCAGACTTTTTCAGGTCAGTTTCTGCGAATGACAAAAGAAGGGAGGAAACAAGTGCATTTATGAGCAAATAAGCCTGGCAGGCAGGAACAAGAGAGGAAAACAATGTGCCTTGGCCCCCTGAAAGTGACGGAGCAAGGAATACTACTGCCCCAAGTATTGCAGGCACAAGCACTGACGAGGACGCAAGGATTGTGTACCTTTGCACTGAAAGAAGGGCTGAGCGTTCCCTGACCAGTGCAAAAAATGACACCACGTCTTGTGCTGCCTCCCTGAGCGCAAAATACATGTTTGCGCCTGTCTCATAAGAAACCACAAGAAGAGAGAATGCGCGCTTTACAAGAGGGGAAGGGCAGTGCAAATAAGCTGCTTTAAGCGAATCTGAAAAACTTTCCCCTGTCTTTTGGCGCCTTAATGCAATGCCAAAAGCCTCAGAAACCCTGCCAAACCCTGCTTTTGAAAGGAACAAGAGCATCTTTTCAGCAGAAAGCAGCTTGTGGGTTGAGGCTGCGCTGTAAAGGGCATCTGGAAGCAAAAGCTCTGCCTGCTGTACTTGCCTGTGCGAAAGATACGAAGCAACTGAGTATGCTGCTGGCGCAATGCAAAGTGAAAGGGCAAAAAGCACAAGATTCTGGGAAGCAAAAAAGAATGCTGCAAAACTAAGGGAAACTGCTGTTAGCAGCAGGGCAAACGCCTGCCTGCCATATGAAAAGCCTTTTTCCTTCAAGTATTCATCAAAAATTCTGCTGTGTTTTGGGGCTTGCTCCCTTGCAGGAGGCAAAAGCAGGAACATTGTTCCAAGAGTGACAAAATTAAGAACAGGGAATATGAAAAGAAATGCAAGCCAGATTTGCCATTCATAAAATGGAGATGACAAAATCATTGGTGAAACTGCTGCAAATACCGTGAAAAAGGACGGAATTAGCGCAGAGGCCGCTATAAAAAGTATTGCAAGAAGCGAAAAGCGGGAAGACTGGGTCCTCATCTGGGAAAGCTGGGATGCTGAAAGCTCCTCTGCTGTCCTTTTGAGTGACTCTGCCTTTGCTCCTGTCTCATAGATTGATGAGAGCATCAAAATCGCCCTTTTTATTGTAAGCGACTTTGTTGATGAAGACATATCTGCAAGCGCTGACTGGACTGTTGAGCCTGACTTTATTGACTTGAATGCTCTTAAGAACTCATTCGAGAGAACATAGTCCTTTTCTGCGATTTTTTCCATGCATTTCTCAAAAGCAAGCCCAATGTCAATATAAACTGCAAGCTCGCGCAAAAGGAAAGGAAGCTGGGATTCTGCAAGCTTTGTTCTTCTTGAGGCAGCAGCCTGCGGGGCAAGCAAAAAGGCGGCAAACAAAAGGGAAAAGCAAAGCAAAAGGCCTGCAGTTGACTCTAACAATGTCAGGAAAAAAAGGCTGACAGCAAAAGCAGCAATTGAAAGGACAGAAGATATGAAAAGCGAGCCTGTTAGATAGGCTTTTGCATCAATTTTTCCAATTCCTGCTGCAGTGAAGTGGAACAAGAGCTTTTGCTCTGAGCTTTTTGAGAAAATTGGAATCTTTAGTGGGAATCTTGACACAAAAGCAAATGCTCTTGAGGAAAATCCCATCAGCTTTTCCCCCTGTAAAGGAATTTTTGTATTTCAGAAAATGACTTGTCAAACCCATGGACCTTCTTTTTTGAGAGCAGGAATCTTTCCCTTTTTGCAATTTCCTTTTTTACCTCATTTTTGTGCATGCCAGTGCCTGCTGAGATTTTTTCAATAAGAGTGCCAATGCTTTTGGAAAATGACTTGCCATCATAAACAATGGCTGGCTGCAGTATTTGCCTTGGGTTTGAGACCGCGATTTGCGTAAGCTTGCGCAATTCCCCTACTTTTCTTTTCTTTGAGTCATAGGTTGATACCCTGCGCTGGACAACAAAAAGCTCGATTCCCTCCAAATCCGCCTCAAGGCAACCCATCATGCGCATGCGAAGAAGAGCATCCCTTGAAGACTGGGCATGGAATGTTGTATAGCAGCCTTTTGCCTGGCCTGAAAGAGCAGACTCAACAAATGCCTTTGCCTCGCTTGCTGTTCTTATTTCCCCTACAACCACCCTGTCAGGCCTCATGCGAAGAGAATCCCTGACCAAATCAACCATGCCAATCCCTGACTCCTCAAAAGGCAGCAGCCTAAGCTGATGAGAATGTGAAATGCGGATTTCAGGGGTTTCTTCAATCAGCAGCATTCTTTCTGACTCAGGCACAAAGCAAAGAAGGGCATTGAGGGTAGATGTTTTCCCGCTTGCAGTGTTTCCTGCAAAAACAGCAGACATGTCTGCCTGTATTGCAAGTGACAGCAAAGCCATTGCCTTTGCATTGTATGTGCCAAACCTAAGAAGGTCAAAGGGCGAAATTGGCTGCCTGCCAAATTTCCTTATTGTAAACTCGCATGAGGAAACAGGCGGCATTGAAGCATGGAGGCGTGAGCCTTCCTCAAGAACTGCATTGAGCCTGGGCTGCTGGGCTGTCAGCCTCCTGCCAAGCCCTCTCCCTAATCTATTCACAAGTGAAACAAAGTATTCCTGGCTTTCAATTGAAACATTGGTTTTTTTCCAGCCGGAATTTTTCTTATACACATAAACAGGCCTTTTTAGGCCAACCATTGCTATTTCCTCAAGCGAATCATCTGAGAGCATTTCCTGCAAAAAGCCAAAGCCATATGTCTGGAGGAAAATGGCCCTTGACAGGTAAGAATGCTGGTCAGAGTCAAGCTCAATGCCCTGTTCCTCGCACTCAAGGCCAAGTGTCTTTTCAACAAGCTTTTCTGCCTGGTCTTGTGGCCCGACTTCTTTTGCCTGTGTTTCTTGCCTTAGCCTTTTTGCAACAAGAGCAGCCAGCTCCTGCTCATCAGCAGAAAGCTTTTGCAGGCTAAGCCTGTACTTTGCTTTCCAGGCTCCAAGCTTCCAGCCAAGGCTGGCCAGGCAATCACCCTTTTTCCCAGGAAAGTTTGTCCCCAACTTTTATTCCAAGCCTGTCAGTCATTTCACAAGGCAGCTCAAGCAAAAAGCTTGCCTTTTTTGTTGGAGTGACAAGCTTTGTGTTTGGAGGTATTTTCCTGAATATTTCCATTACTCCTTTGCCTTCTGACAAATAAACAGCATCAAACTCCTGTTTCACAAAATTGGAATGGATTGGGTGTATGTCCTCTGAGTCAAATACAAAAAGGATTGGCACTGTTTTTGGCCTGAACATAAGACCGCGCATGCGTGAAAAGTCATCATCAGCAATTTCAAGCCTTATTTTTTCTGACTTGCCGTTTGAAATATTGGAAAGCTCTGTGTCAGGGGTGCCAGAGCCAGCCAATAGGACAATTGCCACAACCATGCAAATCAACAGGACTGTGAATGGGAGATTGGCAGTGCTTTTTGTTTTTCCCTCCACCATTATTACCTTCCGTACTTCCTCCTCCTGCGCGAATATTGCCTTAATGCCTTTGAAAATTCCTTTGAGTCAAAGTCAGGCCACAGCTTTTTTGAAAAATAATATTCTGAGTAAGCTGACTGCCATGGCAAAAAGCCGCTTGTCCTTATTTCGCCAGAGGTCCGTATCACAAGGTCAGGGTCAGGAATGCCTGCAGTATAAAGCAAAGAAGAAAAGTCCTTTTCATTTATTTTCTTAACCCCTTTGCTGATTGCCTTGTTTATTGCGTCAATGATTTCCCGCCTGCCCCCATATGCCAAAAGAAGGTTTAGCTGGTATTTTGCGTTTTTTGCTGTCTCCTTTTCAGCTTGGCGCATCTTTTCCTGCACCTTTTTCGGGAATGAGGAAATCCTGCCAAGAAAGCGCACTTGCACCTTGTATTTTCTGTAATCCTGCTTCAAGCCCTCTGAAAGCTTTCTGTTGAAAAGCTCGAAAAGCCCTTTTATCTCTTTTCTGTCCCTCATGAAATTTTCAGTTGAAAAGCCCCACATTGTAAGCGTCTTTACCTTGTGCCTTCTGCACCATTTGAGGACATTTGCTATGTTGTCTATCCCCTTTTCATATGCCTTTCTCACTGAGATTCTTTTCTTTTTTGCCCAGCGCCTGTTTCCGTCTGGTATTATTGCAATGTGCTTTGGCTTCATCTAATTCCTCCCAGCATGAAAATTTGGCTGTGAAGCTATTTAATCCCAGAGGAAAGCATTTTCCTTAGCTTTGCGTATTTTGAGAAAAAGCGGACATAGGCAGGGGAAAGGGTGCCGTGGATTTTCCTTTTTGCGGAAATAAGCGAGTTTCTGCCAAGCTTTTTTATCCCCTTAAACTCAACATAAGCCCTTCCCACTTCAGATGCATGGTGCGCATCGCTTCCTGCAAGCTGCACTTTTTTGTGCTTTTTAGCAAAAGACAGGGCTTTTTGATTGTATGACTGGTTAAATGACCTTGCATTGAAGACTTCTATTGCATGTATTTTTTTGAGCTGGTCTTTTGCCACTAAATTTGGCCTTACCCCTTTCCTGAACTGGTCATAGGGGTGGGCGCAGCAGCATACTGCCCCCTGCTTTTTTACCTCATCAAGAACAGCAGAAAGTGGGCCTGGGACAATTCTTTTTTTCACAAAATAAGCAAGAAGGTCCCCCTTGCCAGTGGTTATTTCTTCGCCAATTATTACTTGAAGGGGAAGCTTGCACGCAATTTTTTTTGCCTCAAGAGCGCCTGAAATAGTGTCATGGTCAGTTATTGCAATTGCTGACAAGCCTTTTTTTACTGCAGCCTCAAGAATGCCTTCAATATCTGCAAGTGAGTCAGGAGAATAGCAAGTATGGACATGGCAATCTGCCTTAAATGGGGTTTTCATACCCTTACCCCTGACAGCCTTTTTGAGACTATGCTGGCATATGAGACAAAAAGCGAAGGGTTTAGCATGTGCGCCCATTGGTCCATTTTGCCTTGCTCTGAAAGCAAATCCTCGAAAAACAGGCGTTTGGCAGCACAAAAGAAAAACTCATTTGGCTGGCCCCCGCTAAGATTGAGTGCTGAGCGAAAACCCCTGTGAAGGGAAAGGTCAAGCAAAAACTTGCTTTTCCACTCCTGCTCATACTTTTCAGGCTGGCCAGAATTCTTGCCTGCCAAAAGCCCGCATTGGGAGCCAAAAAATACCCCGCCGCCTGTTGTTGCCTTTACTTGGCCTGCTGCATCGCCTGCAAGAAGGATATTATAGCCTGCTTTTCTCATTGCTGTTTTGCCCCTTAGGGAAATTGGTATTATTGCTGCAAGCTTTGCATCTGGCTTTGAGGTTATGCCCAGCTTTTTCACAAACCTTTTGTAATACTTGAGCGGGTGTAAAGGAAACCTAACCCCCAGGCCTATTTTTGCCTTGTGTTCATTGATTGGAATTGCCCAGCCAAAAAAGCCTGGAAAGTCCTTTGATGAAAGGTAAACCTGCGTCTGGTGGGGATTTTCGCACTTATAGTCAAAAGTTCCTTGCATGCATGCAACATATGAGCTTATTTTCGGAAAACCAAACTTTTGGGCAGTAAAAGATGCTGGCCCGTCTGCTGCAATTATGTTTTTTGAAGCATAGCCTGAAGTTATTTTTTTCCCAAGCTCAAGCTTTCCCCCTTCCTGCACAAACCTGTCAGCAGCAAGCCTGTCAAGAGCGCTTCTTGAGACAAGCATAGCATACTCATGCTTTGGGCAAATCACAAATTCGTATTTGCCGCAGAATATTTTTGCAGAAGTAATTGTATTGAGAATTGCCTTTTTGTAATCAATGTATGGGAGAAGAGAGTCAAGCCCGCTTCTTGAAATCAGGCCAGAGCATGCCTCTGGCTGGCCAATTGACTTGTGCTCCTCTGACAGGAGAGTGGTTTTGCCTTGCATGCATGCTGCTATTCCTGCAAAGCAGCCGGCAGGCCCAGCCCCCACAATATGGACGTCTACCATGCAAAAACACAAGGACAGGTTAGGTTTTTATATATGGCTGCAAGAACAGAGGTTTAGTCGCTTTTGGAAGGTTTGGAGTGTAGCCAATGGTCGCATTTGAATTTAACCCGCAATACCTATCTTTCCTGATATTCATTCTTGCAGCAGTGCCAGGACTGGCAGTTGGCTGGCCTCTCTTCAAAAAGTCGCAGCTTTCAAAAACCGAGAAGTTTTTGCTCTCATTGTTTTTGGGCCTTATAATAAGCCCGTCACTGATGCTTGTTGAGGGATTGGCTGGCATCAAGTTCTCGCTTACCCTGGTTTACATCAACTTTGTGCTCATAACCGCAGCAGGGATAGCTTGGGGAGTAAAAACAGGCGCATTCTCATTAAAGCCGCCTGAAATTGACTTTAACAGCATTTTGGAAAAGCCCTATGAATTTGCAAAAGCCAATGGGCCAGGGCTTGTCCTGATAATAATTGTGCTTCTTTCATTCTGGCTTCGGATACAGACATTCAGCCCCATTTATTCTGAGCTTGACCCTTACTTTTATGTTTATGGCAGCGGCCAGATAATAAGGGAAGGAATTGTGCCTCCAACTGATGACACTGGCTGGTGGCCAGAGATAATGACATCGCACAGGAGCACTGCAATAAAGACATATCTTGAGGCCCAGTGGTTTGCTGCTTATACTGGGGGGGCTGAATACAACAATTATCTGCTTTTTGCAATTGCCTCATGGCTTCCGCCAATATCTGCAGCATTTATGGCATTTGGCGCTTACCTATTAATCGCATCAATTTATGGGAGAAGGTATGGCATACTTGCAGCCTTTTTGATGGCATTTTCACCAATCTCAATATTTAAGATGTCTGCAGGGGTAAATGAGGCTGCGCCAGTAGGCATGATGATGCTGTTTGTTTCTGTTGGCAGCCTTGCATATGCTCTTGTGAACAAGGACAAAAGGGTTGCGCTTTTCTCAGGTGCTGCCTTTTTTGCGACAGTGACAGGCTCAAATTACATAAGTGTCCTTGCCCTGCCTTTTGCAGGCTTTCTTGTGCTCCAGTCGCTTGATTACTTTGTCAGGGAAAAGGACAACAAGCAGTTCCTTGAAATAAGCGCTTATGCATTTTCAGGGGCAATTATAGGCAGCATTTTAAACGGGATTTATAACGGTGCCCTTATAGGGGTAATGACCTCTGGCGCTGTTGTAATAATGGCTGCAGGCGCAGCATTTGCAGGCGCAATGCATTACTCTTCAGGGCTTGGCTTTAACAGGAACAAAAGGACAGCCCTTATTGGCGCAGGCGCATTTGTATTGCTTGCGCTTTTGCTTTTCACCCCTGTTGGAGACATTGCAAAGAGCCAGATAACTGGCTACATAGGGTCTGCTGAATTCAATTTCCCTCTTGACAGGACTATTGCAGAGCAAAATGAAGCAGGCACATCATTTGAGGGAGAGGGCGGTTTTCTTGCAATGGTGCCAAAAAACAGGATTTTGCAGGACCCTGAAGGGCTTGAGGTTGCAGCAAACATAATTTATTCTGCACTTGACATTATTTCAGTTCCATTCACAATCATAGGCAATGCATTGCTTCAGGCAATAGACGTTTTCTTCAACCTTCTGGTGGGAACTTCGCTTTCAACAAGCAACAAGCAGGATTCCTTGCTGTTTGTTTTCCTTGTAATATCAATAATGGGACTTGCGCTCAGGCATTTTTCAAGAAAAGGAGAAGCCAGGGAGATACCTTCAATAATGGTGATAGTGCTTCTTTTGATTGTGCCTGTCCTGTATGTTGGGGTAAACAAGATCAAGTTCACGATTTTCGCAGGCGTAATGGTTGTTGTTGCAGCTGCTGCTGCCCTTGGAGAGCTTGAGCGCTTTTTTGCATGGCTTGCAGCAAAGATGAAAAAGGAGGAATTCAAGGCATATGTAAAAGGCTCTTTTGTTGTTTTGATTGTGCTTGTTGCATATGCGCAGGCAACAATCCCTTCAGCATACCCCATATTCATACTGTCAAAGTCATTTGAGCCAAGATACCAGGATGACCCGGCTGCAATGATGCCAAAGCTTGCTGATTTGTGCGAAGGGCTTCAGCAGGTCAATTACTATGACCCTGAAATATGCTCTGCAGGGTATGATGAGACATTTGCAGATACAATAGACCAGCAGTTCAACCAAAAGGTCTGCTGGGTTTCGCAGATGACCTTTGATGAGCTTGTGCCAGGGGAATCAGAAGCACAGCAAAGAAAGGCTGCAGAAGCAAGGGCAGGGGCCCAGTACAGGTGCAACAGGCTTGCAGACTATTGGGTTGACAGCATGGAATGGATAAAAAACAATGTAGGTGACGCTGACAGAGTCACCTCATGGTGGGACTATGGGCACTGGATAAACTATTTTGGGGACAGGAAAACCGTGCTGAGAAATGAGCATGCATCAAGGGGCATGATTGGCAGGATTGCATATTCATATATAATCGGAACCCCGCAGGACCTTATAGACTCAATGAATTATTTTGACAGCAGGTATGTTCTTTTTGACCTTGAGCTCATAGGCTCAGGAAGCTTTGGTGGAAAATACGGCGCATTGAATTACCTTGGATGCGCCCATGATTACCAGACTTCTGTCAAGCAGGGACCTGGCACTTCTGACTGCGAATTTGAGCACAGCCCTGAAAGGGTGGTAATACCAAAAGTGCAGGCCGCCTCAACAGCATGCACAATATCCCAAACCCAGCAAAGGACAGGCGTTGTTGCATACCCAATAACAAAGACAGGGCTTGACCAGCAAAACCCAGTATACTGCGTCGGAGAGCTGATGCTTGGAAATGGTGAAACCATTTCAGCAACTTATTATATTGACAGGAAGGACGAAAATAACGACCTTGTGCTTTCAAAGGGCTTTTTGAGGCAGACAGAAGACCAGGGCTCTGTCGGAGTATATGAGCTTGTTTACAATGATTTGCTGGTATGGCCCCAAAACGGGACATTGGTGGGCGGCATGGAAGATGCAAAAACCGGGTTTTACACTTCAAACCTTTATGCTGGCGCTTACCTTGAGAAAATCCCTGGCTTTGAGCTTGTGTACAAGTCAAAGAACGGTGACGTGAAAATATACAAGCTGCTTAATTTCACTGGCAACAAGCAGGGCCATGTTGACCCTGACTCAATTGGAAGGACACAGTAGGCTTTTTCAGGCAAGTGTTTTGATGGGGGAAAAAAGTCCAGGAAAAATCAGGATGCTGCAAGGGTTCTTTGAGCATCATTCAGGGAAAAAGAAAAGCAACTGCGCAATAGTAATTCCTTTTGGAGGCCCATCATGGCTTCTTGGCAGGCACTTAAAGCATTTGCAGAATCAATCAACAAAGGATTTTGATGTTCTTCTTATAGGCAAAAAGCCAGGAAAACTGGGGAAAAAGCTTAATGTGCTTTGTTTCACTGAGCGCTTTTCGCTTGGCTCTTCAGGCGGGTTTGGCCTGGGCCAGGCACTTGCATATTTCATGGGATATGATTACATAATCACTTCAGACATAGACTGCCTTCCAGTGTCAAGAAACCTGGTGCAAAAGCTCAAAGAGCTTGCTGCAAAGGAAAAAAAGGCAGTGTTCCCAATCAGCGTATTTGACAGGAATTACAAGGAGGGAGAAACAAGGAAAAACCACATACCAAACCATTACAGCATATACCCTTGCAAAATATTTGAAAAAATGGGGTTTGCATACTTCAGGTTCTTCAAGGGAGGAGAAGATGTTGCATGGGTAAAAAGGCTGAAAATGGAAAACCTGCTTTTTTGCACTGACTCTGTACTTGTTGAGCACAAGAACCTTGAGTCAAACTATATTGAGGCAATGAAAGTGAGGGGAAACAAGTACATTTATTACTCAAAGAACTTCATAATTGCAAGCATATTTTTGTCAAGCTATTCCTTTGAAAAGAAAAGGTGGCTTTCAGGAATTTCATATGCAGCAAGGGCAATGCTTTCTCTTTTTGAGTACAGGCTGCTTTATTACAGCTACCCTGATATTTTGGGGCCAGCAACATCAGGAGGCCTGTCCCTTGATGTTAAAACCCCTTACAAAAAAAGGGCAACAAAGCTGATTGAGCTGAAGGGAAAATTAAAATGCACACAAGTACTGGTTGAAACTGAAAGAGGAAAAGGCCTTAAGTTCAGGAAAAAGGCCTGGCTTATCAAAAAGGCAAAGCCACTTGTTGCGCTATACCTTCTTTTCATGCTCTTCAGGGCAATTGCAAAAAGAGCAGACTGCCTTTGCCCGTCAAAAAGGTTCCTTGATGACTACAAGTTTTTCATACAGTACCTGATACTTGCAAAGCCCATAAAATACACTGATGGGAAAGTTTATTCTTCAGGCATGGGATGCTGGAGAATAGCCACAAGCATTGCAGGCTCTGTTTTGCTTTGCCCAATATTTTTAGCCAGAATAATTGTTGCAGTGCTCAAGGCAAAAAAGGCAAAATATCCCATAACAGTCAATAACATTGGCTATCATGCTAAAATGTACCTGAATTACCTGAAAAAAGCAGAGAGGGGATGATTTTTTGCTCAAGGCATTGCTTGGAATATACCAAAAGACAAGAATGCTTATCCCAATGCCAGTAAGGCGCTTTTTGAAGTCAGTTTATGAGAAAACAGGGGCAAAGGACAGCATTGTAAAGGAGCAGGTTTCACAGGTATATGGCTTTTACTCGTCTTCCAGGATAATAAAAAAAGGGGACCTGGTATTTGACATAGGCGCAAATATCGGGATATATACCATGGCTTTTCTTATGCTTGGGGCAAAAGTTGTTGCAGTTGAGCCGCAGCCAAAATGCATCCAGGTCCTGAAAAAGAAATTTTCAGGAAACGAAAATGTGGCAATAGTTGAAAAAGGGGTTGCACAGGAACAAGGCGAGCTTGAGCTTTTCCTCTCAGAGGGCATGGCTGCCACGACCTTTTCAGAGGACTTCAAAAGGCTTGAGGAAACAAGCTACAAAGGGGAATATACCGGAAAAATAAAAGTCCCTATAACAACAATGGATGCCCTCATATCAGAGCATGGAACCCCAAAATACTGCAAAATAGACACTGAAGGGTTTGAAGCAAAAGTGCTTGAAGGGCTAAGCAAGCCAATCCAGCACGTTTCATTTGAGTTTCATGCGCAGATGCTTGACGAGGCAAAAAAATGCGCAAACAGGCTTTGCAGCCTTGGAAATCCGTCTTTCAATTACATAAAATGCAACAGCAAATCATTCATGCTGCAAGAATGGGTCTCAAAAGACAGGCTTTTTGAGGAAATTGAAAATGGCATAAAGGCAAGCCAGGAAAGCGAAGATATTCTAAAGGACATTGGCGAAATCTACGCAAAATTCCCTGAAAAGCAGGAATAGGATTTAAACCTTTCCACAAGCTAAGTGAAAACATGATAAAAACCTGCGTAATTTTTGCAGGAGGGCTTGGCACAAGGCTAATGCCAATAACAGAAACAGTGCCAAAGCCTCTTGTGAACATAGGCAACAGGCCGATACTTTGGCACCTCATAAAATACTTGTCTGTTTTTGGGGTAAGAAAATTTGTAATAGCAACAGGCTACAAGCATGAAAAGGTAGTCGAATACTGGACAAATTACTGGAAGAGCAATCCAAAAGAGCTAGGGATAAAGCAGGAGAAAGGGAAAGCCAGCTTCAGCAGGAAAATGGAAAACTGGGAAACCATAATAAAAAACACTGGCTTCAAGAACGGGACTGCGAGCAGGCTCATGCAAATAAAGGACAATGTGGATGATGACAAGTTCATGGTTGCATATGGGGACAACCTTGCAGACATTGACATCAATGCCCTTGAAAACGCCTATGAAAAAAGCTCTTCAAAGGGCAGGCTGGGGGTAATCAGCGTTTACAGGCCAATATCCAGGTTTGGGGTTGTCAAATTCAATGGGGATGCAATTGAAAAATTCACTGAAAAGCCAAGGCTGGACCATTACATAAACATTGGTTTCATGGTCTTCTCAAAAGAGATATTTCCATATATGGAAAAGCTTGGCATAAAGCCTGATGACATGATAGAGCCAGTGCTTCTTACAAGCCTTGCAAAGCAGGGGAAGCTTGGCCACTATAAGCATGAAGGGTTTTGGGAGCCAATGGATGCATATAGGGACTATATGCATTTGAATAAGCTTTGGGAGGAAAACAAAGCACCATGGAGAAAATGGTAAATGGGGGCAATTTTATGGACTGGGACGGAAAAAGTGTGATGATAACAGGCGCAAGCGGACTTTTGGGGGGCTGGGTTTCAAAGAGCCTGGCTGAAAAAGGCGCAGACATTGTTGCGCTTGTCAGGGACAGTGTGCCAAACTGCTCTTTTTACATGGATGGGATTGACAAAAAGGCAAATATTGTCAGGGGAAGCATTGAAGACTATTCCCTTGTTGAAAGGACAATGAATGAGTATGAGGTTGAGCTTTGCATCCATTTGGGAGCGCAGACAATAGTCAGGACAGCAAACAGGTCGCCCTTGTCAACATTTGAGTCAAATATAAAGGGAACCTGGAACATTCTTGAGGCTGCAAGGAACAGCAGCCTGGTAAAGGCAGTTGTTGTGGCATCAACAGACAAGGTTTATGGAAAGGCTGAAAAGCTCCCTTACAAGGAGGAAAACAAGCTTTGCGCAAGCCATCCATATGATGTTTCAAAGGCATGTGCAGACATGCTTGCCTCATCCTATTGCAGCACTTACGGGCTTGCAGTTGGAATAACAAGGTGCGGGAATATTTTCGGGGGAGGGGACCTGAATTTTAACAGGATAGTCCCTGGCACAATAAGGTCTTTGCTCAAAAAGCAGCGGCCAGTAATAAGAAGCAGCGGAAAAATGGTAAGGGACTACATATATGTTGAAGACATAGCGGGGGCAAACCTGCTTCTTGCAAACAAGCTTCTTGAAAACAAGGAAAAGGGAGAGGCATTCAACTTCAGCCTTGAAAAGCCAAAAACCGTGCTTGAGGTTGTGCAGTCAATAACAAAAGTAATGAAAAGCGGTTTGAAGCCAATAATAGAAAATAAAGCCCCAAATGAGATACAAGAACAGTATTTGTCAGCAGAAAAGGCAAGAAAAAGGCTTGGCTGGAAGCCTAAATGGACTTTTGAGAGCGGCCTTGAAAAGACTGTTGAATGGTATAAAAAATTCATAAAATAAAAAAGGGGATTTTAATAAAAATACTTATTCTTGGAGCAACAGGCGTGGTAGGAACGCACATGAAGCATGAGCTTGCTGCAAAGCATAATGTGCTCACAGCAGCAAAAAGCTCTCCAACTGCTGATTTTCGGGCAGACCTGGCAAATGAGGAAGAGCTTGTCTCATTAATAAAAAAAGCAGGAGCACAAGTAATAATAAACGCAGTTAAGCCACAGATGTCAACTGACCAGATGGAAAAGGAAAAAGAGAAAGCCCTTAAGCTTAATGCTGTGCTCCCGCAAAGGATTGCCCTTCTTCAAAAAAAGCACAAGTACAAGATAGTGCACATAAGCACTGCATGGGTTTATGAGGGGATTGAAAATGACGTTTATACTGAAGCCTCTTCAACTTGCCCGAAAAATCACTATTCCCGCACAAAAATGCTTGGCGAAGAAATGACCAGGCTTAAAGGAACAGGCAATTTTATCATTGCAAGGACAGAGGGAGTTTATGGGCATGATGAAAAGCGGACAAACCTTTTTCTTAGGCTGAAAGACTCGGAAAGGGGAGCAAAGCCTGTTTTTCTTGCAAAAGACCAGTTTTCACAGCCGACCTATGGCGGGGAGCTTGCAAGGCAGGTCAGTGCGCTTCTTGAAAAGGGAAAAACAGGGTTTTTCAACTGCGTTGGCGCAGATTATTTGTCAAGGCATGAGTTTGGAATAAAAATTTGCAAGGAGTTTGGCATTAAGGCAAAAATAGAGCCTTTTTATGCAAAAGACAGGAAATTGAGAGTGCCAATGCATTTGCTGCTTGACACATCGAAAATAAAGGCAGTTGCTGGCAAGGTTTGCGGCCTTGATGAGCAGTTTGCTGCTTTAAAGAGGTTTGAAAATGATAATAAAAAATCTTGAAAAGAAGAAAACCCCGCTTGACGGCGCATTTTTGATAGAGCCACTGGAATTTGAGGATGAAAGGGGCAAGTTTTACAAGGTTTACAATGAGGAGGTTTTGAAAACCCCTGCATTTGTTGAGGAGTATTTGTCAGTATCTGGAAAAAATGTGCTGCGGGGCCTTCATTACCAGAAAGGCGAATTTGCGCAGGCAAAGCTGGTAAGGTGCACAAAAGGAAAGGTTTATGACGCAATTGTGGACCTGCGGAAAAGCTCGCCAAGCTTTTCAAAGTCATTTGCAATTGTCCTGTCTGATGAAAAGATGCAAAGCCTATATGTGCCAAGGGGATTTGCACATGGCTTTGTCTCACTTACGCAAGGGGCGCAAGTGCTTTACAAGGCAGACAATTCATACAAGCCAGAACAAGAGGCAGGAATAATTTGGGATGATGCTGACCTGAAAATCAGCTGGCCTGTAAAAGAGCCTGTTCTTTCTGAAAAAGACAAAAAATGGCCAAAGCTCAAAGATGCTGTGCTGTTTGAGTGATTTTCACTGCTTTAAACCAAAGTGCATTGTTTTTGGCTGGTTTGTAATTTTCATTATTATTACAATTGGCAGGGCAATTGCAAGAAGAATTGGCAGGAAAATCGCATAAGCAATGAGTTTTGCCAAATGAAAAGCAATGTTGCTGTTGTCTGATATCAGGAGAAACTTTTTGGGGCCTTGCCTATAATATGCTTTTTTTGCCATTATGCCAACAGCAATTGGCAGCATGTCATTGCACGAAGGCAAAAAGAGGGCATTTTTCCTGAAATTGGCAATTGCTTTTGCTGCAGCATGGAAAAACATTGCTTTGACTGGCGCAAAATATTGCCTGTATTTTATTTGCGACGGCTTTTTGCCGCAAAAGCAAGGAGAAGGAAAAATGCAGGCTGAAAAGTCTGTTCTCATCTTTTTGAACATTCTCTTTCCAAATGACAGGCAAAGCATCCCAAAAAAGGCTTTTGAGCCAAGCCTCTTCCAGCAGCTTGGAAAGAAGATAACCATTGCAAGGCATGAAAAAACTGCCCTGAAAATGTTCAGGAAAAAGCGCCTTGGGCTTTTTATGACTGCAATTGTATTCAGGACATATGCCCAGTAAACAGAAGGGGAGGAATATGCCTTTTGCCCTATTATGAATGGGTGAAATACCCTGTTGCTTATGAATGTTCTTTTTTCCTTTATCCTTTCTGCATATTCTGCGTCATCTGCACCCATGTAAACAGGGAAATAGTAAAGCCCGTATTTTTTGACAAGAGACGCTGAAAGCAGCGTGTATTGAGCAACGCTGGTATATGCTGCCCTTGTTTTCTCAGGGGGAATGATTGTCTTTGCTTTAGGGCCAATGAACACTGTTTTTGGGGAAACATAGCCATGCTTTCTGAGAGCATAAAGGCGCTTGACAAGCCTTTTGTCCTTTGGAAAGCAGTCAACATCAGCCAGCACCATATAATCGTATTGCTTTTGAAGAGCATACACTTGCCCTGTGAAAAATCCGCCTGCACTGCCAGTATCCCTGCTTCTTTTTGCAACCGCAAGGCCGAATTTGTAATTTTTCTTTTTCAGGATTTTGAGCAATTCCTTGTGAGGAAAGCTGCTGCCAAGGACAATTAACACGTCAAACTCCTGAAATGTCTGTGCTGCAAGAAATGAAAGGTGCCTCAAAAGAAGCTTTTGCTCATCAAAGCAGGGAATTATCACAACAAGCCTGCCATTGCTTGGCTTGACCTTGCGCATAAAGCTGACAAGCTTGGAAAACCTCATTTGCCCTACCTTTGGCTTTTCAGTTTCTCTCTTTTTGACCAAAACCATTCAACTGTCTTAGAAAGCCCGTCTTTAAGGGGCGTCATCTTGTATCCTGGCAGCATACCCTTGAGCTTTTCAACATCAAGGCACTTTGACTTTGCTCCAACATACCTGGAAGTGTCAAATTCTATTTTATCAAAGTCATAGCCAACCTGGTCGCATATCATTTTCGCAAATTCCCTGATGGAAAACTCCTTGCCTGCACCAATGTTCACAAGCTCATTCTCATGCCTTTCACTTACCTTGAGCATTATGTCCACAAAATCATCAACATAAACAAGCTCCCTTTTCTGATGGCCGTCTCCCCATAAAACAACAGGCTTGCCAGTGGTCTTGCCAAGTATTATTTTCCTTATAAGGTCAAAAATGAAATGCATCTGCTTTTTTTCTGCATGGTAGCCAGGGCCGTAAAGGGTTGACGGGACAAAGCACATGTACTTCATGCCATGCTGCTTGTTAAGCGCCAGCATGCCGGAATACAGCATCCTTTTTGTCATTGCATATGTGAAAAGGCTGTCAATCGGTATTCCCTTGAGGTAATTTTCCTCTTTTAGCTCAAAAGACGGGTCATATGAGCAGCTTGTCCCCATTGACACAAGCTTTGCCTGCGGCTGGAATTCTTGCCAGTATGAAAGCACATTTGTATTGATTTTCTGGTTTATGAGCCACTGCTCGCCAGAATGGTAAAGGCAAAAGTCGCCTGCCTGCGTCCATGCAGCAAGATGAAATATTGCATCAAACGATTTCTCTTTGCCAGCAAGAAAAGACTTTAAAGAGCCCTGAGAAGTAAGGTCGCATTTTTTTGAGTCAAGCTCCACTACTTCATGCCCATTTGATTTGAGCCTTGGGCACAGGTTGGTTCCCAAAAACCCGCTTGCGCCTGTAACCAGTATTTTCATGCTCATACCTCTTTTGGGGAAATCGGAAAGTAAAACTCGACCCCTTTTTCAATAAGCCCCTGGTTGTTCTGCAGGATTTCCTTTTTGAAGTTCCATGCAAGCACATAGTATATGTCTGGCAGGTTCTTGATTTCATCCTCCATCAGTATTGGCAGGTGCATGCCAGGCGAGTACAGCCCTTTTCTTAGAGGGTTTTTCTCAACAAGGCAGTCAAGGTACTGCTTTCCAACCCCAAAATAGTTAAGAAGGGTATTTCCCTTTACCGGCGCAGCAAAGCCATAGATTTTCTTTCCCTGCTTTTTTGCATTACCCAGGAACTCAAGCTCCTTTTGCTTGAGCTTTTCCACCTTTTCTGCAAATTTTAGATATGTGAAAAACTCATTGCTTGCAGTCTTTTGCTCTTCTTCAATGAGCTTTTTGAGCCTTTCAGTTTTTTGCCTTTTGCCCTCATGGGTAACAAACCCTATCACTGAACCCCCATGAATCGGGGATATGTAGGCATCAAACATTGAAAGCTTGTGCCTTGTAAGAAGCCTTTCAATAGTTTCCAGGTTGTAATAAAGAAGATGCTCATGGTATATTTGGTCAAATGCCTGATTTTCCATTGCCCTTTTCATGTAAATGAACTGCACAACAAAAACCCCGTTCTCATCCAAAAGCTCTGCTATGCCATCAGTCACTGAATGCAGCTCCTCAAGGTGGAAAAATATCCCTGAAGCATTTATCACATTGAATTTCCTTTTCATTTGTTTTGCAACCTCCAAATTGAAGAACTTGTTCAAAGTTGGTATTCCGTAATTATTCGCAATCACGGCAGTCCTTACTGATGACTCAACCCCAAGCACTTCATACCCAAGCCCCTTGTAGTGCTTAAGCTGCGTGCCGTCATTTGAGCCAATGTCAAGAACAGATTTTTTCTTTTGGCTGCTGAAAAACTCTGAGTCAACCTCTTGTGCCAGTTTCCTGAAGTGCTCATTAAGCGTCCTGGTAAGGCCTGACAAATAAGTGTGGTCCCCGAACATTACCTCCTTTTTAACAGTATAGTCAAGCTGCGCTGTCCTGCAGTCATGGCAAAAGACAACCCTTAGTGGGTAAAACGGCTCTTTTCCAACCTGCTCCTTTTTCAGGAAATTGTTGCCCCACGGATGCTTGCCAAGGTCAATGGCAAGCTCAAGGTTTTCTGAGTCGCATACTCTGCATTGCATTTTTTCATATCCTCCTGTTTTTCACAAGCTCTTCAAACCTTTTTTCAGCATTATCAAGGTTTGATGCAGTTATTGGAAAGGGCACTTTTTTCATGCTTTTCTTCCATTTTCCTATGCTTAATACCCCTTGCACAAGCCTGACAGGAATCAGCACTGTTCCTTTCAAAATCCTGGCCAAAAGCTCAAGCTTTGAGATTTTAAGAGTGACCCTGTCAATATAAATGTCATAATAGCCTTTTGCAAGAAAGCAAAGAAAGGCTGCAGGTAGAAGCAAAACCCTTTTTGGGGAGACATTTGAATATTTGCCAGACTCGCGGACCTTTTCAACTGAAAAAAACTGCTTTCCCTGCGCTTTGGCATCATGAAGTATGAACTGATTTGCATCTGATATTATTTTCCTCAGTTCATGCGCATCAAATGCATCTGCAATGTATGAATAATATGAATACCACATCAAATACTTGAGAATTGCGGGCGCGTCATAAGTGCTTACAAAAAGCAAGGACTTGAGAAGCCCGCCCACATACGGATATTGCTTTCCTTTTTGACCTATCTTGTGGAATACCGTATAGCCGACCATTGGGTGCAGAACTATCCCCTTATTGTAAACAATGGACTGCTTTTTGCTCTTGTACCTGCGCATTAGCTCATAGTCATCTCCGCCTTTCCACAAGTAGGGGATGGAAAAGCCCACCTTTTCAAATGCCTTTCTTGGGAAAAAGCTCCACTGGTTGAAATTGTATGCAAGGTATTTTTCCATATTCTCATTGCAGGTTGACACCGGGGAAACCACCTTCCCTGTTTCAAGGGCAAGCCTTGCCATTTCATGAAATGTCTTTTTTGAGTCCAAAAATGCGTCAAGGTCTGCAACAATTATCAGCTTATAGCCAAGCCGGTATGCAAGGTCCTGGCCAGAGAAAAAGCACCCTGCTGTGCCAAGCGGGTATTTTTCAAACCCATGTATTGCAGAAAAGCCTTTGTCAATTATTTTTAGGCCTTTCCTGTAAAGGAAGATAAAATCGACTTCTTTTTCTATTCCCAGCTTCTTCACATGCTTGTAAAACCCAAGAAGCTGGTCCTTGTCCCCAACAGGGCTAAATACCACTGTGTCCTTCTGCTTTCCTTTCCGCAAGTCGGATATTTTTTCAATCAGCCTGACTGTCGCCAGCTTCGCTGGCGATTTGTGCACGATAGTGCGCATGTTCGGAATTTTTCTTTTTGCCATGAAAAAAACCTATTTCCTGAAACTTTCAGAAAACCGCTTTACAGTTTCAGGTGTGCTGCTTATTTTGCATTCTTTTTCGATTTTTTCTGTGCTTATATTGAAAACCTGCTCCTGTTTTCCGGTTTCACTAAGATTTACTTTTGCCATTTTGGCAAATTCTTCCAAAGATATGTTTCCTTTGCCAACAATATTGTAAATTTGGCCCCATTTTCCCTTTTCAACAAGCTTTTTTGCTATTGAGGCAACCTCAAAAGTATTTATGAACTGGTACTTTGAGCTTGGGGAAATGAAAAGCTTGCCAAGCTTTAATATGTCGTAAGCCGGGCCTTTTGCCATGTTTTTCCCAACCATGCCCCCAAGCCTGAGAATCATCCAGCTTTTTGCGTGCTTTTTTGTGACAAGCTCTGCAATATATTTTGAAAGGCCATAGTTTGAAAGCTTTGCAGAGTCTATTTTGGCTTCTTCATTGCTTGAGCCTGTGCTTGACAGGTCATTGTAAACGTCTACTGATGAAATGTGCAAATAGTGGGCAAACTCAAAGTCATGCAAAAACCGCAAAGTTGAGGCAACATTCATTTCAAAGTCCTTTTCAGGCTCAGTATCAGCAAGCCTTTTGCTTGAATTGCCATTCACATTTATCAGAAGGCCGAATTTGCCCCCTTTACTTGCCTGGTAATTGTGCCTGTCAATGCCAACTGCTTCATTGCCCTGTGAAAAGACCTTGTAAAAGGCAGAGCCAACAAATCCCTTGTACCCAATTATCCCAACTTTCATTTTACCATCCCTTCAGAAAAATTCATAGCCTGGCCTTTTCCTTGTTTTTGACAAACCATGAATAGGTCATTTTTATTCCGTCCTCAAGGCCCACTTTTGGCTCAAAGCCAAGAATATTTTTCATCCTCGTAACATCAAATATTTTCACAGCATGGCCATCAGGCTTTGTCTTATCCCATACAATCTCTCCCTCAAAGCCAACTGTTTTTGCAATGATTTGGACAAGCTCTTTTATTGAGACTCCCTTGCCTGATGAGATATTTATGGGCAGATCGTCATGGTGCTTGTCAAGGGCAACAACAAGGGCATCTGCAACATCATCAACATATATAAAGTCCCTTACCGGCGAGCCTGTGCCCCATACCTGTATCTCTTTCTTCCCCTCTTGCTTTGCAAAATAAAACCTCCTTATCAGGCCAGGGATTACGTGCGAGTTTTTTTCTGAGAAGTTGTCATTTGGGCCATATGCATTGCCAGGGATGACTGATGCCCAGTCAAGTTTGTATTGCCTCCTGTAGGCAACCACCTGCAAATGGTTTGCTGCCTTTGAAAGGGAATAGAACATTGCATTTTCATCAGGAATGCCTGAAAAAAGATACTCTTCTTTTATGGGGTTTTTGGAGTTTTTTGCAAAAGAGCAGCCGCAAAAAGGGTAAATGAGCCTCTTTATCCCTGCTTTTCTTGCTTCCTCAAGAAAACACGTATTCATTGCAAGATTTTTGTAAATGAAATCAGCAGGATATGTTTTGTTCGCAAAAATGCCGCCCACTTTTGCAGCCAAGTGGTATACCGCATCTGGCGAGTGGTCAGAAAAAAGCTTTCTTGCCTCAGACTGCTCCAGAAGGTCATAGTCCTTGCTTGAAACCAAGGTAACTTTATGCCCTTTTTTCTCAAGCCTTGGAACAAGGCTTTTGCCTATGAACCCAGTTGCACCTGTGACAAGAATCTTCATTTTAGCACCTAATAGTTCTTGAACCTGAAATCCTTGAAGCCCTTGTAGCCTGCTATAAGCTCCCTTATGCCGTCCTCAAGAGAGTACTTGAACTCAAAGCCTGTTTTGATTATCTTTTCATTTGAGATTATGTAGTTCCTTTTGTCAGGGTCATGGCCAATCTCAGCCTTGAAGATATTAAGCTGGGGAACCTGTTTTTTTATGACTTTGCAAAGCTCCTCTTTTGAGATGTTGTAGCCTGGGTGGCCAAGGTTGTAAACATTGTCCTTCATGGCCTCCCAGTTTGCCATTGCCCACAAAAATGCCCTTGACGCATCCCTCACATGAAGGAAATTGCGCTTGAATTTGCTTTCAAAAAGCACAATTGTCCTGTCAACGCATGCCTTGAGCACAAAGTCATTCACAAGAAGGTCTGTCCTCATCCTTGGGGAAAAGCCAAACAAAGTTGCAAGCCTAAAGCAGATTACATCCTTGCTTTCCATTATCTGTTTTTCTGCTTCAACTTTGCTTTTCCCATATGTTGAAATCGGCTTTAACGGGCTTTTTTCTGTGCATTCTGTTTGGCCTTCTGTGATCCCATAGCCGCTGTTTGTTGTCGGGAATATTACCTTCTGGCCAGGCCCCCTGTTTTTGATAAGCGCTTTTATTGACTCAGTATTCACAAGCCAGGTAATCTCTGGCTTTTGCTCTGAAACAGGAAACCCGACTATTGCTGCAAGGGGGAAAATATAGTCAAATTGCCGGTCCTTGAGAAGCTTGGACATGAACTTTTCATTTGTAACATCAGCATGGATAAATGTGAGCTT
>Ga0180431_10000650_pt1 | contig 49698 bp, 44 predicted proteins | sample SS_ome_11_FD_132459 | JGI IMG/M metagenome (GOLD analysis project Ga0180431, IMG submission 132459) | Hypersaline lake sediment archaeal communities from the Salton Sea, California, USA - SS_1_MS_1 metaG | ecosystem: Environmental > Aquatic > Non-marine Saline and Alkaline > Hypersaline >... | reverse complement strand
GGATGGCCCGACAAGTAATTTTGCAAATTGCATAAAAATCTTCCCCGTTTGAAATTCCATGAAAAGAAGGTAGATGGAATAGAAAATGTCTGCAAAATATACTGTTTCGACGATGATCGGCTTTTCCGCCTCGCATTCACTCGCAGACTACAGCGGCGACTGCGCCCGGATACACGGACATAACTGGGGAGTGAGGGTATATTACGAGTTCGAAAGTACCGATGAAAGCGGTCTGACGGCTGATTTTCTAGAGTTGAAGGAGAGACTGGAGGGTGCCATACTACCCCGGTTCGACCACAGGCATCTGAACGATATCCCGCCGTTTGACCGGGTAAATCCAACATCCGAGAACCTGGCGGCCGAAATATATAGGATATGCCGGGATGAGATACGTTTCGCGCGAGGCCGGCTGACCGAGGTTGAGCTTTGGGAGACCGAAACCGATATGGTGCGCTATAGTGAAGACAGGGTTCGATAAGCACGGGGAGAGCGTCACTCTGCTGTCAGGCGGCCTGGATTCGACGGTCTCACTGGCGATGGCGCTCGAGCATCAAGGGCCCGCATTGGCGGTATTTTTCGATTACGGACAGCGCGCTGGAGGGATGGAGCTCAAAGCCGTCGAGGAGATTTCAGGGCTGTACGGCCTCGAGTTGATGAAGATAGAACTTCCCTGGTTCGGCTCGGTGTCCTCGTCCACTCTGATAGAGGGTAACGGCGATCCCGGCGTATTCGGGGGATCGACACTAGAGGATGATTCCGTGACCGGCGTTTCCTCGGCCTGGGTGGAAAACAGGAATGGAGTATTTCTCAATATAGCAGCGGCGGTGGCGGCGGCGAGGGGGAGTGAAGTGATCATAGCGGGATTCAACAGGGAAGAGGCCGTTAGGTTCCCGGACAACCGCCCCGAGTACATAGATGCCGTCAACGCATCGTTGAGACTCGGCGCAGGCGCCCCGGTCAGGGTGGTGAGCCCGACTGTGGATATGACGAAACGCGACATAGTCGTTGAAGGTTTGCGGCTGGGTGTTCCATGGAAATCGATCTGGAGCTGCTACCTCGGTGGTGAGCTCATGTGCGGCAGGTGTGAATCGTGTATGAGGCTGCGAAGGGCCGTTTCCGGGACTCCTGCCGAGACCGAGATCGAATTCGAAGAGGAATGAAGATGAACGAAAAACGCTACCCTCTGATCGAAACGAAGTGGCTGGAGGAGGAGATGGGATACTCCGGAGAGCAGCTACGCAGTCATTTCATCCGTGAGAAAACCGGGATCGAGGTAGACGGGCTTATAGCCTTTTCGGGACCATGCGAAGTGAGTGGCGCAAGCCTGGTCGATCTGGAGGACGCCGAAAACGGGGATTTCATCAAAGCACGCAGCATGCTTCATTTCATTGCAGAGCATTTTCAGTGTTCGCTTACCGAAAGCAACCTTAGATTGAGGTTGTTCTCGGCTCTTGTGAAAGATTCGATCGAGGCTATGGGGGACGGATTGAAGCTTCGGCGTGAAGGTGACGACCTTTTTCTGGGCGAGCGCAAGCTGACTGTTGCGATCACGACCTCAACGCCGGTATCCAAGGTTTTTCATTTCGGTGTGAACATAGATCCGTCGGGGGCGCCGGTCCCAGCCGTAGGTTTGAAAGAGATAGGCGTCGATGCCGGGGAGCTCGCACGGACCGTTATGAAGGGATATGCCGCAGAGTGCCGATCCTTGAACTTGGCGACGAGAAAGGTCAGGGGGGTGCCTTAGGTCTCTTCGTTTTGCAGGGGAAGGTGATAGGCAGGTGGCTGTGAAAGGTTGGCTACGGGAGATCTTCCGTTCCATCCAAGGTGAGGGCCCCTATGTCGGGGCCCTTCAGATTTTCGTGAGGACATCTGGATGCAGCCTTGCCTGCAGGTACTGCGATACCCCCGATGCAAGAACAAGAACGGTGGACTGCATCGTGCGGAAGGGGGACGAGGGGATAAAGCTCGAGAATCCCGTTGATACGGACAGGGTGCTAGGTTACGTGCATTCGCTCCTGGAGGGCTGTGCCGGGATTCATTCCTTGAGCATAACCGGAGGCGAGCCCCTTGAGCAGCCGGAGTTTCTGATCGATTTCCTTCGCGGATTCAGGCCATGCGGCCTGCCCGTCTATCTGGAGACTAACGGGCTTAACGTGGAAGCCGCAGCAGCCGTCGCCCCGATGGTGGATATAGTCTCGCTCGATATAAAGCTCCCGTCACTCTGTGAAGGAGGGTACGATTTCTTTCCCGTGTACGAACGGGTGATTCCGCTGCTGGGTGGAAGGAATATGTTCTGCAAGGTCGTTCTGGCCGATGGATTCGATCATGAAGAGTTCACAGCGGCTGTAAGGATGATATCCGGATACAACAGGAGCACAAGGTTCATAATCCAACCGGCCTCGCCCGGAGGATCGTGCCTGCCGGTAGATGGTGGGTGTTTGATTGATTGCTTGAACGAGGCTTCAGAGCACCTCGAGTACGTGCGGGTGATACCTCAGTGCCACCGCGTTCTGGATTTGCCCTGAAAGAGATGATTACCGCACCAATAAAAAACGCTGCGAGATAGTACGATGCAGGGTCGGGTTCGTGAAGGCGGCGACCACCTCGCAGCGATCGATATAGAGAGCAAGCGTCATACCAGCACGCAGCACATGATTTCTGGGACAGGTTGTATAGTGTTTATTTACAAGCTGTTGTGCGTACGGCAAGGCTTCGTATTCATTCCCCAAAAGTCCCAATGATTTCTTATTGTTACCGACGCTCGAGAGCCCGGACAAGCGGAGTTTTTTCTACTTTGCAATGCTGATATACCGGGGATGCAATATACCACTTTTCTGCGTTCATATGGTACAGGGGGGAGGAGATAAAAAATGGAAGCTATCGAGAATTCACTTGACACTTCCTAACTCATCCTTTAATAAGTTGTTAGGCTCGCAATTCGGATATAATAACGAGAGAAAGTACGATTTCTGATATTGGAAAGGAGGAACGGTAAATGACTAAAGCGGAAATTGTAGAAGAGATTTCCAGCAAGACCGGTCTTACCAAGAAGGAGATCGCCGAAGCGGTAGATAATTTTCTTTCCTGTATTTCGAAGGGCTTGATAGAGGGCAAGCACTACGAGATTCGCGGATTCGGGACCTTCAAGGTCAAGAATCGAAAGGCCAGGATGGCCAGGAATCCGAGAACAGGCGAGCCGGTCCCGGTGCCGGACCGAAAAGTGCCCGTGTTCAAAGTGTCCAGAGAATTGAAGGAACTTGTCGCTCAGTCCTGAGCCCGCTTTCTATCGGAAGTTCTACAACGGTTGGTTCAATCTCGATAAGAGAAGAGGGATGACTATGTCCTCGGGTTTCGTTCAGGGACGGAGGTGAGATTTGACAGAGGGGATTGTTGATCTAAGGAGTGATACGGTCACCAGGCCTTCAGAGGGTATGAGAGAGGCCATGGCACGTGCGGTCGTGGGGGACGATGTGCTGGGTGATGATCCGACGGTGCAGTTGCTGGAAGAGAGAATGGCCGGGCTTCTGGGGAAGGAGGCCGCCATCTATGTACCCAGCGGGACGATGTCGAATACGATCGCCATTCTGTCGCAGACCAGCCCCGGGGACGAAGTGATATTGGATAGAAATTGCCATATCTTCAATTATGAGGCTGCCGCGGTATCGGTGATCGGCGGTATACAGCTGCATACACTGAACGGGGATGGCGGACTTCTACCGCTGGAGGAGCTCCCCCAAGCGGTAAGGCCTTCGAACGTGCATCACCCGCATACATCCATGGTCGCTATCGAGAACACCCACAACCGCGCGAGCGGCAGGATATACCCGTTCGAGCAGATAGAGGAGATCTTCCGCTTCAGCCGTGATATGGGATTGAGGATGCACATGGACGGCGCCCGGCTTGCCAATGCCACCGTTGCAACGGGGATAGGATTCGAGCGCTACGGTGCGTTGGCGGATTCGATCACGTTCTGCTTTTCGAAGGGTCTAGGTGCACCAGTCGGGTCCATCCTGGTCTCGGATAAGAATGTGATCGAAAAAGCGAGGTTCTGGAGAAAACGCCTTGGAGGAGGAATGAGGCAGGCCGGGATACTCGCGGCTGCATGTCTGTATGCGCTCGACAACAATGTCGAGCGTCTCTCCGATGATCATGACAGGGCCGGGCGCATAGGACGGATAATCGATTCGAGTCCAGGCCTGAAACTGCTGTTTCCAGTGGACACCAACATAGTGATTTTGGAATATGAGGACGGGTCGGGCGATATCGAGGAGTTGAGGCGGCGTCTCGAGACCGAAGGGATACTTACCTTGACATTCGGCGGCAGCAAGATGCGGCTTGTCACTCATCTCGATATCTCGCATGATGATATAGATCGTTTCGAAAAAAAGCTGTCTCGCATACTGGGTTCCTGATGAGATCATTTCAGTTCTACCTTGTTAGCACTCCGATCGGCAATCTGGACGATCTTTCCTCTAGAGCCGTTGATGTACTTGGATCGGTGGATATCGTGCTGGCCGAAGATACGAGGAAGGCCAAGGTTCTGCTGGGCCGGCACGGTATAGACACGGAAGTAAGGTCTTTTCACGATCACAATAAGGAAAGAGTCACACCTTCGATCATCCGTCAGCTCGAAGGCGGCAAGAGTGTCGCTCTCGTGGCCGATGCCGGCACACCCGTCATTTCCGATCCAGGCTATTACCTGGTAAGGAAACTGATTGAACAGGGGATCGAAATCACGTCGATTCCCGGAGCGAGTGCAGTAACAACGGCACTCGTTCTATCGGGCCTGCCTCCCGATAGATTCACCTTTTACGGTTTCATCCCACGAAAGAGAGGTGCCCGTGAGCAAGTCATCTTGGAAGCGGGAAAAAGCAGAGGTACAGGCTTATTCTTCGAGAGCCCCCGCAGGCTGATTGGCACGCTCGAAGCGATCGGCGAGCTGCTGGGAGACAGGGAGGTTGTAGTAGCCCGGGAGCTGACCAAGGTGCACGAGGAAGTGTGTCGGGGGTCCGCGGCTATATTGCTCGAGCACTTCAGAAGGCATGGAGTCAGGGGGGAGATAACCATCCTAATCAGGGGAGTCGGCCGCAGGCGCGGTTCTGGAACAGCTTGACAGCATTAGACGGTCGATTCATAATGTTCAGTAATATTTTTTCATCAATGGGGAGTTGTGGTTGATCGGAAAGGTCGAAATCAAGAACAAGCTGAGAGGTTTCCTCGATCCTCTTGTTGACATATTGAACCAGCTCGGAGTAACCCCTCTAGCCGTGACCCTTTTCGGCCTGGCGCTGAGCTTTATCGGGGCGATCTACGTGGCCTCTGGAAGGCTGACGGCGGGAGCGGTAATCCTGATAATCTCCGGTATCTGCGACACACTCGACGGATCGCTCGCCCGCCGTTCGGGCAGCGAGACCGCTTTCGGCGCATTTATCGATTCGACCGGTGACAGGGTGACCGAGATGGCCTATTTCGGGGCGCTGATCTACTTCATCTCGAGACAGGATCCCGTCAACCTGTTCCTCGTTTTCTTTCTCCTGGTCGCCCTGGCAGGATCATTTCTAACCAGCTATGCCCGGGCGAGGGCGGAGGGATTGGGGCTGGAGTGCACGATCGGATGGGTCGAAAGGCCGGAGAGGCTGGTGCTTCTGGTTATCGGTCTGCTCCTTGGTAGGACCGTGCTCATTACCGTGATATTAATCCTTGCCATTCTGACCGTTGCAACTTTCATTCAACGGGTCTTGCATGTAAGGCGCATAGCGCCGTAGAAGCGATATTCGAGCAACCGGAAATCCCCTATCCCGCCGTTGGCGGTCTCCGTGTCCGCCTTCGAGAGCAACGGCCGGGTTTGATCAGAGCGTTTCCGGTTTCACTCGTTAAGAAAATCGCGGATTAGAATATGAGAAGCAATCTCGGCTCGATTCTGAAAACTTCGATACCGATCGTTGTTGATATCGGCGCCCAGATAATAATGTGGACGATCGAGATCAACCTCGTAGGGCATATTTCTCCGGAATTGATGGCGAGGTCCTACGGTGCTACCGAGGCGACCGGTGTGGACGCCTTGACAGCCGTCGGCAACGTCGTACAGATAATCCTATTGACCTGCACAGCTCTGCTTATTTTCATTTTCGGCGCTACCATAATCATCAACAAGCTCATCGGTGAGAACAGAAGGGAAGAGGCGAATCACTTTCTTGGTCAAGCCCTGTTCACCACCCTTTTCGCCGCCATCGGTATCGCCGTCATATGGCATCTTCTAGCTCCATTTCTGTTCAACGTGATCCTCGGCACGTCGGTTTCGGTGGCCAGCATCGGAGTGGATTATTTCAGGATACTGTCATACTTTGCGCCGTTCATAATCATGAACTTCGTTGCCATCGGTATCGTACGAGGGGCCGGTGACACGCACCTTTCGATGCTCACGGCACTCATCGTGAATACATTGCACCTCGTTCTCGCCTTATTGCTCATTTTCGGGATTTCGTTCTTCCCGGCGCTGGGAGTTAGGGGTGCGGCCCTGGCAGCGGGGATCGCACATACGGTCGGCTGCTGCTTCACCTTTATCGTGATACTTCGTGGAAGAAGCGTGCTCACGTTCAAGTGGAGTGACTTCACTACTATAAGGAGGAAGAGCATAGTAAAGGTGTTCAAGACCGGTATCCCTATAACCTTGGAACAGCTTGCCTGGATGATAGGCATCACCATCGTGATCGGATACAGCAACAGGCTCGGAACGGTTGCAGCTGCCGCCCATATCATCATATTGACTTTCCAGAGGCTTTTCTCGATTCTGTACCAGGCTTTCGGGATGGGGGCACTGACCCTGGTAGGCCAGCGTTACGGAGCCAATGAGCATGATTACGCTAAGCAGACGACAACGATGTTCTTCTGGCTCGTCGGCGGCGTAGTGCTTTTTCTAAGCGCTGTAATCTTCTTCAGGGCTCATTACCTCGTGATCATATTCACATCTGATCCGGATGTCGTGATGCTCTGCGAGAGGGTTCTCAAGGTAGCTGCCATCGTGCAGATTCCAAAAGCTCTGTCATTCGTTTATTCATACAGTCTCAGAGGAGTAGGGGAGAACCGTTACCCTATGTATCTCGCGCTCATAGGAATTCTGGCGTTCGAAGTGATTCTCGGATTCAACCTGGCCTTCACGTTCGGGCTTTCGCTGATCGGACTATGGCTGGCCCAGGGGGTGGACGAGGTATTCAAGGTTTCATTGGCGATCAGGCGGTTTCACGGAAGAATCAAGGAGCTAACGGTATAGGGGGCGGGTGATATTGTGAAATCTGGTTTTGTCACATTCGAGGGAATAGAAGGATCGGGTAAATCGACTATAGCTAAGTCGGTTCACGAGCTGATCGAGAAGGCCGGCATCGATGTGCTCCTGACGAGGGAGCCTGGAGGGACTGAGGTGTCCGAAGCCATCAGGGGCATACTGCTCGATCCGGAACATCCCGAGATGACCGACAGAGCTGAACTGCTGCTGTACCTGGCAAGCAGGGCTCAGCTCGTGGAAGAGTCGATAAGGCCGTCGCTCGAACGCGGATGTCTTGTGCTCTGCGACCGTTTTATGGATGCTTCGGTGGCCTACCAGGGTTGGGCGAGGGGGCTCGGAGAGGAATTCGTGGAACGGATGAACTCATTCGCCGTCGGTGATACGGTCCCCGACTTGACGTTTGTGCTGGATCTGCCCGTAGAGGATGGATTTTTGAGAGGGCCCGACAGGCGCGAGGGATCGGGGGAAAGGGGAAAAGACCGCATGGAGAAGGAGGAGCAGGCTTTCCACGAGATGGTTAGGGAGGGATACATCAGGTTGGCGGCCAGGCACGGCGGCAGGGTGGTCATCGTAGACTCGTCGCTCCCCTTCGATGCCGTTTTGCAGGAAGTAATACGGAACATGGAAGCGCGTTTTGACGTAAAAATTATATGAGCGCAAAATGATTTGATTCGTTTTGCCGTGGATTGCATATTAAAGTGTTGATTAAATAACGATTTCGTGCCGTGAGGCACGATTTATGTATCACGATCGGGTGGAAATAAATTCAATTACACGGCGATATACTATCTGGAGGTTATTCTTGAGGTTTCATAAGAAATATTTGGTCGGGCTGGTCATAATCGCGCTGGTGGCAGCCGCTACAATATACGTCTGGGCGGAGGAACGTGAGAAGAGCAAGAGGGAAGTGACGTACCAGGATCTGGAGCGGTTCGCCGAGGTGTTCGAGAAGATCATGGACAACTACGTGGAGGAAGTGGGTTCGACGAAGATCATAGACGCGGCGATCGAGGCGATGCTCGAACAGCTCGATCCGCATTCCCTGTACATGGACAAGCACGATTACGAGAACCTCATGATAGGTACGCAGGGGGAGTTCGGGGGGCTCGGCATTACTATATCCATAAGGGATGATTTCCCTACGGTCATCTCTCCCATCGAGGAGACACCGGCCTACAGGCTCGGAATCCAGGGCGGGGACAGGATCGTGGAGATAGAGGGGGCTTCGACGGAGGGATGGAGTTCGGAAAAGGCCGTTTCGAAGCTGCGCGGTGAGCCCGGAAGCCAGGTGAACATTACAATCAGCAGAGAGGGCCTCGAAGATTCGCTCCACTACAGCATCACCCGGGAAATCATCAAGGTTCCGAGCATCACATATTCGGATATCATAGGAGACAGGGTCGCTTACGTGAGAATCGCGCGTTTCTCGACAAAGACGGCGGAGGAGCTCGATGATATTCTCAATGATTACGAGGCGGATGGACTGAAAGGACTGATCCTCGATCTGCGATCGAACCCGGGAGGACTTTTGAAATCGGCATATGATGTCTCGGACCTTTTCCTCGAAAAGGACAGGCTGATCGTTTATACCGAGAGCCGCGACCCGGAACAGAATATGAGATACAAATCCAGGCTGAGAAATATTCATGACGGCTACCCGATAGTGCTTCTGGTCAATGAGGCGACCGCATCGGCCTCGGAGATCGTTTCGGGTGCGCTTCAGGACTGGGACAAGGCGCTGATTGTGGGGCAGCCGACCTTCGGCAAGGGCTCGGTTCAGACGGTATTCAATCTACAGGGTAATTCCGCGCTGAAGCTGACCACGCAGAGATATTTCACACCTGTCGGCAGAAGCATCCATAAGGGGCATTTCTTCAAGGAAGAGACCGAGGATAAGGGTGAGACAGCCGAGAACGTGGAACTCGAGGAATACAAGACGTACAATGGAAGGAAGGTCTACGGCGGCGGCGGGATAAGACCCGATTGGGAGATAGAGCTGCCGGAATTCACTGAATTCGAGCGCAAGGTGGAGCAGGCCGGAGTGTTCTTCTCCTTCGCCATTCATTACACAGCCTATCACGACGTAGACGAGGATTTCGAGGTCGGGCCGGAGATCCTTTCGGAGTTCAGAGACTTCGCAAAAACGAACGGCGCGGAGATAAAAGACGAGGAGTGGAACGAGGATAATATCGATTACGTGAAGCTCGCGATAAAGAGGGAGGTATTCCGTAAGCTGTACGGAACAAGAGGAGCTTATATAGCAACGATGCCCGATGATGAGGTGGTCAACAAGGTCCTCGATATGCTTGGCCGGACAGGCGGCCTCTCTGAGATGTTCGATTACGTCGAGCGCCAGAAGGATCTGGTCAAAGCGGAGGAATAGTGAACGGCAGCATTGCAATAATTTGCGATTTCGACGGCACGATTGCTGAAAGGGATATAGGGCATCACTTCTTCGGCACGTTCATATCCGACAAGGGAAAGTGGGAGGATCTTCTCGAGCGCTGGAAGGTGGGTCTGATAAGCTCCCGTGAGTGCCTCGAATCCGAGCTCGAGTGGACCGAGGCCGACAGGAAAGATCTGGACAGGTTTATCGAGAAAGAGGACTTCGATCCCTACTTCAAGGATTTCGTGGATTTTTGCAATAGGCGTAAGTACGAATTCCTCATCGTCAGCGACGGTCTCGATTACTACATCGATCGCCTTCTGATGAAGCACGGCCTCGGTTATCTCGATTACAGGGCTAATAAACTCATCCATAACGGGAATAGCCTGATCGGCATCGACTTTCCCTATTACGATCTGATGGGCTGCAAGATGTGTGGAAACTGCAAGAAGCACCATCTGGAGAAGCTGAAGGGAGAGGGGTACTATACCGTTTATATTGGCAACGGCCTGAGTGACAGGTGCCCCGCCGAAGAGGCCGATCTGGTCCTGGCAAAGGCCGATCTGCTCGATCACTGCAAGATGACGGGAATAGAGTACATTCCTTTTGAAAACTTCAGGGATGTCGAGGGTGAGCTGACTACGAGGCTTATACTGCGGGAGGAATGATCACCTCCCGTCGAACGTCTTCTCCTGGTATTTCTGAATGGCCTCCGAGTAAGTGTTGCTGACGAAGTCAGCGAAACCGTACAGTTCCTTCTTTTCGATTCGGCTCTTGCTCGATAGCTGTCTCATCTTCTCCATAACGTCGTTCATGTCGTTCTGCGTTACAATGCCCTCTTCATAGCAGCTCCAGAACTTCTGCATTATATATCTGATTTCCTTCTCGTACTTAATCAACTGCTCGGCGGAGAAGCGACCTACCAGTTTGTCCACCTCTCTGTCGTAAACATGCTCCGATATCCAGCCCCTCGCCAGCAGGAGCACGAGGATGACGGCCGCTACAGCCACTGATGCCGATATGAATATAAATGGCCTTTTTCTCAAACAGGATTCCTCCTCTTACTGTATAAGCGTATCCTTGAACCATTCTAAGGTCAAACCGACGGCTTTTTCAAGCTCTCTGGTCACACGTCTCATCGGATGTCTTATCCCGAACGTGTGGCCGCAATCCTCCAGCACCTCGAAAACGACTCTCCCCGCCCGTTCCGGTTCGAGCATTCTCTCCGCTTCGCTTACGGTCACCGCCGCGTCCCTGCGGCCGTGGATCATGAGGTGCGGTATTGTCAGCTCGGCGGCGCGATCGGGAAGAGAATAATCCGCACGGTTGGCGGCTATGTCCTCATAGTATGAGTAGTCGAGCCGAAGTTTACCCGAGGTCGAGCGCCCGTCCGAGAATACCAGGGCGCCGTCGCGTTTCCACATCTCCTTTCTTCTTTGGGTATAACGGTCGAGGCGTGAGGGTGTGGCCCAAGTCACGATAGACCGTATTCGCTCGAACTCCGAAGCCGCAAGGATTGCGACGGCCGCGCCCCGGCTGTGTCCCAATATCCCCCAACCAGAGCATCTTATATCAAGCGGGAGCGGGCCGTTTTGGGCAAACGCGCAGGCTTTCCTCAGGTCAGATAGCTCCCTGCTGACCGTGTTTGCCGCAAATTCATTCTCTTTCGTGATCATTCCCGTATCCTCGTCGGTCCCGTTCATCGAAAAGCTCATAGTGAGAACATGAAAATTCGATTCGGCCAATCTCTCGGAGACGTACGGGTAAAATCCCCATCTCTTATAAGCGAGAAAGCCGTGGCAGATGATTACGAGCGGCAGCTCTCCGCCGGGAAGGGCGGTCCTGATATCAGCCTTGATCGGAGTGTGGTCTCCGCCGCCGATCTCGATCTCCTCGATGATGATCTTGCCGCTTTTGATGGCTCTCATCTCCCGTGCAGGCCTGGGACTCGAGTTTGGATTCTCCAGCATACAGCCAACGACTCGTCCAGTCAAATGTAACGGTTCAACGGCGCTCTTGCAAAGCATAAGCCTATGAAGTATCTTGTTTTCAACAGAAAAAGAGGGAGAGTATTGCTAAAGAGGTATATAGCGGCGTTCTTGATCACAATTGTCATCTTCGCGGTGGCGCGCAGGCTTTCGTACAACCGCCCCGTGCTCGTAAGCGCGGATTTCGCCGGAGCGAAGCTCAGCCACATTACGGTAAAGGAGCAGGTCGGCCCCGGGGAACCTCTGTTGATATTGGAAACGGAGCTTCCAGATGGCGCGGAGCCGCAAATAATCTACCGGGAACGGGGCGATTCTCCCGTCAGCCGTGTGAGGATGCTTGAATCATCGCGGGGAGTGTGGGAGGCGCCACTTCCCGAACTGAGGAAAGGCCGGGTGCTGGAATACGCATTCGAGGTTCCGCTTGAAGGGCAAGATCACCCCAGGCTGCCGTCCGAATCAGAGAGGTTTCTTAAGCTCAAGTACAAGGGTGACATCTCCAAGACCGTGCTCGTTCTCCATATCTTCTTCATGTTCGCCGCCTTCTACTTCATGGTCCTCGCCATCATGAGCGCAATTCGAATACTGCTGAAGAAAGAGGGGAAGTACGGCACGATCCGGCTGATGAGGTGGGTTATACTTCTGACCTTCATCGGAGGCTGGCCGCTGGGATTCATCCTCAATCAACAGAGATTCGGCGTTGCGTGGGAGGGATTCCCCTTCGGGTACGATATCACTGATAACAAAACACAGCTCGTGCTCTTCTCCTGGCTCGTCACCGCATCTCTCGTGAGGGGAAGCGTATTGGGACGTGGCGATAGAAGCGACCTTATCGGTCCGGTGGGGCTCGCCTGGGCCGTTGTCACAAGCACCGCCGTGACCCTTCTCCTGTACCTGGTCCCGCACAGCCTCTGAGTGAGACGAGGAGTTCTCTGCCGCAGGAAAGGCATGTGAACGCTCAGCCTCCGTGGAGTGTGGGGTTTATTCGATATAGAATGGTGGTATGATCGTAGAGTCTCCGGGGAGGACGGGGTATTCTCCTATGGAAAGTGGGGATGTGACTGGAAAGCTGTTTGAAGAATCGGATGCCTGCCTCGCGCCGATGGCGGGTTTCTCCGATGCTCCCTTTCGTCTGCTCTGCGGGGAGTGCGGAGCGGATTTCACGTTCACCGAGATGGTCAGCGCCGACGGGCTGGTCAGGAACGACCGCGGGACGAAGGGTATGCTTCGGAGGATGCCGGGGGAGGGGATCGTCGGGGCTCAGCTCTTCGGATCCGATCCCGATACGGTGGCCGAAGCCGCCTCGATCGTGGAGGGGATGGATTTCCATTTTATCGACCTGAATTTCGGATGTCCCGTGAGGAAGGTTGTGCGGAAGAACGGCGGGGCGGCCGTAATGCGCGACCTGGACCTGATGGGCAGAATATGCAGGGCTGTCACCGGACGCTGCGGTGTTCCGGTAACGGCTAAGATCAGGAGCGGCTGGAGCGCCAAGGAGGAGAACTTCATCGATGCGGGGAAGGTGCTCGAGGATTCCGGAATCGCCGCGGTTACGCTTCACCCGAGGTACAGGACACAGCTGTTCTCGGGTGAAGCCGAATGGGGACATATAGCCTTACTGAGAAGAGCTCTGAGCGTGCCCGTTATCGCTAACGGAGATGTGAGAACCCCGGACGATCACAGGGATATCGTCTCGATCACGGGATGCAGAAACGTGATGGTTGGAAGGGGCGCTCTCGGCCGACCATGGATATTCGGCGAGATAAAGGACAGGTTGGCGGGGAGGGAGGCGGTGCGCAAAGGCATGCCGGTGCGGATTGACATATTGAGACGGCATGTTAGTATGGAACTGGAGTGGAACGGTGATAGAAGGGGGGTGCTCATGATGAGAAAGCACTACCGGTGGTATCTTAGGGGGATACGCGGAGCAAGGGAATACAGGCAGCGTCTCTGCGGAGCGGAAACCATAACCGGGGTGATTGAGATACTGAATGATCTTCAAGAGGAGAGCGAGGAGTAATGGAAGAATCCCGATTGAAAACGCTGCTCGAGCAGGTTGCTTCCGGAGATATGAAACCGGACGATGCCCTGGAACGTCTGCGGGTTCTGCCTTTCGAGGATATGGCATTCGCAAAGGTCGATCATCACCGCTCCCTGCGCAGGGGCTTTCCCGAGGTGATATTCTGTGAAGGGAAAACGGCAGATCAGATAGTTTCTATAGCCGAACGCATCCTCGAGCAGGGGGATAATATCCTGGCAACACGGTGCGCGCCGGAGCTGTTCGCGCAGCTTGCCGGACGGCTGCCGGGCGCCGTATATCACGATGAAGGATCGCTCTTCGCCGTGGAGAAGAAGAGGATCGAGAGGAGGGGAAAGGTGGCGGTCGTTTCCGCCGGCACGTCCGACAGGCCAGTATCAGAGGAGGCCGCGCTGAGCGTGAATTATCTGGGGTGCGAGGCGGTACGGGTATACGATGTGGGTGTAGCTGGTATCCACAGGCTCTTCTCGTGCTGGGACAGGATCCGCGGGTGCGACGCCATCATAGTGATAGCCGGAATGGAGGGAGCCCTGGCGAGTGTCGTGGCCGGCATAGCGGATTCACCCGTGATAGCCGTGCCGACAAGCGTGGGTTACGGTGCCAGCTTCGGCGGATTGTCAGCTCTTCTAACGATGCTGAACAGCTGCGCTGGAGGTGTAACCGTGGTCAATATAGATAATGGATTCGGGGCTGCGTTTGCGGCCGCGGTGATCTGCAGGAGCATACACGGCGGCGCTCGGGAGAAAGGCGAGGAAGAGAAAAAGAAATCGAAGTGATCCCGTTACGGGTTTGGATGGTGTAGGAATAAGATTCAGAAAGGAATGTTGGGAGTGCCTTCTATTAAGCGCAATGATGGGGGAATATTAATTGTCGATCCGACTGGCGGGATGAGCGGTGATATGTTTCTCGGCTGCATGTTCGCACTCGGTGTGGACCCGAGAGAAGTGGAAAAGGAGGTGGCGAAGGTCAAGGGCCTCGAACCCTTCAGGATAATATCGGGAAGTGTGAAGAGGAACGGAATATCCGTCCGCAGGGCGAGGGTCAGCTATACGGCAGGCGTTCATGACAGGGACATGCGGACAATATTGAGAATGATAGATGATTCTCCACTCGGGGTGGATATAAAAGACAGGGCGTCCGGGGTGTTTCGGGCTTTGGGAAGGGCAGAGGGCAAGGTGCATGGCAGGAAACCCGAGGAGGTTCATTTCCACGAGGTGGGAGCGGTCGATTCGATAGTGGATATTGTCGGCGGGGTGATCGCCCTCTCCAGGTTGGGCTTTCCACCCATGTATCACAGGCCGTTCATCCTAGGGCACGGGATGATCGAGATCGCGCACGGAAAACTGCCGCTGCCGGCCCCGGCGACCCTCGAACTGCTCGAGGGAAGGACGGTCAGCCTGGGTGATGAAAATGCCGAGATCGTCACTCCCACGGGCGCCGCCTTAATGAAGGTGCTGGGGCGGGAACTGCCCGCGACGTTCCGGTTCATCGCTAAAAAGATCGTTTACTCCACCGGCAGCAGGGAGAAGAGCCCCGGCCTGCTGCGGGTCATACTGGCGGAAGCGGCGGTGCCATCACGCGAGATAACCGTTGTAAGGACCACGATCGACGATATGAGCGCCGAGAAACTGGGGTACGTTCAGGAGATGCTCTTTGAAGAATCGGCTCTAGAGGTTTACTTTACACAGGTTATCATGAAGAAGGGGCGCCCCGGAGTTCAACTCACCGTGCTGTGTGACGCTGACGCCAAGGACAGGATCGTAAGCCTCCTGTTCCGTGAGACGACGACACTGGGGGTCCGGATAGGAGTCGAGAGCAGGGACGAGCTCGAGAGGTGGAGCGATACCGTTAAGACGCGTGTGGGCGATGTAGACGTGAAGAGGTGCCGCATGCCTGACGGGACGGTCGATACCTTTCCGGAATACGAATCCTGCAGGGCGGTCGCCAGGGCGATGCGCATTCCCATAAGGAGTGTGTACGAGGAGGTGGCCTCATCCGTTCGTTCTAACAATCCCGATCCTGCGGTAGGCGGGCGGGGAAGGGGTGCTGGGGGCGATAGGGGAAAATCCAGGGCCGGCAAGGCAAAGGCCAAGAGGGCGCATCGAAGGAGAGGCAGGGGAGAATGAGAGTGAAGCGGCTCGCACCTACTGTGCTTACGAGCATATTTATTCTGGCTTCATGTGCGGGTGAGAGGGGCGCGCCGCCGAAAGCACGTATCGAAGAGGTTGTCGTTCACAAGGTTGAGATGGGAGAGACCTGGGGATCGATAGCGGCGGATTTCTACGGTGATGCAGACAGGGGGGGCGAGCTGGCCGTATACAACGGAACCGAGCCGGAAAACGAACCGGTGGCGGGTACGGGTGTGCGGGTACCTCTTGCCGAGGCCGATATCGAATATTTCGAAAAGCGGCTGGATGCGACGGACGCCTACAATCTGGGGCTCGAACTCGCCTCGAAGGGGGATTTCGGCGAGGCCGTCGAACAGTTCGGCAAGGCGCTTCGAATCTGTCCTTTCTTTCCTGATGCCTCTTTCAATCTCTCGGTGACATACCAGAAACTCGGATTGCACGGCAAGGCGGCCGAGGAGCTCGAGATGCTCGTCGAGAAGGTGCCACGTAACCCGGTATACCTCTTTGCTCTAGGATCATCTCTCTTTCATACAGGAGACCTGGAAGGGGCAAGAAGATATTTTCTCGAGTCCCTATCCGCCGATGCCGGCTATCTGAAGGCGCTATATTCGCTTGCAGTCGTTTGCGAGAAGACCGGCAGGAAGGACGAGGCCGTTCGGCACTGGAACGAATACCTGCGTCGTGCACAGGACGGGGAATGGGCGAAAGAGGCGAAGACCCGACTCGGACGGTTGACCGAAGGGGGCGGGGGGTAGGGGTTTGATCAAGCTCGACAAAGTCTCTTTCGGGTATCCGGTCGCGGGGGAGGATCCAATTCTGCGCTCGATCGACCTCGGGATAGAGGACGGCGAGTGGGTGGCCGTGACGGGTGGAAACGGCTCGGGCAAGAGCACGCTATGCCGGTTGATCGCCGGGCTCGCCAGTCCCAGCGAGGGAAAGGTCGATGTCAGCCGGGGCGGGCGTGTAAGTGGGGCAACAGTACCGGGCGGATCGGTCCTCGTTGGAATAGCCTTCCAGAATCCCGACAGTCAGTTCGTAACTTCGACGGTCCGACGGGAGATCCTGTTCGGATTGGAGAATATCGGGCTCGGCGAACGGGAGATGACGAGGAGGCTGGGTGTATGTGTGGATCGGTTCGGGCTCTCACGGCTGATCGACCGAAACCCGCATACGCTCTCGGGAGGCGAGAAGCAGAGAACGCTCCTGGCCTGCATCTGGGGCATGGATCCCTTCCATCTCGTCCTAGACGAGCCGTTCTCGTTTCTCGATGCCGCGGGCAGGAGCTCGTTTCTCGAGCTGGTCAGGACTTCTTTCAGGGATGAGGGTAGAAGTGTCGTCTGGGCTGCCCTGCGGCGGGATGAGATCGAACTTGCAGACCGTGTGGTATGCCTCGACGGCGGCAGGATCGTTTACGACGGCAGTCCCTCAGGCTTCCTCGGCACGGCGGAGGCGGAGATACTGACGGATTCCGCGGATGTCTGCAATGACACCGCACCACCGGGAACAGGCGGCCAATCGGCGGGCAGATTGCGTGGTTCCCTGCTCGAGATCGAGGAGGCGCAGTTCAGGCCTGGAGGTGGAGATTTTGTGCTGAACGTGGAGGAGCTGGGCCTTGTGGGGGGTGAGGTGCTGGGTCTGTCGGGACCCTCCGGATCGGGGAAGACAACCCTCCTGCTCGGCTGTTCGGGGCTTCTGCCACCATCGAGGGGAACCGTGACACTCCTCGGCACAAGGGTGAGGTCGGTCAGGGATTTTCCGGACGGGAGAGTCTCCTTCCTGTTCCAGGCTCCCGAGGAAGGATTCTTCGCCACCACTGTGAGGGAGGAGGTCGGGTTGGGATGCCGGGGCTGCGGGGACGCTACTGAGCTGGAGGGAAAGGTCTCCGGAGCCCTGGAATCCGTAGGTCTGGATCCGGGCCTTTTTATTGACAGGTCCCCGTTTCACCTTTCACAGGGTGAGAGGCGGCTCGTGGCACTGGCATCGATCATGGTTATTCCTGCGGAGATATTCCTTCTGGACGAGCCCGCTCTCTTCCTAGACGGTAAGGCCGGGATGCAGCTGTTCGAAGCGCTTGGAAGGCTCAAGTCGCGGGATGTAGGAATCGTGGCGGCATCGCACGAGCCTCGATTTCACGGGCTCTTCTCGGATAGGCTGATCAGGCTCGAGGCCGGTGAGATAGTGTCTTCCGGTGCCTGATGTTCATGCTTCAATCGAGAAACATATAAAGTACTCCATGATATTTCCGATTAAAATTGATGGTGGCGGGTGCATCTGGATTCAGCGCTCAGCCGCCGCGTCCGGGATAAAGGGAAGGGACTCCCGGTAAGATAAAAATATACGGTTTGCCGGGCCGACCGGTGTGAATGAAACACCTGGAGTTACATTACCGGAACAACCGCGCCCGGCATTTCCATGCATGATCCATGATCGAGGGGGATAGGGAAGAATCCGGCTGTCGGGTCTTGTAAAGACCTAGAAAGCCGGATTCTTCAATAGAGAGACTAACAAACTATATAGATCCGTCCGACAACCATGATCGTCATGGACCCGGCTCACACAGGCCGCATCCACATCAGCGCATGAGCACCATCTTCCTGGTCTCCTTGAACTCACCCGCCCTGATGCTGTAGAAGTAGATGCCGCTCGAGACCCGTCTTCCCCTGTCACCCCTGCCGTCCCAGTCGACGGACTTACGCCCGGCAGTCATCTCCCGGTCGATCAGAAGCCTCACCCTCCTGCCGTTGGCGTCATAGATGGAGAGGACCACTTTGCTCCTTGCAGGAAGATCGAACCGGATCTTCGTCACAGGGTTGAACGGATTGGGATGGTTCTGATAGAGAGCGAAGGCCTTTGGCAGATTCGGCAGCTCGTTTCCCGTTACATCATCCGGCGCAGCCGGCCCGCTCTCGTTGCCGTTGTGGTCAAGGGCCGTGATCTTGTAGTGATACCTCCAGCCCTCCTCGACCGTATCCTGCCAGTATGGATCGGCGGTGGAATGAACGAGGTTCCCCGGCCCCGGCTCGAACCCCTCGTCCTCGCCCCTGTATACACGGTAGTACTGAAAATCCCCATCCCCGCACTCATCCCAGGAGAGCTCGTTCCCGCTGCCGGTGTTGTAGGCAACCGAGAATCCCAGGGGAACGCCGGGTGCCAGGTTGTCGACCGAGTATCCGCTGTCGGGAGGGGAGTCGTAGTAGACACCCGGAGTTGATGTTAGGGCCCTTACGAAGAAGGTGGTATAGTACATCCCCTCTGTTATCGTTGAGTCTGCGAGTGTCGGCACAACCACCCAATACTCCTGCTCGGCGCAGGCCGGCACGCTTAAAAGGTAATGCCAGTCACCGGGGGGATAGTAGAGCTTATCCCTATCTTCGGTCCTGAGGTTGATCCCGGCGCTCTCCTCTTTATCGGAGTACTCCAGGCACGAGGTCAATGCGTGATCGATCCTCCGGTAGATCGCGTATTCCTCGATAGGCACTTCGGATCCAACCTGATCTCTGCATATCCCACTCCAAGATATCTCAACCTGTTTCCCCTGATCGTTGGGGATGTCCACGATGGAACTGATCAGAGGTACGGCTGGACAATCGATCAGCCCGATAAGGATGGAAACGCTGCTATTGATGAAACTCGCTACGGCCAGATCGAGGTCGCTGTCTCCGTCGAGATCTGCGGCGCAGATTGAACGGGCATAATCACTGGCCAAGTAAGTTACATCATCCGAAAAGGTGCCGTCGCCGCTGTTCAGTAGCACCGACACGTTGTCACTGTCGTAATTCGCCGCGGCCAGATCGAGGTCGCTGTCTCCGTCGAAATCCCCCGTACAGATCGAGATGGGTGTGTCGCCGGCTCCGTAGTTCACCGCAGCCGAAAAGTAGCCGTATCCGTTGTTGAGTAGAACCGACACGTTATCACTACTATAATTAGCAGAGGCCAGATCGAGGTCGCTGTCCCCGTCCAGATCGCCGGCGCAGATTGCAAATGGATTGGTTCCAGCGGAATAATCAACGGGTGGCATGAATGTGCCGTTTCCGTTGTTGAAGAGAACCGATACGTCGTCACTGTCATAGTTAGCCACTACAAGATCGAGATCGCCGTCGGCGTCCAGGCTTACGGCGACGACTGAAATGGGGCCGTCACCGGCGCTGTAGTTCACGGCCGCTGCAAACGTTCCGTTCCCGTTGTTCAGAAAAACCGAAACATTATCACTGTCATAGTTCGCCACGGCCAGGTCGAGGTCCGTGTCCCCGTCGAAATCTCCTGCATAGACTGTATTCGGACTCGTACCCGCGCCGTAATTCACGGCAGCTGCGTAGGTGCCGTTCCCGTTGTTGAGCAGTATGGATATGTTGTTACTGAAATTATTCGCCACGGCCAGGTCGATGTCGTAGTCTCCGTCTAGATCTCCGGTGCAGACTGAACGGGGGCTGTCGCCGACGCCGTAATTCACGGCAGCTGAGTAGGTGCCGTCACCGTTGTTGAGCAGTATAGATACGTTGTCGTCCATATTGTTCGCCACGGCAAGGTCGAAGTCGTAGTCTCCATCGAGATCCCCGGCACAGACCGAAGATGGATAAACACCGGTGCCGTAAGTCAGGGCCGCCGCATATGTGCCATCTCCGTTGTTGGAAAAGACGGATATGTCGTCGTTCGAGTAGATCGCCACTACGATATCGAGGTCGCTGTCCGAGTCCAGATCGCCCGCGCAGACTGCATTTGGATTGGTGCCGGTGCCGTAATTCACGGCCGCCGCATATGTGCCGTCTCCGTCGTTGAGGAGAATGGATAGGTTGTCACTGTTGGCGTTCGCCACGGCCAGATCGATGTCGTTATCAGCGTCCAGATAGCCGGCGCAGACGGCACGCGGAGAAGTTCCGGCGCTGTAATTTACAGCAGCCGCGAATGTTCCGTTCCCGTTGTTGAGCAGGACCGATACGTTGTTGTCGTCGAGATTCGCCACGGCCAGATCGTTGTCGTTGTCTGCGTCGAGATCGGCGGTGCAGACCGAGAATGGATTGTTTCCGACGCCGTAGTTCACGGCTGCCGCGAATGTTCCGTTCCCGTTGTTGAGCAGGATCGATACATTGTCGCCGACACTATTAGCCACGGCCAGATCGATATCGTTATCCGCATCCAGATAGCCGGCGCAGACCGAGCGCGGGGTATCGCCGGCGCCGTAGCTCACGGCCGCCGCGAATGTTCCGTTCCCGTTGTTGAGAAGAACGGATACATTATCCGAATAAATATTCGCCGTTACAAGATCGTCGTCGTTGTCACCGTCCAGATCGGCAGCGCAGATCGAAAAGGGGCCGTCGCCGGCGCCGTAGTTCACTGCGGCCGCGAATGTTCCGTTCCCGTTGTTGAGCATGACCGATACGTTGTCATCTGCTATATTCGCCACCGCCAGGTCGTTATCGTTGTCACCGTCTAGATCGGCGGCGCAGACCGAGTAGGGGCCGACGCCGGCGCTGTAGTTCACGGCGGCCGCGAATGTTCCGTCCCCGTTGTTGAGGAAAACCGACAGGCTGTCACCGAAATAATTGGTCACGGCCAGGTCGAGGTCGTTGTCTGAATCCAGATCGGCGATGCAGACTGAATTGGGACCGTTTCCTGCATCGTATGTCAATGGAGAATAGAACAGCGGCTCGAGCGCTAACGCGCAGTCAACCGGGATCAGGAACAAGGTGAATGTTGCATACAATAGAACGAGAGGAAAAAGTAGCTTTTTCATCATGGCTCTCCCTTTCCGTGGATATGACCCTTGTGGTTTGTAAGGCAAATTAGGGGATACATTATATCATAAAAAGTTAACTTATTCAATATAAATCAGATAAATCAGATAAATTGTTTTTATTAATTCATCCGCGTCCCGATTAGAAAGCCGCTTTAGAGATATGGCGGGGCTGGAATCTGGTGGCGGCTCTAGGGCGGCCCTTCACCCGGCGATGCAGTGAGCCTACCTCCCGGGGGCATCGCGACCGGTCGCCTTCGACCGGATTGTTACAACTCTATTGGGTTGTGCAATTCCATGTTCGATGCTACAATGTCGGACTCGCAAACCCGATTCGAGGCCGGATTGTGATTATGCTCTCTAGAAAAGAGATAGAAAACGCGTTGACTCGGTGGTACAGAGCGTGGAACGAGCACGACCTAGACGGGGTCATGGACCTGTTTCACGAGGACATCGTGTTCGAGAACTGGAACGGAGCCACGGTCTGGGGAAGGGACAATCTTCGCAGGGCTTGGGCATCCTGGTTCGCAGAACACGGCGGATTCAGCTTCACCGGGGAGGGGACGATCATAGACGAGACGGGGCAGAGCGCTCTTTACAGGTGGAAGCTCGAATGGCCCTCGCCCGAGACGGAATTCAAGGGGAGACGGGAGACACGTCACGGTGTCGATGTCCTAATTTTCAAGAACGGTAAGATCCATGAAAAGCTCACATATACAAAAACGTTCATAGAGATCGACGGAAAGAGGGTGGGACTCTTACCGGGAGAATAGTCGGTGCGCTCCTGCGGGCCGACGGAGGCCGACGGGGCACGGCTGCAGATGATGGAGGGTGATATGTTTGATGATATACTCCGGCGCGTATATTTCGAGAATACCGTTTCGGACTATCTGGTCTGCCTGGCCGTGATAGCCGGCGGTCTTATAGTCATCTGGATATTCAAGCTCATCCTGCTCAAACGGCTGAAAGCCCTGGTGAAGAGCACCGACCGCAGCATCGACGACTTCATCGTCGCCCTTGTCGATAAGAAGCTTATGCCCATCCTCTATTTCGGCGTTTTTTACGTCGGTATCCGGAGGCTGGCGCTTGATGAAACCCTGGCCAGGGCTATCACCATAATCGGCCTCGCCTTCGTGATGATCTTCATAGTCCGCATACTCCTTGCGGTTGCGGATTACAGCCTCTACAACTACTGGGTGAAGAGGGGTGAGGAGGAGTCCAGAAGGAAGGCCGTCGGGGGGATCATCGCGGTGCTGAGGGTTATCGTGTGGATAGGGGCCTTCGTCATATTCCTCGATAACCTCGGGATAGAGGTCTCCGCTCTGATCACGGGCCTGGGGATAGGGGGCATTGCGGTCGCCCTCGCGGCGCAGGCGATTCTGACAGACCTTTTCAGCTACTTCACGATATTCTTCGACCGTCCGTTCGAGATCGGAGACTTTATAATCGTCGGGGAGTTCAAGGGGACCGTCGAGCACATCGGTATCAAGACATCCAGACTGAGAAGCCTGAGCGGGGAGGAGCTGATATTCTCCAACACGGATCTCACGAATTCCCGCGTAAGGAACTACAAGAGGATGGAGAGGCGGCGGGTCCTATTCAATATCGGTGTTACGTACCAGACTTCCGTCGAGCAGCTCAAGCAGATCCCGGCATTGATCGAGGAAGCGATCGGCGGATTTGAGGATGTAGTGTTCGACCGCGCTCATTTCAGCTCGTTCGGGGATTTCAATCTCGATCTGGAGGTCGTCTACTACGTGGTCGGAAGGGATTACAACAAGTACATGGACATCCAGCAGGGGATCAACCTGAAGATAAAGGAGGAGTTCGAGAAGCGCGGGATCGAGTTCGCCTATCCTACACAGACACTGTTCCTGGAGAAGGAATGAAAGTGGGCTCATATTCTGGAACATAAGGGATCGGAAAGCAGGACGTGAAAAGAGATCTGGAAGGATTCATAAGGTCGCATGTCGAAAAGCTAGAGCCGCTGAACCGGGAGAGCTCGCTTGCCTACTGGGATGCTTCGCTCTCGGGCAGAAGGGAAGATTTCGACCGCTATTCCACAACGCAGATGAAGATCGAGGAGATCTATTCAAACAGGGAGGATTTCAAGTTCCTCGAGAAGGCACACAAGTCGGGCGGGATCGGTGAGGAGAGGCTCGAGAGGCAGGTGGAAATCCTCTACCTCAGGTACATGGGCAACCAGATAGACACCGATCTTCTGGGGGAGATCGTAACGCTCGGGGCCAGGGTGGAGAACAGCTTCAATGTCTTCCGCGCCGAGGTCGACGGTGAGGAGCTGACAACCAACGACGTGTTCAGGATCATGCGGGAGGAGACGGACGCTGCCAGCAAGCGCAGGGTATGGGAGGCATGCAAGAAGGTCGGCAGGATCGTGGAAAATGACCTGAAAGAGCTGGTCAGGCTCAGGAACAGGGCAGCAAGGGAGGCCGGTTTCGCCAATTACTTCGACATGTCGCTCCGGCTTTCGGAACAGAGTGCGGAGGAGCTCGAGAATCTCTTCGGTGAGCTGGACGGCTTGACACGAGAACCATTCAGGCGTCTCAAGGGCGAGCTGGACGGCAAGATCGCGGGGCGGTTCGGGATCGAGCCCGGCGAGATCGAGCCGTGGCACTATGACGACCCGTTCTTTCAGGAGGCGCCGGAATGCGGCGAACCCGACGCAAACCAGCTCTACAGGGGAAAAGACCCGGTCGAACTGGCCAGATCCTTCTACAACAGTATCGGGATGGTGGTGGATGATATAATTCAGCGCAGCGATCTGTACGAGCGTAGGGGCAAGAATCCGCATGCCTTCTGCACAGATATAGACAGAAGAGGTGATATCAGGATCCTGGCTAATATCGTCGACAACGAGAGCTCGATGGAGACGATCCTGCATGAGCTGGGTCATGCAGTGTACGACAAGTACATAGATCACGGACTTCCCTATCTGCTGAGGCAGTATCCTCATCTCTGCACTACCGAGGCCACCGCGATGTACTTCGGAAGGATCGCTAAGGAGCCGGCATGGATCAGAGCCGCGTTGGACATCGATGAGTCTTTGATGGATGGGGCGGCCGGCGGGATCGAGAGATCCATGAAATCTAAACAGCTCGTATTCTCCCGCTGGTGCCAGACTATGTTCCACTTCGAGAGAGGGATGTACGCCGATCCCGACCGGGATCTAAATAAGATGTGGTGGGATATCGTCGAACGGTTCCAGTTCGTACGGTGCCCCGCCGGCAGGGATGAGCCCGACTGGGCGACCAAGATCCATATCGTGGCGAGTCCCGTTTACTACCATAACTACATGCTCGGCGAGCTCATAGCCTCCCAGTTTCATGACTATATCAGCGATGAGGTGTTCGGTCCCGGACGGGATGCGGGTGATATTTTCGGAGAGCCGAGGATCGGGCGGTTCTTCAAGGAGAACGTGTTCAATAGCGGCAAGATCTACCCCTGGAGCGATCACGTGGAAAAGGCCACCGGCAATCCCCTGTCGGCAAGGCACTTCGCGGCTCAATTCGTAGGGGGGGACCCGTGATCTGGCTTTTACCGGCGGCGGGATGCTCGATTTCGATAGCACTGATACTCAAGCTTAACGAACAATGGGGTGGTGACCGGAGACTGATCGCCGCCGCGAACTACATAGCGGCTTCTCTCTTGTCCCTGGCTTTTCTGATCGGTGAGTACAAAACTCCAAGCACTGCTACACTGGTCATCGGAGGGTTGGCGGGAATAGATTTCGTGCTGGGCTTCCTGCTGCTGATGGCCGGAATAGCGAGGGGACCGCTGGCCGTACCCGTTACGGTCATGAGGCTCTCGGTGGCACTGCCGATAGTCGTATCCGTTTTCATCTGGGCGGAGGAGCCGTCGGGGCTCCAGTGGATAGGCATCTGCATGGGGATTGCGGCGATTATCCTCTTCGGATTCAGCCTGCAGGATGGCGGAGGCCGGAGACGAACGAATGGGTACTGGTTCTTCATGATATCGCTCTTTCTCGTAATGGGTGTCGGAGACCTTCTGATCAAGGCATTTCGTGAAATGTCATCTGCCGATGGGCGTTTTCTTTTCACATGGGTTCTATTCTCGACGGCGGCGCTGTTTTCGTCGATTCTGGTTCTTGTGAACAGGATCCCGTTCAATCGGCGAACGTTCTTGCTTGGGCTTCTACTGGGTGTTCCCAATCTATTCAGCACCGTTTTCATACTGATGGCCCTTCGCAGTACGCCGGCCTCAATAGCCTTTCCATTTGTAAATATTGCTGTTATAATGGGTTCTGCGTTCTTTGGGTTTGTTATCTGGAGGGAGAGACTCGGCAGGGTCAGAGCCGCGGGGCTCGCACTGGCGGCCCTTGCCCTCATCCTTCTCCCGCTGGGTTGAAGACGGCTGGGGGAAGAGGACGGCTGCGGCGAATTGAGGGCCGTTGCGCCACGTGACGTTTTGATTTTCTCAGGGGCAATGAATGCTGAAAGTAGTGGCTCAAGAATCCGAGTTAATCTATATTTTCTAATATCGAAAAGGTCGTTGAAATGGCCTTAGGATTTAATACGAATAAAAGCCCGCGCTCCGAAGACGGTATTGCGGGTGAACATATTGGATCGGAACAACAGGGGAGGTCGAGTTGGCAATAAAGCTGGATGGCTCGGGATTGACTATTGAAAAAGTCGTCAGGATCGCAAGGCATTGTGAAGAGGTCGAACTAGCACCGGATGCTATCGAAAGAATAAAGAAATGCCGGGCTATGCTGGAGAGGAAGATAGAGGCCCGCGAGATCATGTACGGGGTGAATACCGGCATAGGCGAATTCTCCGAAGTCGTACTAGACGACGAGCAGGTCAAGCAGTTTCAGAAGTACCTGATATACAACCACGCCGCCGGTATAGGGGAGCCCGCTCCATTAGAGTATGTTCGGGGCGCGATGGCGAGCAGGATCAACGTGCTCGCCCATGGCAACTCCGGGTGTAGGCCCGTGATCGCGCAGACGCTCGTCGAGATGCTCAACAGGGGCGTGACACCGTTCGTCTGTCAGAAGGGTTCGGTCGGGGCCTGTGGTGATCTAGCACCCATGTCGCAGATAGCGCTGCTTCTGCTCGGTGAGGGCAGTGCCTACTACAAGGGAGAGTTGCTGGAAGGCAAGGAGGCGATGGACAGGGCCGGCATAGAGGTGCCCGGTCTTCGCGCGAGGGACGGCCTGGCTGCTATAAACGGGTCCAACATGCTCACGGCCATGAGTGCGATACTTCTGTACGACGCGAACAGATGGTTCAAGCAGGCGGAGGTCGCCGCGGCCATGTCGCTCGAGGCGCTCAAGGCGAACATGAAGCCTTACAGTCCGCAGCTTCATAAGGCGCGGGGTTTTCCCGGCGCGATAAGGACGGCTGCGGCGATACGAAAGCTCGTCGACGGCGGAGACCTGGTCGCAGGCAAGGTCAAATGCAAGGTGCAGGATGCCTATTCGATGCGTTCCACGCCCCAGGTGATAGGCGCGGCCCACGACGCACTCGCATTCGCCCGTTCGCAGGTCGAGATAGAGCTCAACGGAGTCGGTGACAATCCGGTCTTCTTCCCCGATGAGGAGCTCCAACTATCAGGAGCCAATTTCCAGGGATCACCCGTATCCCTACCCATGGATATGCTGGGCGCGGCGATCACGATGGTCAGCGTCATGTCGGAGCGCAGGATGAACAGGCTGAACCATCCTGCGCTGAGTGTCGGGCTGCCCGCTTTTCTGACCAAGGGAGCGGGGATGTTCTCGGGGCTCATGCTCAGCCAGTACACAGCCGACATGCAGATCGTCGAGCAGCGTATACTATCGATGCCGGCATCGATACAGTCCATCCCTGCGGCCGCGGACCAGGAGGATTTCGTGTCCATGGGCATGAACACGGCCATAAAGAATTTTCAGATAATTGACAATGCTTACGGTGTGCTGGGCATCGAGTTCATGGCCGCCGCACAGGCGCTGGACTTCCGTGATTTCAAGTTCGGGCGCGGCGTCACGAAGGCGAAGGAGGTCATCCGGAAGTACGTCGACTTTCTCGACATCGACAGGCCCCTGTACCCGGACCATACGAGAATGAAGGAACTTGTAAAATCATGTGAGATCCTCGAGGAGGTGGAGAAGGAGGTCGGGGATCTGGGATGACGTGTCCGGCTGCGATGAAGGAGGTCGGGGATCTGGGATGACGTGTTCCCCGCTGCGATGAACGTTTCTGATTTTCCTTCGGCCGGGACTCTGAAAACGGACTACAGGCGATCTTTTACATGATTCTTGCATCCGCCCCCTGTATCGGATGGTCGGAACAACCGCAATGGGGGTGCTCATCATGAGAATAGCCAGATATATCGTTGCAACTTATTTTATTATAATGTTTTCGGTCTTCCTTATCTCTTGCGATTCGGATGATCCGACCGAGTCAGGAGACGTATCGGACGACGGTGACGGACAGGATACATTGACGGGCGACGCGCTGATAATCGATCATTCCTGCACAGATATCGATGCCATACCCGAACAGGCGATCACAGACGCCAAGGAGCAGCTCCACATCGCCTACGGGCACACATCGCACGGAAGCCAGATCGTAACGGGGATGGAGGGGCTTGTAACGTTCAAGGGAGCCCTTTACTCGTTCAGCAACGGCGGAACCGGTGATAATCTCGAATTGAGGGACAGGCCGTTCCCCTCGGCCCAGGATCTGGGCAATCCCAACCGCACACTGTGGGAGGCGGATACGAGAGCCTATCTGGACGCGAATTCACATATCAATGTGGTCATCTGGTCCTGGTGCGGCCAGGTCTCGACGGCAAGCGAGGAGGATATCGATACATACCTGACCCTCATGGACGGCCTCGAGGCCGATTATCCCGACGTGACCTTCGTTTACATGACGGGGCATCTGGACGGCATGGGACTCTCCGGCAACCTTCACATCCGGAACGAGCAGATCAGGGATTACTGCGTGCAGAACGGCAAGGTGCTCTACGATTTCGCCGACATAGAGACCTGGGATCCCGACGGCACCTACTTCGGAGACAAGATACCCAACGACAACTGCGATTACGACAGCGACGATAACGGCTTACGCGACAGCAACTGGGCGCAGCAGTGGCAGGTTGCGAATCCGAGCGGTTGGTACGACTGCAGCTCGGCTCATTCCCAGCCTCTCAACGCCAACCTGAAGGCCTATGCGGCGTGGTGGTTGTGGGCGCGCCTTGCGGGATGGGAAGGCCCATGATAAGGTTATAACCGGCTGAATGCTCCTGGTATAGGCGGATTTGGTATTGTAAATCCGCCTTTTTTATGCCTATATAGACCACCGGACGCCGGATGCAGGGATGTGACTGCCCTGCCTGCAGGACCCTTGATGCCGGTCACTGCACGCCACGCGGTGCGAACCTTCCGGCCAAGCGCGAACGAGTGCATGCAGGGTTTCAAATACATAAAAATGGAAAGGGGCCGAATATGGTTTGCCACGAGATCGATTACGAGATATTCGGGGACGATATGCAGGTGGTCGAGGTCGAGCTCGATCCCGGAGAGAGGGTCGTGGCGGAGGCGGGAGTGATGACCTGGATGGAGGACGGGATAACATTCGAGGCGAAGATGGGAGACGGATCCAATCCGGCAGCGGGAGTGGTCGATAAGCTGATCGGCGCCGCAAAGCGGACGCTTACGGGGGAATCCATATTCCTGACCCATTTCGAGAACTCGAGCCGGGGGAAGAGACGGGTTGCATTCGCGGCCCCCTATCCGGGCAAGATCATTCCGATAGACATGTCGAAGAACGGCGGCGATTTCATCTGCCAGAAGGATTCGTTCCTCTGCGCGGCACTGGGCACCGAGATAAGCATAACGTTCACCAAGAGGCTCGGGGCGGGATTCTTCGGCGGTGAGGGATTCATCCTCCAGCGTGTTAAAGGCGATGGGATGGTATTCGTCCACGCGGGAGGGACGGTCGTGGAGAAGAAGCTGGACAACGAGGTTATGCGTATCGATACCGGATGCATAGTCGGTTTCACACCGGACATCGATTACAGCATAGAGCGGGCGGGCAGCCTCAAGTCGATGTTTTTCGGGGGTGAGGGATTGTTCCTGGCTACGCTCAGAGGCAGGGGCAGCGTCTACCTTCAGAGCCTTCCCTTCTCGCGCATGGCGGACAGGATAATCCAGCACGCACCGCGGTCGGGCGGTTCCAGAAAAGGGGAAGGATCCATACTGGGCACTCTCGGGAATCTTATTGACGGGGACTGAGGACGGCGCATTTCGCATAGATGCCGTTGGGGCCGTCTATTTGAGATATACGATCTTCTGTATCTGCTCGTATCCACCCGTTTTGATTCGGCAGAAGTAGATTCCCGACACTACGTGAGATCCGGATTCGTCGGTGCCGTCCCAGCTCACATCGTACATGCCGCCTTCGGGATGACTCCTGTGTATCGTTCTAACGAGGCGCCCGGCCGTGTCGAATATCTCCAAGCTGACGTTGCAGTCATCGGGAACCGAGTAGGCGATCGTCGTATTGTCGTTGAAGGGATTAGGGTAGTTCCGGCTGATCGAGTACACGTAGTTGATGATGAAGCTCTCTGCGCTTGTATCGGTCCCACGGACCTCGCCGTCCAGGTAGGCAACGAGTCTCAGCATGGCATCCGGCGAATGTGAGGCCGGGACGTCCCACGAATAGGACTCCACGCCGATCAGTCCGGTGGCGATAGCCTGGTCGAAGTTATTACCGCCGTCCAGGCTCAGATAGATGCTCACCGAATCCGGTTCTATGTTTCCGTTGCTCCACTCTATGCTGTAAGCTCTTCCGGCATTCACGGTCTCGCCGCCGTACGGGCTGATGATCGAGACGAAGGGGGAATATGTGATCTGCGCGGCGTCCCTGCCGATTGTGCTCACACCGTACTTAATATAGAAGTAGCCGTCGATGCCCCAGCCCTCCCCCCAGCTGTTCTTGCATATCCATGCCCCGTCCCCGCCGCATACCGTATCGTCCCACCCCACTATGAGGACGGCATGGCCCAAAGTGGAGATCTGATCGTCTATGTCGTAGCAACCCCCCGTATAAGAATACAGAGCATCGTTGATCAGCATGCCCGCCACCACGGGACCGTTCAGAAGGGCCTGCTTGATGGAGTTGACGGAATTCGTGATCCCTCCGTAGTTATCGATCCTGGCCAGAAGGCGGCATGAGCCCAGGATGCACGGGAGTCCGTCGTTCTGCACGTACGGTATGCACGATTCAGCAACGGAGCCGCTCGAGTAGAAGAGCGCATAGGCGCCGACATGGTTTCCCCCGCTGCATCCCCATCCGTACGTGTTGCAGTTTATGACGTGCTGCTCGGAGAGGTCCAGGGTGACGCCGTCGTATATCTGCACGTGTGACTCCAGCTGCGCGACCGCGGCGAAGGCCCAGCACGATCCGCACGATCCCTGGCTTTTCACGTCGGTCGTGCCTTTTAGATCCCTCCAGTCGAAGACGGGATCGTCTATACCGGCCGCAGGGGCACTGTAGGGGGGTATGTCCTTGAACATATCGGGGGAGAATATAAGCCCGCAGAGCCTTTCGCGCTCCTCACGCGGGAGGTCCGAGACAGAGGTCTTTCCGACCGTGAAGTGGTAGCCATTCTCCGAGATCATCCTCTCGAGCTCGGCTATTCTCTCCTCTTCTGTCGCTGTGTCTGATCCGTGCGCATTGTGGAGCGCTATGAGCAGCGTCATGGCGGCTAACAGCCATGGCAATATGTACTTTTTCATATTTTGCCTTTCGTCTTCATCCGCGCGGTCGGATGCCGGGTGCAATGACTTATTATAATATAATGAAACGAGAAAACGACCGAAAAAATGCGAAGCAGCAAATCTTTCTTTGTACTGCCCGCTTCCCGGATGCTATCTTCGAAGATCCACGGTCTATATTATGCGCGCAGCCGGTAGCGGTCCGACAGGAAATCTCAGGAGGTTTTTCCGTATGAAGAGTTATCGCAAGGAACTCTGGTTCAACGTGCCCGGCAGGCGCGCTTTCATAAATATCACGCCCCGCATCGAGCAGTGCCTTGAAGAGAGCGGTGTGGCGGAAGGACTCATCCTCGTCAATGCGATGCATATCACGGCTTCGGTTTTCATCAACGATGATGAAGCGGGTTTGCACCACGATTACGAGGAATGGCTCGAGCAGCTGGCACCGCATGATCCCGTGGACCGTTACCATCACAACAGGACGGGAGAGGACAACGGCGACGCCCATCTCAAGAGACAGGTTATGGGCCGCGAGGTTGTTGTCGCTGTAACGGACGGGGCCCTCGATTTCGGACCCTGGGAGCAGATCTTCTACGGGGAGTTCGACGGCGGGCGAAAGAAACGCGTGCTTGTGAAGATAATCGGTGAATAGTGGATAACATTCTGCTCGTTTTCCGCCGCCGGGCCGTGCATTCGGCCGGGACGGCGTGGATGGAGGTGTCATGTGCATCAAGGCTTTGATGTCTGTTACAGCCGTTCTGTGCATGCTCTTTTCGGCGGCCCCGGCCGCCCGGGCGGTCAGGGCCGGGAGCATCCCCACCGCAGAGACCCAGCCCGGGGTTGCCGCGCTCTCAGAGCTGACAGCATCGGGATTTGCACGCATAGCGCTGCGGTGCATCGTTCGGGAGTATCCCAACAAACCCTCGCACGTAATGAACGATTCCAGCGAGGTGATGAGTCCTAGAGAACTCCACCCGGCATTCTACGGCTGCTTCGACTGGCATTCCTGTGTCCACGGCCACTGGATGCTGGTCCGCCTGCTGAAGCTCTTTCCGGGGCTGACCGAGGAGGAGGGCATCCGTTCAGCGCTCGACAGCAACCTGAGCACAGAGAATATCCTAGCGGAGGTGGAATACCTGGCTCAGCCCGGCAGGAGATCCTTCGAACGAACTTACGGCTGGTCCTGGCTGCTCAAGCTCGCAGATGAGCTGTACGGTTGGGATGATCCAGGCGCCCGACGGTGGTCGTCCAACCTCGAACCGTTGACCGACGCGATCGTGAAGCGGTACCTCGACTTCCTGCCCAAGCAGACATACCCGATAAGAAGGGGTGTGCACGCGAACACGGCTTTCGGGCTTGCCTTCGCTCTCGACTACGCCAGGGCCGTGGGAAACAAGGAGCTGGAGACGCTGATCGTAGAGCGGAGCCTGTCGTATTTCGGTGATGATACCGGCTGCCCTGCATCCTGGGAGCCGGGGGGCGACGATTTCCTGTCTCCCTGTCTGATGGAGGCGGACCTGATGAGAAGGGTTATGCCCAAGGTGGAATTCCGCAAGTGGTTCGGCCGGTTCCTGCCTTCGCTCGGTGAAGGCGGGCCGAGATCGATCCTGGAACCGGCTGAGGTGACGGACAGGAGTGATCCCAAGATAGTGCATCTGGACGGCTTGAATCTGAGCAGGGGATGGTGCATGCTCGGAATCGCATCGGTGCTCGAATGCAGCGATCCCGTTCGGGATATTCTCCTGGAATCGTACGAGGCCCACGCCGAGAGCGCGCTGGCTCATGTTGCAAGCGGTGAGTACGAGGGGGAGCACTGGCTGGCGTCATTCGCCGTCTACATGCTGTCCATGGATCAAGAGGAGAGGCTGCCGGTCGAAGCGCCGCGTTGATCGGGGAAGGTCATGACGGGATTCAGAACCTTTAGATCGGATGTGCTTCTGCTTCTAACGGCCGCTATCTGGGGATTCGCATTCGTCGCCCAGCGGATCGGTATGAGGTACGTAGGACCGTTCCTCTTCAACGGAGTGCGTTTCGCACTTGCCTGTCTCGTCCTGCTGCCCATCATGCTTTTATCGAGACGCAAGGGTGGATCGGTCGGTGGTGAAGCGAACGAGCCGCTTTCGCCCACCGTAATTCTATACGGTGCGATGACCGGGACGGTCCTCTTCATCGCTGCGTCTCTCCAGCAGGTGGGCATGGTGTACACGACCGCCGGAAAGGGAGGATTCATCACGGGCCTTTATGTGGTGATAGTCCCTTTTCTGGGCCTCTTCGCCAGGCAGCGCGCCGGCATGGGTACGTGGGTGGGGGCCTTGCTTGCCGCGGCCGGTATGTACCTTCTCAGCATCACGGGCAGGTTCTCGATATCACGCGGTGATCTGCTCGTCCTTATCAGCGCCTTGTTCTGGGCCGGTCATGTTCTGTCCATCGGCTGGCTTTCACCTAGAATAGATTCACTTCTGCTGGCCGTTATACAGTATTCTACATGCTCGATCCTGAGCATGGCCGCGGCCCTCCTGCTCGAGATCATCACACTGGAGTCCATCTTGAGTGCCGCTGTGCCCATCCTTTACGGCGGGATACTTTCGGTTGGTGTGGCGTACACGTTTCAGATAGTAGCCCAGAGAAGGGCCCCGGCGGCTCATGCGGCGGTTATCATGAGCCTGGAGGCTGTATTCGCCGTGCTGGGAGGGCGTTTGATTTTGGGCGAAACCCTGTCACGGAGGGGTTTGGTCGGATGCGCGTTGATGCTCTCCGGTATGCTCGTATCGCAGCTCACGGTTGCTGTGCGGCGGCGTGAGAGCAAACCAGGCTAAGATGAAATTTCGTTGAATTAATGGTTGCATAAAATACGCTGCTGGTCTATCATGTGTCGAGCGTTGCCTTTTAATCTGGTCCGGGAGGCCAGAAAAGGGGAAAAAGAACCAGTATTCCTGCTGAACCTCCCTGACCGGGAGGATTTTTTTTGTCCGGCCGGCGTGCAGTGAGGAGGTCTATCCTTTGAAGATAATCAGAAAAGCAGTAGTAATGGACAGCACCCAGATCCTGCGCACGATAATGAGGATCGCGCATGAAATCGTCGAGAGGAACAGGGGTGTGGAGGACCTGATACTAGTGGGCATAAGAAAACGAGGGGTTCCCCTGGCCGAGAGAATAGCCAATGCCATATACGAATTCGAGGGAGCCTCCATTCCCGTCGGCGCCCTGGATATCACGCTCTACAGGGATGATCTTCAAATGATCGCCCCGCACCCGGTTATAGGAGAGACCGATATAAAAGTAGATATCAGCGACAGGACAGTGATCCTAGTAGATGATGTCCTGTTCACGGGTAGAACGGTGAGGGCCGCTCTGGACGAGCTGATAGATTTCGGCAGGCCGAAGGCCATTCAGCTTGCGGTGCTGGTCGACAGGGGACACCGTGAATTTCCGATAAGGGCGGATTTCGTGGGCAAGAATACACCGACGTCCAACAGGGAGACGATCGAGGTCCTGTTCAGCGATACGGATGGTGAGGATCTGGTTGTGCTGAGCGATATCATCGAGGATGACGGATCAGGGCCGGCTTCCGGAAAGGCCGGAAACGCGAAAAGGACGGGAAAGGCCGCAGAGGGGAGTGGGAGGGGGAATGTGGGTGGAAGAAAGGGGACGGGGCCGAAACGGTCGGGGAGGTGCGCCGGTAAGGGCAAGGCCAAGCCGGGGGCGGGGTCCGGTCCCAAAGCGAAGAGAAAGGCGAAATCAAAATCCAGGATGAAAAGAGGAGCCGGAAATAAGCGATCCTCCGGACCTGGCTCCAAAAGCAATCGATAGCAGCCCACCATACTGAAGAAACCGGTAAAAGGGGGTAAATTCAAGGTGCAGTTTGAAAGAAAGGACCTCATCAGCCTCGAGGAGCTGACGGCGGGTGAGATCGAACTGATCCTCAACACCGCCGATTCATTCAAGGAAGTGCTCGATAGGCCGATCAAGAAGGTTCCCGCTCTGAGGGGAAAAACGATCGCTAACGTGTTCTACGAGCCGAGCACGAGAACCAAACTGAGCTTCGAGCTGGCGGAGAAAAGGCTGAGCGCCGATACGATCAGCTTCTCAAAGGCGATGTCCTCGGTTGTAAAGGGGGAAAGCCTGAGGGATACGGCCGAGAACATTCAGGCAATGAAGGTGGATATCGTCGTCATGAGGCACGGTTCCTCCGGGTCACACCGTTTTCTCTCCGAGTTTCTCGATGCCTCCATAGTGAACGCCGGGGACGGACAGCACGAGCACCCAACGCAGGGGCTCCTGGACATGCTTACTCTGCGACAGCATCTCGAGACCCTCGAGGGTAAAAGGATCACGATAGTCGGGGATATAATGCACAGCAGGGTCGCCCGGTCGAATATCTGGGGACTGACCAAGATGGGAGCTGAGGTCACGATCTGCGGCCCGCCGACCATGATGCCCGCCGAAGCGGAGCGTCTGGGTGAGAATGGGGTTCGGATCGAATACGATCTTCGAAGAGCCGTAGAAGGCGCCGATGCCGTCAATATACTGCGAATTCAGCTGGAAAGGCAGAAATCCAAGCTGTTCCCGAGCATGAGGGAGTACCTCCAGGTATTCGGTGTGACGCCCGAGGTCCTCGAATCCGCCCCCGAAGGATGCATAATCATGCATCCGGGCCCGATGAACAGGGGAGTGGAGATCAGCCAGGAGGTGGCAGACGGTGACCGCTCAGTGATACTGGAACAGGTTACTAACGGGGTTGCGGTGAGGATGGCGGTTCTGTTCCTGGTTGCAGGCGGCAAGATCGAAGAAACAAAAATTTGACGGTCACCTTCGTACAAGCGATAGCGAGGAGTGTTACATGATCGAATGGAAAGACAAGCGGGAGTTCTGGATCACAGGTGCGAGGCTAGCCGATCCCGAATCAGGGCGAATAAGAGCAGGCGCGGTACTTGTCAAGAGGGGAGCCTTAGCGGAAGTGGTTTGGCAGAAGAGGATCGATTCCGACCTGCCCATACTCGATGCGGACGGTTACATTCTAGCCCCCGGATTCATAGATATCCACACGCATCTGCGGGAACCCGGATTCGAGGAGAAGGAAACAATAGCAACGGGAACAGCGGCGGCCGCGGCCGGGGGTTTCACTTCGATAGTTTGCATGGCCAACACCGATCCCGTGATCGACGAGCCGGGCATATTGGAGTTCGTGAGAAAAACGGCCGACCGGGATGGATCCTCCCGGGTTTATGTAGCGGCGGCTCTGACAAAGGGGATGGAAGGTGAGGCCGTGGGCGAGTACGGATATCTCAAGAAGGCGGGGGCCGTGGCCGTCAGCGACGACGGCAAATATGTGACGAACAGCCAGGTGATGAGAACGGCCTTTGAGTACGCGGGATTCCACGAGCTGCCCGTTATATCGCACTGCGAGGATTCCTATCTCGTAAACAATGCCCAGATGAACGAGGGGTACACGTCGACAAGGCTGGGACTTAGAGGGGCTCCTGCGGCATCCGAGGTGATAGCGGTTTCGAGGGATATAGAGCTCGCGCGGCTCACAGGCTCGAGGCTTCATATAGCTCATGTTTCCACAAGGGGGGCATTGGAATTGATAAAGAAGGCCAAGAAGCAGGAGGTGAGGGTAACAGCAGAGGCCACGCCGCACCACCTCACATTGGACGATACGATGCTGGATACATATGACAGCAACCTGAAGGTCAATCCCCCGCTCAGGGATATGAAGGATGTAGAGGCTCTGAGGGCAGCCCTACTGGACGGGACGGTCGATTGCATAGCGACGGATCATGCGCCGCACAACGAGATCGACAAGCAGGTAGAGTTCAATTTCGCGCCGGCCGGCATGATCGGGCTTGAAACCGCTTTCGCGCAGCTGAACACTGAGCTCGTGCAAAGCGGAGCTCTGGAGCTCGTAGATCTTATCCGACTCATGACATATGCACCGGCGGGCGTCATCGGCCTGCCGGGCGGGAGGCTGCGTAAGGGTGAGCCGGCCGACCTCGTCTTGATCGATCCTGATGCGGAATGGATTCTCGAGAAGGACATGTTGAGGTCGAAATCGTCAAACACTCCCTTGATCGGCAAGAGATTCAGGGGAAGGATCAAAGGGGTTTTCCTTGATGGTATATGGAATAACGCTATACTCTAGAGTAGTTATATGCAGGCGCCATATGAAAGGCCCGGAGGTCGCCATGATATCCCGGTTGTCTTCCCTGCTAAATCAGCGCATGAAGCATGAATGGCGGCCGGTCGGGCGGGGGATGTGTTTTGAACTGCGGTAGATTTCGCGCAATTTCGAGATTCGTCATATCCGCAATAACGGTTTCCGTTCTGCTGTCCTCGTGCGTCTATTTCAATACGATGTACAACGCCAGGAGGATTTACAGCGAAGCCGAGGACAAGCGCAAGAAGGGCAAGACAGGTAGACAGCTGATCGGGGAGTATGACAAGGTAATAGAGAAGTGCTCACAATTGATTAGGGATCATCCCGAAAGCAGTTGGGTCGACGATGCCGTTTTTCTGATGGGATTGGCATTAATCAGACAGGAGAAGCCGGACAAGGCCGCACGCAAGTTTCAAGAACTCATCTCGAATTTTCCCGAAAGCGATTACGTGCCCGAATCCATATACTGGCTGGCTTACGCCTACCTCGAGAGGACGGATTACAATCAGGCTCTCGTATATACGGAACGTTTTCTCAATAAGTACCCGCAACACGAACTTCGTTACAGCGTGATGTTTCTGGCGGGCGATATAAAGCGTAACCTGAAACTGCCGGAGGAGGCGCTGAACTACTATTCGATGGTGGCGGAAGAGTCATCCAAGCGCGAGGTCGTGGACGAGAGCCGTGAGAAGAGCGGAGAGCTCTTCCTGGAGCTCGGGGATTGGGAGAATGCGGCGGCAAATTTCGAGATGGCTCTCAGAAAGGGTATCACCTGGGAAGTCCGCCACAGGATATCCCTCTCATTGGGCGTTTGCTACGCGAACATCGGCAGGTGCCGGGAAGCATTGGATCTGTTCAACGAGCTTCTCGATGAAGCGGCTACCGTCCGTGAGAAGCCGCCGGTTCTCATAGGCGTCGCTTCGGCGTACGTGTGCATGGATTCTCTCACCACGGCGCTCTCCGTTTATAAAGATATCGCCAAGGAGTTTCCAAAATCGGATTACTCAGCCGAGGCGTATTACAGGATGGGAGTGATCTATCACGAAAGAATGGATTCGCTTCAAAACGCCCAGGAGGCATATTCGAAGGTTGGAAGCGAATCTGCCAGCTCCGAGTTCGCTCAGATCGCCCTTCAGAAGAGCAGCAGCCTCAAGAGATTGATAGAGCTCCAGAAGACTGCGGATGAAGGTGAGACGAGAGAGCAGATTGCGGAGAAGAGATTCCTTACGGCCGAGGTCCAGCTTACCCGCCTCGAAGAGGTGGAGGCTGCTATTACCAATTATGAGGCTGTTATCGACAGCTTCCCGGAGACTGCGGTTGCACCCAAGGCTTACTACGCCTTGGGATGGATCTATGAAAAGGAGCTAGGAGAGAGTGAGGCGGCCATCGAGAAATACCGCGAGCTGGCATTGCAATACCCCCGGTCACCGCAGGCGAAGGGAGCCGTTAATCAGATCGGCCGTCTTGGGAGAGCTGAGCTGGAAGAGATGATGAGGGCCTACGTGGATTCCGCCCTCGCCGATACGACGGCCATTGGTGCGGGTAGCGGGCTCGAACCGGATTCAGCCCTCATCGATATTACGCCCCTTCATCCGGTGCCGGTGATGGAATCGGATACGGCCCGTTCCGACACGGCAGCCGCCGGCCCGGAACCGGAGCTTGTCCCTGATGCGGCCCTCGCCGATACGACGGCCATTGGTGCGGGTAGCGGGCTCGAACCGGATTCAGCCCTCATCGATATTACGCCCCTTCATCCGGTGCCTGTGATAGGATCGGATACGGCCCGTTCCGACACGGCAGCCGCCGGCCCGGAACCGGAGCTTGTCTCTGATGCAGCCCCTACCGATACGGCTGCCGTCGTTCCGGAGGGCTGGATCGAAGCTGACACGGCACTTGCCGTTCCCAGACAACCAAGGCCGTTCCCGGCTGGTGAAGGATCAGCGGGTCGGGATTCCACCGCAGTCGACGGGGCGACTCCTGCTGATACATCCGGGCGCTCGAAGGAAAGGGAGAGACTTGAATAACGGCAGAGGCGCCCTTTTCGAGACAACAGTAATCGGCAGAGACAGGCTCACCCCCTCATGCACACTCATCGAACTGGAGAGGCCCGAAGGATTCCAGGACGCCCTACCCGGGCAGTTTATCTCGATAAGGATCACCGATACATTCTCGCCCCTTCTTCGCCGTCCCTACAGCATCATGGACCTCGACGACTCATCAATCCGGATTCTAGTCAAGGCCGTGGGAAAGGGCTCAACAATCCTTGCGAACAAGAAGGCTGGGGATCGCATCGACATGATAGGGCCGCTGGGAGGGACTCATTTCCCGGCTCCCGATGGTGAAGCCTGCCTTGTGGGAGGGGGAACGGGGATAGCACCTTTGGTATTCGCCGCCCGCAGCTGGAAGAGGGGGGGATCGACGGGACGCTTGACTCTCGTTTACGGAGCCGAGGGTAAAGAGGAACTTCTGATCGATCTCGCCGACCGCGATTTCGATGAGATGCACATGGCGACCATGAACGGCTCGGCCGGATTTCACGGGGACGTTGTCTCTCTTCTAGAGGGGCTGGCAGGCAGCGGGAAATCACCCGGGGGCATACTGTACTCGTGCGGACCGAAGGAGATGATCCGCCAGCTTCACATGAGAGTGGAAGGATACTTCGAGCGACATTACACATCCCTGGAGACCGTTATGGCGTGCGGTCTGGGGGCATGCCGCGGATGCACCGTCCCGGTCGGTTCGGGGGAGAGGGTGGAATACAGGGCGGTTTGCAGCGACGGCACGGTTTTTCAGGCCGGGGACATATCATGGGAAGAGTGGGGAGAACGATAATGGGAGGAACGGGATTCAGATTGGGCGCCGTCTGTTTCGACAATCCTGTGTTTCTGGCGTCGGGACCGGCGGGGTACGGTATCGAGTATTCAGGGCTGATCGATCTGGCCGGGCTTGGTGGAATCGTTACGAAAACGATAACACTGCAACCGAATCCGGGCAATCCGGGGGTCAGGATAAGGGAAACCCCGGCCGGTCTCCTGAACAGCATCGGCCTCGAAAACGTAGGTTCGAGTGTCTTTTTCTCGGAGAAGCTTCCAGATCTGTTAAATGCCGGGGTCAAACCGGTCGTGAGCCTGGCAGCTGAGGATTGGGACGGTTATACGAAGCTTCTCGAGGTTACCGCTGCCCAAACCGAGGTGGATGTAGTCGAGATAAACCTTTCATGCCCGAATGTTGATATGGGGGGCATGGTCGTCGGAACGGACCCCTCACAGGTATCGCGCTACGTAGGGAGGGCCAAGGAGATCTTGGATGCCGCCGTGCTGGCAAAGCTCACACCGAACGTCACCGACATCTCCGTCCTGGCGAGGGCCGCGGAGAAGGCCGGGGCGGACGGTATCACGGCTATAAATACGCTTGTCGGTATGGATATAGATACCGGAAGCGGAGCGCCGGTTTTCCACAGGGTGAAGGCGGGACTTTCCGGTCCCGCGCTCCTGCCGGTAGCGCTTGAAGCTGTCTGGAGGGTATCTAGGACGGTGGACGTTCCGGTCGTCGGAGTGGGAGGGATATCGTCGGTGGAGGATGCACGCAAATTCTTCATGGCCGGGGCTTCGGCGGTTCAGGTGGGAACTGCTATCTTCTACGATCCCGGTCTGCCGATGCGCATCGTCGATCACATTCAAAAGCGATAAGTCCCCGGGATCACCCGGGGGAAAGGGCTGGATTGATTTGAAGGAAAAAGCCAAACCGGAAGTGATAGTGGCCCTCGATGTGGAGCTGAGGGAAAGCGCGATGGGGCTCGTTGCGGAGCTCCGTGATGATATAGGATTCTTCAAGCTGGGCAGCCGGCTTTTTACGGCCGAGGGACCCTCCATTGTAAAGGAGATAGGAAGGGCGGGAGCGGATATATTTCTCGACCTCAAGTTCCATGATATTCCCGCAACCGTCGCGGGATCGGTGCGGGCCGCCGCAGCACTGGGTGTCAGGATGATGACACTTCATACAACCGGGGGGGTGGATATGATGCGGGCAGCCGTACGCGCCGCCCGGGAGGTCTCGCAGGAAGAGGACAAGCCGCACCCCCTGCTGGTAGGCGTTACGGTTCTCACGAGTCTTTCCGACGGAGATCTCGCTTCGATAGCTCCGGGCGCCGGCGGGGTCGCTGATATGGTTATGAGGCTCGCGCAGAGCGCGAAGAGGTCCGGGCTCGATGGGGTTGTCTCATCGGTTGAAGAGGCGGCAAAGATAAAAAATGAATTCGGAGATGATTTCATCGTTGTCACACCGGGGATAAGGCCGGCCGGTTATGCTAAGGGCGACCAGAAACGCGTTGCCACACCTGCCTTCGCGAAAGAATCGGGGGCGGATTTCATAGTCGTAGGGCGGCCGGTGATCGAGGCGGAATCTCCGGCCAAGGCGGCTGCCGGTATACTGAAAGAGCTGCGGGAGGCCTAGCTAGGCGGATGTGGAAAGCAGCCATAATTTTTCTGCTGGTATACGCAGGCCTAGTTACGATCAAAAGGTACAGGCCTGCTATCGTGTGGTGCGGAATCGCCGCAGCGCTGGCGGTCGGCGCCGTCGAATTCGGTGAGATAGCCGGCGGCTTGAAATTGAACGTGCTGGGGATATTTTTCGGCTCGCTCGTCCTCGCCGAGCTCTTCATATATTCGAAGCTTCCCGAAGCGATATCGGATAATCTAATAAACCGCAGTTCCAATCTCGGTGCTGCGTTTCTGCTTATCATCGTTTTTGCGTCTTTTATATCCATATTCATAGATAACGTTGTGACGGTCCTGATAGTGGCCCCCATCGCCCTTCATCTGACTAGAAAGGCCGGTGTCTCTCCAGTTCCCGTAATAGTGGGGCTGGCGATATCTTCCAACCTTCAGGGCATGGCCATACTCATCGGCGATACACCCAGCATGATTCTAGCGGCGCGCATGAAGATGAATTTCCTGGACTTCTTTGTGTATACGTGTGATTCACAACCCGGATACAGATGGGGCATTTTCTGGTTCGTGCAGCTCGGGGCGCTGGCCGGTGTCGCTGTTCTATATGCGTTCTTCAGGGGAATGAAACAGAAGCCTGCACGCATTCCGGTAACGCGCGTGAAGACATGGGTTCCGCTTTGGCTGATTGTGATTACAATCGTTCTGCTCTCGTGCGCGTCCTTCATCGACAGGGATTTCAGGTGGTTCGGTGGAACGGCATGCATGCTGGTCGGTGTAATAGGGTATGTATGGTACAGGTTCCACGGGACGGAGGGCTCATTGAGCCTGTTGCGAAGGCTGCATTGGGGAACCCTGGCTTTTCTTGCAGGGATATTCGTGCTGGTGACGATGCTGGAATGTAGAGGAGTGGTGGACGCTCTCGTAGGCCGCATGGAGGCGCTATCAGGCTCAAATCCGTTTATAATCTACACGGCGGTTGTATGGTTCTCGGTGCTCGTATCGGCCTTTATCGATAACATACCGTACATAACGGCGATGCTCCCCGTAGTGATCGGTTTCAGCGATAGCATCTCTCTTCCACCGGAGATGCTCGTGTTCGGCGTTCTCGTCGGCGCCTGCCTTGGCGGCAATATCACACCGATCGGCGCTGCGGCCAACGTTGTTGCAGTCGGGATACTGGAAAAGGAGAGGAGCCATGTATCGTTCGGCTCCTTTGTGCGGATCGGATTGCCCTTCACGCTGGCCGCAACGATAGTATCGTACATTGCACTCTGGTTCGCCTACAGATAACAACCTTGGAGTATCGTCCATCGGGATCGGGAAGCGGAGGGAAGGTAAGGGTGGGCAGGATGCATGGTTCGATCTTCAGGCGGGCTGTACGGGGGATTATGCGGGCGATAATCCAATATGAATAATCATTCGATCATCATCTCTTTTTTAATTTCATGTATCCTCATCATAATTACGCCGATCTCATCTTGCGTGCCGGAACCAGCACCGGATGATATCGAGCAATCAAGTTCCACAGTCGTAGAGCTCGGCGGGGAATGGGAATTTCGAAGGAGGGGTGAGCGGACGTGGCACAAGGCACAGGTTCCCGGATGTGTGCATACGGATCTAACGGCCAACCGGCTTATCGAGAATCCGATATTCGGAGATAACGAGTACGATCTGAAGTGGATAGAACGTGAGGATTGGGAGTACAGGACATTCTTTCGTGCCGACAGCCTGCTGCTCGGACACGAAAGGATAGAGATCTTCTTCGAAGGACTCGACACGTATGCGACCGTGTTCATCAACGGTTCGGCCGTTCTAGAGGCCGGTAACATGTTCCGGTCGTGGAGGATCCGATGCAATGAAATGCTCAAAGAGGGAATGAACTCGCTGAGGGTGTTGTTTCATTCTCCGGTAATAAGAGGTGAAGTGGAATCGGGAAGGTCTAAATATACGCTTCCCGGAGGGGAGAGGGTTTTCACGAGGAAGGCGGCTTACCATTACGGATGGGACTGGGGCCCGAGGTTTGTCACGTCCGGTATCTGGAAGAGGGTTTTTCTTCGGGCATGGAGCGGTGCGAGGATCGAGGATCTATGGATAGCCCAGAGGGATGTCACCGGCAAGAGGGCCGCATTATCGGCGGTTTTCGAGATAGAGGCCGCCCGCGGACTCGAGGTCGAAGCATCGCTGGAGATGGTTCCTGAGCATCGGAGTTTTCGCAGCGGGAGGACGCGGGTGGAATCCGGGATGAATAAGATCGCGATCGATTTCACGATCGAGGATCCGAGGCTTTGGTGGACTAACGGTTTGGGAGATGCATACATGTACTCCCTTCGGGGCGTTCTGAGTATAGACGGGAAGGTCGTGGATGAGTCGGATGCGAGGATCGGCGTGCGCACACTCGAGCTGGTCCAGCGAAGAGACGGGGAGGGGGAGGGATTTGAATTCGAGCTCAACGGAGTGCCGGTTTTCATGAAGGGCGCCAACTACATTCCGCAGGACAATTTCGTGTCCGGCGTATCGCCGGCTAGATACGTTGAGCTGATACGAAGCGCGAAGGACGCAAACATGAATATGCTGAGAGTCTGGGGTGGAGGCGTATACGAGGACGATATCTTCTATGACCTCTGTGACGAGAACGGGATTCTAGTATGGCAGGATTTCATGTTCGCCTGTGCAATGTATCCCGGCGACCTCCGGTTCTTGGAAGATGTGGAGCAGGAGGCTGTCGATGTGGTTAAGCGTTTGAGAAATCACCCGTGCCTGGCTCTTTGGTGTGGAAACAACGAGATCTCGGAGGGATGGCATAACTGGGGATGGCAGCGGCTTCATGGGTATTCCGCAGGTGATTCCACCGAGATATATAATAGCTACGAAGCTCTTTTTCACGGTGTTCTCCCGTCCGCCGTATCCGAACACGATCCCGGAAGGCCCTTCTGGGCCTCCTCGCCCAGGTACGGACGCGGTGACCCCCGGAGCCTGGGAGAGGGGGATTCGCACTACTGGGGCGTGTGGCACGATGGTGAGCCCTTCGCCATGTTCGAGAAGAGGGTCGGGAGGTTCATGAGTGAATTCGGTTTCCAATCGTTTCCGCCGATAGAAACCGTCAGGCTGTTCGTTCCATACGGGGATTTGAGTATTGATTCCGAATCGATGCTAGCCCACCAGAAGCATCCCAGGGGTAACCATATCATATCAACCTACATGGAGAGGGAATTCGGGATCCCGGAAGATTTCGAGAAGTTCATCTACATAAGCCAGCTTCTACAGGCCGGCGGTCTCAAGACCGCGGTCGAGGCCCACAGAAGGGCGAAACCCTACTGCATGGGATCTCTCTACTGGCAGCTCAACGACTGCTGGCCGGGTGTATCCTGGTCAGGTATAGACTATTATGGCAGGTGGAAGGCTCTGCATTATTTCATGAAAAGGGCATTCGAGAAGATACTAGTCTCGCCGGTCCTCGACGGCGGCGTTATCGGTGTTCATATAGTATCGGACGAGCTGCGGGACATCGAGGCGAGGCTGGAGCTGTCTTTGCGTGACTTCGAAGGATCGGACCTGTGGCGCAGGGAAATCGAATCGACAGTAGAGGCGAATGCCAGCAAGACCTATTTCGAGACCTCCGCGGAGGATCTGCTCGATGGCAGGGAGCGGGAGTCGGTCGTATTCGTCACCGAGCTTTACCAAAAAGGGATTCTCATATGCAGGAATCTGCTGTTTTTCGCACCACCCAAAAGGCTGAGGTTGTCCAAGCCGCAGATCGAGATCGCCGTATCACCCGCTCCCGGGGGATGCCTGGTCGACCTCGTGTCAGACCGCCTTGCCAGGGGCGTATTCCTGAGATACGCCGACGGAAAGGGCTTCTTCACGGATAACTACTTCGATCTGCTGCCGGGAGTGAGGGCGGAGGTGCTGTTACTGACCGGGAAAGGTGCAGGAGTCGACGCCGATAGTATGATCGTGACCACCCTATTCGATGCTCTGACACCTACTGGTATGTAAAAAAGGATTGATCGGGCGCCTTCAAAGAAGCATTATACCCAAAAGCCGTTCGGCCTCGATGCTTAAGAATACACATCGGGCGCTGTTTTCTGATATAGTTGTATAACTTGTGGGGTTCCGGATACCCGGACCTTTTCTCATAGGCCGGATTCTTTAATTATGAAAAGGGGAATCGAATGCGCGTGCTCATTACTGGAATAACCGGTTTCGCCGGGAGCCACCTGGCCGACCTGTGCCTCGAAAAGAAGGATGTAGAGCTGTACGGGATCAAGCGCTGGCGGAGCAGGACGGAGAACATAGAGCATATATGGGATAAGGTCAAGCTCCTCGAGTGTGATCTCAGGGATGCGACATCTACCAGGGATGTCATAGAAAGGATAAAGCCGGACTGGATATTTCATCTGGCCGCGCAGAGTTTCGTGCCGACGTCGTGGAATGCACCGACGGAATCTCTTTCCACGAACGTGATCGGGCAGTTGAATGTATTCGAAGCCGTTCGAAAGATCGATCTAAAATGCCGTATCCAGATCGCCTGTTCAAGCGAGGAATACGGTCTTGTTCATCCGGAGGAGATCCCGATCAAGGAGACGAATGCCCTAAGGCCCCTTAGCCCGTATGCGGTCAGCAAGGTGGCCCAGGATATGCTCGGCTACCAGTATTTCATGAGCTACAAGATGGATATCGTGCGCACGAGGGGATTCAATCACACGGGGCCCAGACGCGGCCCCGTCTTCGTATGTTCCGATTTCGCCAAGCAGCTGGTCGATATCGAGATGGGAGCGAAGCCTCCGGTGATGAACGTGGGCTCCCTGGAGACGAGGCGCGATTTTACCGACGTGCGTGACGTCGTTAGAGGCTACTGGCTGGCGCTGGAGAAGGGCAAACCCGGTACCGTATACAACATCTGTTCCGGAAGGAGCTACAGCATCCAGGAGATACTGGATATGCTCATCGAGATAACCGGTGTGGATGTGGAAGTCAGACAGGACCAGTCGAAAATGAGACCCAGTGATGTACCACGCTTGGAAGGGGATAACAGCCGCTTCCAAGCGGATACCGGATGGAAACCCGAGATACCGCTCGAGAAGACACTCCGGGATCTCGTCGATTTCTGGCGTAAGAATCCGAATAGGGTAATGATAATCTAACGATGACATCCGGCCGGATGCGAAAGAGACCGGAACGGGTGTATTGGTGGTAACTTATTGTTATGCGCGCATTGGTAACCGGAGCATACGGTTTCGTCGGCAGGCACCTTGTGGGTGAGCTTGCGTCGTCGGGCTATGAAGTAGTGGCGACTGATATCGCCGTGTCACACGGTGGCGGCACTTCCGGTTCGCACGGCAACGCGGCGGGTGCAGGACCGGGAGCGATCGACGATCCAGGTCTTGACGCGGGAATCCCCTTCAGGGGCTGTGACCTGCTCGACGGCGGATCCGTCAAAGCGCTCTTCGAGGAATGCAGGCCGGATTATGTTTTCCATCTCGCAGCGCAGAGCTCCGCAGCCCTTTCATTCGTGGATCCTAGAGGAACAATAGAGACGAATGTCATCTCTACACTCAATATACTCGAGGCGCTGAAAGAATCCATCGACAGCGGTCATGGGTGCCGGATGCTATCCATCGGTTCGAGCGAGGAGTACGGAAGGCGCTTTGAGGAAGAGATGCCGCTCGGCGAGGACAGTCCGATCGAACCCGTCAGCCCTTACGCTGTCAGTAAGGTCGCCCAGGGATTGCTCTCGCTTCAGTATCATCGTTCCCATGGAATCGATGTAGTATTGACGAGGAGCTTCGGCCATACCGGGCCCGGTCAAACCGATCGTTTCGTACTTCCCGCATTCGCCAAGCAGTGCGCGCAGATCGAGGCCGGATCGAAGGAGCCGCTGCTCGAGGTCGGCAACCTGGAGGTGGTCAGGGATTTTCTCGATGTGCGGGATGTCGTAAAGGCGTACAGGCTGCTGGCAGAAAAGGGTAGATGTGGGGAAGTCTACAACGTATGTTCTGGATTGGGCATAAGATTGAATGATGCGCTCGACGCCTTGATAGAGATGGTCCGGTTACCGATCAAGGTGGAGACGGATCCGGATCTCTTGAGGCCCGTCGACGTACCGGTGATGATAGGTGACAACTCGAAGCTTTGTAAGGATACCGGATGGACGCCCGGGATTCCGGTTGATCGGATGCTGTCGGGCCTCATGGAATTCTGGCGGGGTGCGATCGGGGGAAATGGGAAGTGATGCTGGCGCCGATGTTGGAGACCGGCGGGGGAGATATCCCGTATAGGAAAATACAAACGGTTTAACCTCAATCGGGAGTGGGGAATGAGTGAAATTTGCATGATAGGAACAGGGTATGTCGGGTTGGTAAGCGGTGCATGCCTGGCCGATTTCGGAAACAGGGTTATATGTGTCGATATCGACCGGGAACGGATAGAAGCACTCGAACGGGGGATCATACCGATATACGAGCCTGGGTTGAAGGATCTGGTGGAGAGGAATTACAGCGCGGGCAGACTCCAATTCACGACGGACCTTGCGGAGGCCGTAAGAAGCTCTCTCGTCATATTCTCGGCGGTCGGAACACCGATGCACGATGACGGTTCATGCGACCTGAGCGCGGTTTTCAAGGTGGCCGAAGATGTAGCCAAGTTCATGAACGGATATAAGGTGTTCGTGCAGAAGAGCACGGTTCCTGTAGGCACCTCTGAGAGAGCTGGTGAAGTGATAAAGAAGAACCTCACCAAGGATATGCCCTTCGACAGGGTTTCCAACCCGGAGTTCTTGAGGGAGGGATCGGCGATAGAGGATTTCATGCGTCCAAACAGGGTCGTTATCGGTGTGGAGAGCGAGCGGTCGGAAGAGATAATGCGGGAGATATACAGACCGCTCTACCTTCTCGAAACACCTCTCGTTTTTACCTCGATAAGAACAGCGGAATTAATCAAATATGCGAGTAACGCGTTTCTCGCTACGAAGATATCTTTTATAAACGAGATATCCGATCTTTGCGAGAAGGTGGGAGCCGACATCAGGGAGGTCGCGAAGGCTATGGGGCTGGACGGTAGGATCGGGCCGAAGTTCCTTCACGCGGGTGTCGGGTACGGGGGTTCCTGTCTGCCAAAGGACGTTTCCGCAATCCTGCATACAGCCGATGAGGTGGGGGCGGATCTGAGGATAATTCAGGCAGCGCATGATGTGAACGAGTCTCGAGTGGAGCTGCTGTTCGATAAGCTGCATTCAGAACTTCCCGATCTTAGAAACAAGATCGTGGCCGTCCTGGGTCTTTCATTCAAGCCCAATACGGATGACATTCGTGAAGCTCCGGCTATCAAGCTGATCGACAGGCTTCTGGAGTCGGGAGCCGACGTGAGAGTATACGATCCTGCGGCAATGGACAATACGAAGATATCGTACTCCGATAAGGTTGGTTTCTTCGAGGATTCATACTCGGCGGTTACCGGAGCCGATGGCCTGGTTATCATGACGGAATGGAACGAGTTCAGGGTGCTCGATCTGGACAGGATAAAGGATGCTCTGCGTGAACCGGTCGTCATCGACTGCAGGAACATATACGATCCCGGAGTCATGCGTGAGAAAGGTTTCAGGTATCATTCCTATGGACGGGAGTAAAGGTTCTAAGCCGCCGAGGAAGCGGGAAGGAGCATAAATGAAGAAGATCCTCGTTACCGGTGGGGCCGGATTCATAGGCTCCAACTTCGTGAGGTTGCTTTTTAGAAAATACAAAAAGATTCATGTTACGGTGCTGGATAAGCTCACATACGCGGGGAATATGGATAATCTCT
>Ga0180431_10000649_pt1 | contig 49717 bp, 33 predicted proteins | sample SS_ome_11_FD_132459 | JGI IMG/M metagenome (GOLD analysis project Ga0180431, IMG submission 132459) | Hypersaline lake sediment archaeal communities from the Salton Sea, California, USA - SS_1_MS_1 metaG | ecosystem: Environmental > Aquatic > Non-marine Saline and Alkaline > Hypersaline >... | reverse complement strand
AATATTCGGTCTCAAGATCCTGAAAGGCAAAGCAGATCGTGATCTGATCGGATGGTTTATCCTTGCGGGAACAGCCTGCATATGTCAGTAAAACGACTCCCAACAAGATGAACAAAATGAATCTTTTTGCATTTTCCATTTCTTTTGTCCTTCCCATAATGCCGGCAATCCGTATAATCATATGTTCAGTCTTGAACGTTTGAACATTAACGGGCCGGCCGGAATTTGTCAATTGGAATTTTGAGGCTTTCGAGTTTGTGGATATGGGATCCGACAGTCAAGACCATCGGCTGCTCTATAAGGTGGCGAAGGCTTACTACGAGGACAATCTCACGCAACAGCAGATCGGCGGACGTTTCGGCCTGTCCCGTGTCAAGGTCTCCCGACTGCTCGGTCGAGCGAAACAATCGAGAATTGTACAGATTTCCATTACGCCTCCGCTGTCCTCGAACGTGGATCTCGAGCGCGAAATTGAATCCAAATACGGTCTGAAAGAAGCCGTCATCATCACTCCCACCCGCTATGAAACCGATACGGTCGTATCGGAACTCGGGCTCGCCGGCGCCCAGTATTTACTTCGCTGTCTCCAGGGCAGTGAAGTGATTGCGATAAGCTGGGGCAACACGTTGCTGGCCGTTGTGGATGCCCTCCCGGCGGCGAGTTTCCCTCGCGTGAGAGTGGTCCAGATCATCGGCGGACTCGGCGAGTTGGAAGCCAACGTCCATGGGGCCGAGCTAACCCGCCGCATGGCGCAGACCATCGGGGCGCGCCCCCGACTGCTTCATGCTCCCGGAATTGTGAAGAACCAGAGTGTTCGTGATGCGCTGGTGAACGATCCTCAGGTTTCGGGAACGTTGACACTGGCTGCGAGTGCCGACATCGCCCTGGTGGGTATCGGCGCTTTTCGTAAAGACTCCACATTGTCGAACACGCAGATATTGACACAGCCCCAAACACAAGCTATTAAGAAAGCGGGGGCAATGGGGGATATCGCATTGCGATTCTTTGACAGGAACGGGGCTCATGTCAAGACCCCCATCGATTTGAGGATCGTGGGTCTGGGTATTGACGCCATCAAAGATATTCCGCGCGTCATTGGCGTCGCGGGAGGAAGGAGCAAAATTGAAGTGATTCGATCTGCCATACAAGGTAAACGAATCAACGTCTTGATCACCGACGATCAGGTAGCGACTGGTCTGCTCAAAGACGAATAGCTCTGGGATTGAAAAATTGAACGTACGTACAGAAGGAGTAACGCAATGAATAAAAAGCAGACTTTTGCGGTCATAGTGACGTCTCGAAATATCTTCCCGGCCCAACTGGCCCTTCAGGAGCGCCGAAATATCTGTGCCAAATTGAATGAAATGGGTTTTGACGCCATTCTTCTTGCTGAAGATGAAGTTCCAAACGGTGCCGTCGAAACCTACAACGACGCCAAACAGTGCGCCGCCCTTTTCAAGCAGAGACGGGAGGATATAGATGGTGTGATCGTGGTTCTGCCCAACTTCGGGGATGAGCAGGCCGTCACTCAGGCCATCGATATGTCGCAGCTCAACGTGCCCGTGTTGGTACAAGCGTGTGACGAGGCGGACGCCACGAAGCTGGCCTTGGGCAAACGGCGCGATTCCTTCTGCGGCAAGCTGTCTTTGTGCAACAATCTGTACCAGTACGGTATTCCATTTACGAATACGACATATCATACGTGTGGCATCAATAGTGATATTTTCACGGAAGACCTCAGTCGATTCGCTGCTATTTGCCGAGTCGTTAATGGCCTGCGTGGCGCCCGGATCGGTGCCATCGGCGCCCGGCCGGAGGCTTTTCACACCGTCCGCTTCAGCGAGAAACTATTGCAGGCCTCCGGGATTAAGGTTGTTACTGTAGATCTATCGGAGATCTTCTCCGCGACCGATGGACTTGGAGATGATGCTGAAGAAGTTCGCAACAAAGTCAAGGCCATTAAGGACTATGGAAAAATTCCGGCGTCTATATCCGATGATAAGATCATTAGACAGGCGAAGTTGTCCGTGGCCATTGACAACTGGATGACGGACAATGAATGTGTCGCCAGCGCCATCCAGTGCTGGTCGTCCGTGCAGCAACATTATGGTTGTGCGGCGTGCCTTTCGATGAGCATGATGGGCGAAAAGGGCAAACCGAGCGCCTGCGAGATGGATGTAGCCGGGACGGTTTCTATGTACGCTTTGAATCTGGCCTCGGGCGGCAAGCCCTCCGGCTTTGTCGATTGGAACAACGATTACGGGCAGCAGCGAGATAAATGCGTCGTCACCCATTGCAGCAATTATCCCAAGAGTTTCGTCGGCGGTGAGATCGAGATATCGGAGTTGGATATTTTAGGCGAATCACTCGGTCGAGATAACTGCTTTGCCGGGATCAAGGGCCGAATCGCTCCCGGCGATATGACGTTCGCTCGCATCAGCACCGACGATACACTCGGTATCATTAAGGCGTATGTCGGCCAGGGGCAATTCACGGGCGATCCGCTCGTATGCGACGGCGGCGTCGGCGTCTGTGAAATCCCCGCACTTCAAATCCTTCTCGATTTCCTATGTCAGAACGGCTTCGAACACCATGTGGCGATGAATCGGGGCCATTACGCAGACGTCCTGGAAGAGGCCTTCAGCAAATATCTTGGCTGGGATGTCTATAACCACAGTTAATCAAAAGAAGTAACATGTGATATTTTTCTGGAGACGATCATGAGAAGACATAGCCATATTTCATCGCGCCGGACTTTTCTTAAAATGACAGGTTTGGCCGCTTCATCAGCGCCTTTTTGGCTTATTAATGAGTGTGCCGCTCAAGAAGGAAAGCAACGGACAACTTGTCTCCCACCCAGCGAGAGAATCAACCTGGCGTTGATTGGCTGTGGCGGACAAGGCCGGGGCGATGCGCGAAATGCTCGCAGATACGGTCAGATCGTTGCGGTATGTGACGTCGATGCTCGCCATCTGGCGGCGGCACAAAAGGATTTTCCCGGCGCCGAAGGCTACTCCGACTTTCGTAAGCTCCTGGAGCGGGATGACGTCGATGCCGTTATCTGCGGGACGGTGGATCACTGGCACACGCTGGTCGCCATGGCCGCCATGAAGGCCGGTAAGGATATCTATTGCGAGAAGCCGTTGACCCTCACGATCGACGAAGGCAAACGGCTCGTCGAAGTCCAAAAGCAAACCAAACGGGTACTCCAAACGGGCACCCAACAACGCAGCAGCATCTATTTCCGAATGGCCTGCGATCTGGTCCGCAATGGCCGAATCGGGAACATTCAAAAAGTCGAAGTCTGGCTCCCCGCCGGCCTGCGACAGGGGCCGTTCAAGACCGCACCGGTACCGGAAGGTTTCGACTATGATTTCTGGCTAGGCCAGACGCCGAAGGTCGAATACGTCAAAGAGCGCACGCATTTTAGCTTCCGTTACTGGTGGGCCTATTCCGGCGGTACGATGACCGACTGGGGCGCCCACCATAACGACATCGTCCTTTGGGCCCTGGACCAGGACGGTTCCGGCCCCGTCAGCGTGGAAGGCAAGCAACTGGTTGACATGATCCCCGGCGGTTTTACGGCGGCCAGTGAATACGAAGTGACCTACACCTATGCGAACGGCGTCGTTCACACCTGTAAAAGCACCACGGCCAGCGAATGGCACGGAGGCGTCAAGGACCCGAACGGCCAGCAGCACGGCATTAAATTCTACGGCACAGACGGCTGGATTTGGGTCACGCGAGGCACGATCAACGCCCACGACCGGCAGATTCTCAAGGACAAGCTACCTGAGAATGCCAAGCGCGTTTACCTCAGCACGAATCACATGGGCAACTTCATTGATTGCGTCAAGTCGCGAGAGAATCCCATCTGCCCCGCCGAGACCGGCCATCGCTCCGCGAGCCTGTGCCACCTGGGAACGATCGCCATCCGCTTAGGCCGGAAACTCAACTGGGATCCCGTTAAGGAACAGTTCGTCGGCGATACTGAAGCGAACAAATGGCTCGCCCGCCCGATGCGAAAACCTTACGACTACACCATGATCTAAGTGTTTCCCTTATGGGTCATATGCGTTATCGTCGTCGCTGACATCAACCTTCGTCAGTGGAGTGGTCCAGAGATAAACCGTGTGCGACTCGTGATATTCATCATCGACGGGGACCTCGACGACTTTATCCGGCTTGACTCCTCTCATATCGAAGTCGTGAGAGACGATGCGTGAGCCGGGCTTGAGTTTATCCAGTTGCGGTATCAGTTTAACGTTCAGTTCAGGCAGCAAATAGAGTGTGACAACATTTGCCTTACTGAGGTCCAACGTAAAGATGTCCTTCTGTTCGATTTGTACCAGATGTCCAACGTTGTTCTTTTCCACGTTCCCCAGCGATTCTATAATTCGTCTGCGAGCGATGTCGTAGCCTACAGCCTTACATCCGTATTTCTTGGCGGCCGTCACAACGATTCGGCCGTCGCCGCAGCCGAGATCATAAACCAGGTCATCCTTGGTGACTTTCGCCAATTCGAGCATCTTATCGACCACCGGTTGAGGCGTCGGAACGTAAATGACGTCCGGGTCCCGCGGTGTTTTCATTACGCGCGGTTTTTTCCTGCCGGCACGAGTGAGACGCCTTTTCTCCCCCGTCACTTTGGCCGTACCCACAGAACTGGCGATCTCGCCGGTGAGTTTCCGGCCCGTGATTTGACCCGTGAAACTGATGTCTAATGTTTCGTAGCCAACCGCAAGACTCGTCTTGAACGTCAGGCCTTTGCCGTCGAGATGGACCTTTTCGATTGGGATGGCGCCGTATCTGGCGCTGAGGTCGGGGAACACCCTCAGCAATTCTTTCCGGGTCCAGCTATCCGACTGAACATCAAGCTCCCACTGACCGATGGCCGCGGCGCCCTCACGCTTGCCTTCCAACGCGATGTCGCCGCGATCGGACTTGATCGTGCCGGAAAGCGCTTGGCCTTTGAGCGTTCCTTCAAAGCTCGATTCCCACTGCCGATCACCGAATTTGCTCTTGCGGTCGAACGTGAGCTTGCCCTGTTGGAATTGTACATTGGCGATCTCATGCTCGCCATATTGGCTTTTCCAATCGGCGCTGAGTTCGCCTTGATCCTCCATCTTGATAATCAGATCGGCGGTGAATTCCCGGTCGCCCATTTTGAGCGTTGTTTTCCAGGTTCCCGCCGCCATGGGTATCCTCCTGATACGCTTGCCCCGCGCCGGGTATTCACCCAGATTATTTGAGAACACTCCGGAGAGTTCGCCCTGCTGGACGGAACCGGAAAATGTGGTATCCGTATCCCCTTCATCGAGCCGAATGGTCATCGCAAAGCCCAGTTTTCCGGCATCATATTCGATTTCCCTTAGTGGAGTGATACCCCAGAAACTGAGCCACTCGCCCTTGAGCGTCCCGTCGGTGTTCCTCGAAAGCGCCAGGACGGCCGGCAATTGTTGGCCATCGACGTCGATCTGAAGCTGCCAGTCTCCGACGATCCCCCTCCTTGCCGGTCCGGCCCATACCTGCCCATGAGAAGACAATAGCAGAATAAGCGTAAAAAGAAATACGGATTGGGACATTGCTGATCGTTTCATAACATGATTCTCCTAATAGCAAATGTGTTTTCTGCTTCCTACAGCACACATGAACTGCTTGATAAACACAATAATATAGAGTTAAGTGAACGAGAGCAATATTCAGGGAAAAATATTTTACTGAAACTTATTTGTCCCAATACCCTATGTATAATGGCACAATTCGTTCCACGACGCTGCCGGCCCCGATCTCCGGGAACCTGAAAGAAGGAAATGTTCTTGTCGTTCCTCTCCGATCATCCTGAATATAGAAGTTATATGTCTTATCGCTTTGAATGAAACGCGTGATGATCGAGACGTCGGCCCCGTGCGTGCGAATGTACGGATAGGGATCCGTGTACCACAACGGTCTTCCATGATTGGTGTGAACGCCTCCCAGGATTTCGACCCTGGACGTCCCCGCGATATCGAAACCGATACCTCCGCCTTCGGTCTTATATCCCAACAGGACGACGCGGCAGTTGTCGCCGATATGAAACAGATGGTCGCGATATTCATCGTTGCCCCATCGTCAAAAAATATCCACGTTCCTCGTTGCGTAGTCCTTGTCCGCGCGCGAGATACTCGTCGAGCACAGGAACGCCTTCGCCCCCGGATGGTTGCCGGGATTCCCGAATCGCCCGGGAACCAATTCCGTATAAACGGTCCTTCTACAGTCCTGTTCAATGAAAACACGCGGCCGGCTGCCGGATTTGCACAGATCGCGGAAAAGAATCGGATCGGGTGAATCTTCACTGACGCGAAATGCGGGTGAGCCGGAAATTCGGCTGAACATAAAATCGACAACTTTGATATGTGCCGGGATCGTCACCGTTCGTCCGATTTTATATTTTCGCTTGGGGAAGTAGAATACGGATTTGGCCGTATCATTCATAGCTCGTTGAATGGACGCCGAATCATCTGCCCCGTCACCCGCCCCGGCGGTCGTCCATTTTGACATATCCTGTTCCCAGGAAACGAAAGGGACTTCTTCGATGGGAAGGTTCATGGACGTATCCGGCATATCGGAAGCGAATTTGGTGATCGGGTCAGACACGTATTCTATCCTGTTTCTGGGCTGGACAACGGCGCCGTCTTTTCTGATGCTGCTGCCGTATCCGGAAATCTCGATATGACGCGCAAACAGATGGCCGATACCATGCCCTTCGTCAACAATATCCATCGCAGCATTCTTGGGATTTCCCCCGACGAAGTGACTGTCGAGGAGGACGACATGCGTATAGGCGTCCGCTATCTTGAGGGCGGGGACGGCGTTTTCACTCTTGACCGATCTCAATGTCCCGGATCCCGACTCGCATAGGATGCCTGCTTTATTCTGGTTTCGCAACGTGACATATTCGAGCGTCGGATTATAAAAGTACCGCTTATGCGTGCCGAGGCGAATACCATAGTCAAAGCCCTGGATGATAATATCCCGGAAGTAGCCGCACGGACCGCCCATAGAAAAGTCATACCCGACAAATCCATTTCCGTCCCCGGAGCGAATCAACAACTCATTGGCTTGGCCGTTGTTCGCCGAAGTCCACCGGATTCCGATGGCTCCCGGATTGCCTTTGCCGGCGTCGATGGTCAGGTTCTTGATCGTATTGTTAGCCTTCATCGGATTGACGTCGATCTTCTTGCCGAAGGAAAAGATCGGTTTGGGATGTGCCTTGTCATCGAAGCCGGGCGAATCGTCGGCTAATCTGATCATCGTATTCCGGCGGCTCTGCCCGATGAATCGAAGCCAGATGCAATATTCGCGTTGAACTCCGGCGACCTTCCGTACGGGGCCGGAATAGATTAATGTGTCGTTGACGTAATATACGCCGTCCGGGATATAGATGATGTACGAACATGCCGTGGAAGAAGGTTGCGTCACCTTTCGTTGCATGTCGCCGTATTGATCCAACTGCTCCATAATAAAATCATACACAGCGACAAAGGCTTTCGTGTTATGATCGGCGTTGGCGGGATCGCCCGAACCTTTGGCATGGTAGGGAGGCTTCGTGATATCAATCATCGGTCCGCCGTGTTCAAGGAAAGCACGGGCCGGATAGACCATATTAAGGTGGTGCCCTCTGTCACCACGTATACCAGGTTCGGCACGAAGCACGGGAACACAAGAAACAGCAAGTATGCAACAGAAAACGATAAGTCTTTTCACGATAAACGTTCCTTATAGCAAAACATGAATCGAGCGTTCGCGATCATCGTGCATTATATCCGAATAAACGCTGGTAAAGAAGCATGTGGATGTTAGAATATGCGCATGGATAATTCAAGAAATAAAAAAGAACCTGCACAAGGTATCTTTGACAGCGGTGATGACAGTATCTATGACATCACGACATCCTCGGCGGGACCGCAGGGTCAACTGCCTTTGACCAAAAGTCAACTTGTCGAAAGTCCGAGCGGTGATATCTTCGGCATGATCCAGAATGCCGGTATGGGGTGGGAGGCAAGCCAGGCCGACCGGGAACAGTTTCTGCTTATCAGCACGCAGGGAGGTATGCGTTCAAGTAATGGAACGCCGATAGCCCTGGGTTACCATTCCGGCCACTGGGAGCTTGGCCTGTTGATGCAAACGGCCGCATTAGAATTGCAGCGTTTCGGCTATACGCCGTTTGCGGCGTTTTGTACCGATCCGTGTGACGGACGAACACAGGGAACGCCCGGCATGATGGATAGTCTGCCCTATCGCAACGATGCCGCGACGATTTTCCGCCGTTTCATCCGGAGTTTGCCGAAGCGCAAAGGCGTACTCGGTATAGCGACTTGCGACAAGGGCTTGCCGGCTATGATGATGGCATTGGCTTCGATGAGAGATCTCCCTTCAGTGTTAGTGCCGGGTGGAGTGACCCTTCCTCCGACGAAGGGTGAGGACCTGGGCACGATTCAATCCATTGGGGCACGTCTGGCCCATGACCAGGTAACGCTGGACTACGCCCGGCAGATGACCTGTCGGGCGTGCGCGAGCGCCGGCGGCGGCTGTCAGTTCCTTGGAACGGCGGCGACGTCTCAGGTCGTCGGAGAGGCGCTTGGTTTGACTCTCCCACATGCCGCGCTGGCGCCGTCGGGCCAGTCGATCTGGCTCGACATGGCAAAACGCTCGGCACAGGCGTTGGTGCAATTGTACAAAAAAGGTCTAACGGCGAAAGACATCGTAACCGACTCCGCCATCCAAAATGCGATGGTCGTCTTTGCGGCTTTCGGCGGCTCAACCAATCTTTTATTACACATCCCGGCCATTGCACATGCCGCGGGGCTGGCTCGACCTGCCTTCGACGATTGGAGGAAGGCCAACCGATCCGTTCCTCGCCTCGTCGATGTGCTGCCCAACGGTCCGGTCGGGCATCCGACCGTCCGCGTTTTTTTGGCAGGCGGTGTACCGGAAGTCATGCTGCATTTACGGCGGCTCAAACTCCTGCATTGTGATGTCTTGACGGTATCCGGCGAGCGTCTGGGCGATATCCTCGACGGGTGGGAAAAATCGGAACGTCGCCAGCGGTTGCGTGATCTCCTCTATGAAAAAGACGGCGTCGATCCGGATACGGTGATTATGAGTCCCGATCAAGCACGCCGCCGCGGTGTGAAAAATACGATGACGTTACCGAAGGGAAACCTCGCCCCGCACGGATCAGTCATTAAGAGCACCGCCATCGATCCGATGCTGCTGGATTCGGAGGGGGTGTATCGCATGATCGGTATCACAAAGGTCTTCACGAGCGAATCTGCCGCGATTCGGGCGATCAAGGAAGGAACCGTTCAATCCGGCGACGTCCTTGTTCTTATTTGCGCGGGGCCGATGGGCAGCGGGATGGAAGAGACATTCCAGGTAACGGGCGCCCTGAAACATTTATCCTGGGGAAAGAACGTTGCGGTTATCACCGATGGTCGCTTTAGCGGTGTCAGCACGGGCGCCTGTATCGGGCACTTGGCCCCGGAAGCCCTGGCAGGCGGGCCGGTCGGCAAGGTTTTGGATGGAGATATCGTTCAAATCATGATCGACACGAATCATCTGGAAGGAAGCGTCGATTTGATCGGGCAGGCGGAGACACCGGAGGATCAACGAAGCATAGAAATGGGCACGCGCCTTCTGGAGGAGCGTCCATTGCGGTCCGACTTGGCGCCGCATCCGAATCTTCCGGATGACACACGCTTATGGGCCGCCCTGCAGGAAATCGATGGAGGCACATCCGCCGGGTGTGTCTATGATGTCAATGCGATCATCAAAAGGTTGAAAAGAAAGTAAAGGAATTGTATGGAACAAAACAAAAATAAACTATCAGGTGTCTTTTCTCCCGTGGTAACGCCTTTTCGATCCGACGAGTTAGCCCTTGACGACTTGCGGTTTAATCTAAAAAAACTTAACAAAACCGACCTGACGGGTTACTTAGCACTTGGCTCAAACGCGGAATTCAGAAGTTTGAGCGACAAAGAAAAGATTCAGGTCCTCGAAGTTTTCGCCGAGGAAAAAGGCGACAAGGTCGTCATGGTCGGCACCGGTTGTGAATCCAGCAGCCAGACCATCGAAAAATCCAAAATAGTGAGCCGGATGGGTTTCGATTATGTGAGCGTCTTGACGCCGTGCTATTTTGCCAGGCAAATCAATGGTCGTGTGTTAAAAAGCCACTACGAACGAATCGCCGATTCGATTGATATTCCCGTGCTCCTGTACAACGCGCCCGGCTTCACGGGCGGCATACGAATACCGGCGCCGACGGTCGTCGAGCTCTCACGGCACCGGAATATAGTCGGCATGAAAGATTCTTCGCCGGAAGGGCCGGCTAAACTCCTCGCTCATCTCGATCCGAGTGAAGATTTTCATGTTCTCGCCGGTTCGGCGAATTTTTTCTATCCGTGTCTTCATTTGGGAATCCCCGGCGGAGTGATCTCCTTAACCAATGCCCTGCCCGATCCGTGTTGCGAATTATATCGATTATTCATGCAGGGCAAACACGATGAAGCGAAAGAACTCCACGGCAAGCTTTCGCGGCTCAATCAGGCTATTTCAGGGACCTGGGGCGTGGCGGGTGTGAAAGCAGCCATGGACCTGATGGGATTCAAAGGGGGCCCGCCCCGCCATCCGCTTAAGGACGTGACGGATGAAGGCGTAGAGAGTATCCGGCGCCAAATCGTCAAGGAAGGTTTTATGACGGCATGACGAAAATCTCGAACATACAGAACACGGAACGCGCCACGATATTGGCGGCCGATATCGGGACGACCGGCATGAAAATGGGCGTATTTCGAATCGTCGATAACGCTCTTGATTTAGCTCGTCACTTCTCACAGGAATACGAAGTCAATATATACAACGACGGTTTGTTTGGCGATATTGAACAAGATAAATGGAGGAGAACCTTCGTCGCCGGCTGTAAAGCAATGGAGGACGTCGTCGGTGATGTTGACGTGATTTCTCTTTCCGGGACGACACCCGGATTGACGGCGATGGACGAAAACGGCGAGGCGTTATACCCCGCTATCCTCATGCTCGATCAGCGCTCCCGCGAACAGGCTCAACTCATCATAGAAACCCTCGGCATGTCCACGCTCCTGGAGACCACAGCCAATATGCCGGTTGCGGGAGGATGTTCTTTAGCGAGCATCCTCTGGATCAAAGACAACTATCCTGAAATCTTCAACAAAACTCACACATTCGGCCATTCGAATACCTACATCGGACATTGGCTAACGAGCGTCTTCGCCATCGATCCGTCGTCCGCTTCATTGACGGCTTTATATAATACGGTTCGCAATGATCTTACATGGAACGAAGAGATTGCCGGGGCGTTCGGCCTTTCACCGACTCAGCTTCCGCGCATCGTCCCGGCTGATGAGAGCCTCGGCCGAATGGAGACCTCACTTGCGCGGGAATTGGGACTCACAAAGGAACCCGTTGTATTGATCGGCGGTAACGATGCCGTCTTAGCGGCCTATTCCGTCGGTATCAAAAACCCGGGGGACATTATTAATGTGAATGGCACGTGTGAAATTGCCTTGGTGTGCCTGGACCAATGTCTGGCGTCACCCAATTACAATATCCGGGCCCATGTATTGCCGGACCGATGGCTGACGCTACATGTGATGAATGCCGGAGGAAAGGCCCTGAGTTGGTTTAAGGAGCTTTTCTGCGGTGAATTAAGTGCTGACGAATTCTACGATGAATTCCTTCCACGGGCGGTTGAGAAGTGGCTCGATCGTGAAAGCGGAATCACTTATGTGCCTTATCTTATGGGTTCCCGCTATAGTCTGGAGCCGCTCAAGGCACAGCTATTGGGATTGACGCATGAAACCACCCGCGAGCAGATTCTGGCGGCCATTGTTAAGGGGCTTTGCGAATATCAAAAGGCGCATCTGGACGAGATCGGCAAGAGCGTTCCACTTCAGGACACTATCCATGTAACGGGCGGTGCGATCAATCCCGCCTTGATTCGCGCCAAGTCAAAGTGGATGAGAGACTGCGAATACGTCTTCGACGAGCAGTCCTCCATGAAAGGTGCGGCGATGCTCGGTCAGACATATATCGACTCTTTAAAGTAGTCCACACGGCCTATTTATAGATTTTCGTATATCCAGATTTTGGGATTCGTCCAGCCCACAGAGATAATATCAAGGTCCCCATCGTTGTCCAGATCCACGGCCTGCGTGCCGTCATGGTGGTCGATATTGCCCTTGGAATCCTTATCAATGACGTGTTCGCGCCAGCTCGATCCGTGATTGACGTTTTCAAAGAGGACCACGCGGTTTTCCGTTTTGCCCCGGTGTTCGCCGATCACGACGTCCGGATCGCCGTCCGCGTCGAAATCCGTCGTGTCCATGCTGAATCCCTGGCCCGCGATCACGCCGAGTTTGTGCTGAGTCCACGTGCCCGTCGGATCATCGGGCGCCTCGAACCACCAGACGTCTGTGCCTTTCTCCAGCGCGACGACCGCGTCCAGTTTGCCGTCGCCGTTAACATCAGCCAAATCCACGCGATCCGGCTCGCCGCGAGTGATTTTGCCCATGCGAAACGTGGGCCATGAATCGCCGTCGTTCCGCAGCCACAAATCGCCCAACAAAAGATCTAAATCCCCGTCTCGGTCGATGTCGCCGAAGTCGAGGTCCTCGCCCTGAGGGGGCGTGCTGACGGTCGTGCTCAACAGCGTAGTCGTCCAGGTCTCGTCGGCGGGTTTGGCCGGGACGTTCAGAGCGTAGATACCGCCGCCATCGCGATGCCACGAAAGGGCGACGCGAATGGTTTTGCCCAGTCGTGCGGCCGTGCAGCCCTGGAGGAAATCACCGCCGCCGGTGTAGTTGATGTTCTTGTGAATGGTGAACCGGCCTTTGCCGTCGTTTTGTGCCCATACGAAGTCGGTGTTCTTCGCGGCCCCGACACCTCCGGTGCCGAGAACATCCGGATCACCGTCCAGGTCAAAGTCATAAACAACGGCCATATTGCGCAATGGCTCTCCAATGGTGGATTGCTTCCACGTTCCGCCCAAGCTGCCCGGATTCTTCCACCACCAGCCGCCGGCGATCAGGTCCGGATCGCCGTCACTATCCACGTCGGCGCCTTGGATAAACATAGCCCGGTCCGGCAAGTTCGCAATCGCGTGACGTTTCCATTTAGCCAAAGACACCTTTTGCTTCCCCTGATTCAGTAGAACATCTACTCTCGGCGAATTATGATTGTAGGGTTTCATGAGGATGTCCAGGTCTTTGTCCCCGTCCAGGTCGGCCAGGAGACCTTCATGGATCCCCTGCCCGTGCGAGACGACTGTCTCCTGGAAGGTTCCCCGGCTGTTGCCGTACCAGATGTAGGTTTTGGCATTATCGCCGGCGCCCGGCTTGCCCATCTCGCCAATAAAAATATCCAAATGTCCGTCGCCGTCCACATCGCGAATCTCGCAGGTATGGCCGTGATTGATGTAGCGCAGAGTATGCGGGATCCACACCTTGCCGTTCCACTGATACCATTTGATATCTCCGTTCATATCGCCCGGACTAAAGACGACTTCCGGACGCCCGCCCTCAACCAACTGTCCGGCGGCGCACTGGGTAAAGGCCATGTCCGCATCAATAACGTTTTCCTGATAATTCGTGCCGCCTTTCTGTTTGAACCAACGACCGCCGCCGACAATATCGATTTGACCATCCAGGTCGATGTCCACGGGGATAGAGGGAAAGCCTTCGCACGCACGTCCGGACGTCCAGGAATAGACCGATTTCGACGGCCAACTTTCAGTTTGCCGGGGCTTATCAGGGATTTCGTACAGATGCAAATTTTTCGCCCTTTGGTTCCAGGATAGGAATTCCACCCGCCCGTCTCCATCGAAATCTCCTACAGCCTGATCGTGGTGCTGGTTTTTACCGGAGTTCTTGATCAAACGGCGCTTCCAGGGTCTGGAGAAATCCGGATACGGGTTTTCCCACCACCACATCCGGTTGCCGCTGGAATCCTGACCGAAGATTACATCAACGTCCCCATCTTGATCGACATCGTAGGTTGTTCCTCCGGCCTCCGGTCTGAGATGGGAATCATCAATGACCTTCAGGTCCCAGGTCCCGGAATTGTATTTATACCAAACCACCGACGGCGTCTCCGTCCGCTCGGTTACCACAAAATCCTGGACACCGTCCTTATCCAGGTCCGCCACAACACACGCGGTTTGCTGATTGCCGCTGTTGGGGCCGGGTAATGTGACGCGCTTCCATTGGACGCGGGCTTCGGCAATATGACAAAATGTCAGGAGCAAGCTAAAACAAATGGGATAGACTATTATCTGTCGTTTCATTCTTATCGTTCTCCAAGGTTCATGGTTTATCATCGTTTGTCTATTTTACTCCGAGGTCACGTTAATCCAGGCCTTCTTTTCTGCGGATAGTTGCATGGCATCGAGAACGTGTTGATTGCGCAATCCGTCATAAAAATCGGGAGTAATCGGTTCGTCTTTGGCAATGGCTGCGAGCAAATCTCCGACCTCGTGGATGAACGTATGTTCCCAGCCGATGATATGTCCCGGCGGCCACCATTTCTTAATGTAGGGATGGTCCGATTCCGTGGCCAGGATTGTGCGGAAGCCCTGCTCGCGTCCGGCTTCGCTTCGCGTGTAGTATTGAATTTCATTGAGTCGTTCCAGATTAAACAGCAAGCTGCCTTCGCTGCCGAATAACTCGAATCGCAGATAATTCTTTCGACCGCTGGCAAAGCGCGTCGCCATAAACGAGCCCAGGGCGCCGTCGCTGAATTTCGCCAGTGAAAACAGAGCATCATCCGCGGTGACCGTGGCCTTGCCCGATCCGTTCGGTAGCTTGCGTTCTTTGATGAAGACTTCCTCCGCGCCGCAGACCGATTCGATTTCGCCGACGAGGAAGCGAGCCAAATCCACAACGTGGGCGTTCATATCCCCGTGCGCTCCGGAGCCGGCTACTTTCTTATCGTGCCGCCAGACATAGGGAAAATCGGGATCGACCAGCCAATCCTGATAATACACCGCGTTGAAATGAAAGACTTTGCCGATTTTGCCCTCGTCGATCATTTGCCTGGCTAAGGCAATGGCAGGGACGCGCCGATAGTTAAAGGCCACCATATGCTTTACCCCGGCGGCCTTAGCCGCATCAAGCATAGCCTTTGCCTCAGCCGCGTTTACGGCCACGGGTTTTTCGCAGATAATATGCTTACCGGCCTCAGCGGCGGCCACGGCAATCGGCATATGCGTGTTGTTACTGGTGCAGATATCGATCACATCGATATCATCCCGGACGATGAGCTTTTCCCAATCCGTTTCCTGACTCTCCCAACCAAAACATTTGCAGAACGGATCAAGATTCTCCGCCACATTGTCACAGGCGGCCTTCATGACCGGCCGGGCCGGCAGATCATAAAACTTATCGACGTCCATCCAGGCGTTGCTGTGGGCTCGACCCATGAACTGCGTTCCCACGATTCCGATATTGATTGTTTCACTCATGGCCTAAGACTCCATTTCTATTCGCTATTTCGAAGTAGATACCTGCTCCGGTTCGTCATACTTTAAAAACAACACCATGCCGGGCCATTGAACTTCAATACCGTGATGATGCGTGTGACTGTAGGTAAAAAGGGTATTAATTTCGGGTAATACCAACTCGACGGGTACATCGAAGCTGTCATAGCTGAGATCGTGATTCTTGCCGATTTTGGTAATGACTTTCCGTCCGTTGATGCCGATCACGTTCGCGGCGTCACCGTTCCAGGTGCACATTGTGATTTGTGCGGCGATGAGTTTGTCCAGATCGTCACCGGCTTTGGCCCGACAATAATCCATTTCCCCCATGCGTGTGGACCATTGTTTGGGGACAGTGTATGGCTTGCCCATCCGGACCGTTCTCTTCCGGCACAGGTGCAGATCCCGGACTATCGGAGTCATATAACACACGCCGGCTCGATCCACGATTCTGGCCATCAGGGCCATGGGCTTTTCCTGAGTGGGCACCCAGGCATTTTTCCATGTCACTTTCCATGGAGAGGACGTAGCGGTGCCGATATGGCTTTTCATTTTGCCGCAAAAGTATCGATAGTGCCACTCGTTATATAGGCCGTCACCGTCCCAGTCGAAATCTTCATACTGTCCGATGATGTCGATATGATTGACGTGTGCATCCGATGCCGTTCGGCACTCAATGACCGGCATATCTCCAAGTCGATCACCGGAGTGAGGCGTCGAGATCGAGCCTTTCACATGGGATTTGGATTCGTCGTAGTAAATTCGGAATGTCACTCCATAGACGATCCATTGAGGCCACCATCCGCCTAATCCCGTACCACTGCTACAAGTAAACTCGAACGTATTTTCTCCCCGGCGTAACTGCCCTAAAGGTATCTCCACACAGGGATAGCGCATATATTGATATTCCGTGTCCGGCTCTCCCGTACCGGCCTCGCCCGGGATGTGCGGAGATTCGGGAATAGCAATCCAGGCATTTTCGTTCACACGTACCTTTTTATTAATCGTACCGCCGTGGCAAAGCAGCATCTCAATAGTGACTTCCGCTTTACGCGCCTTGTCCAAATCGTCGATCTGAATCCGGTTCACCGGATTGGGCAAATAGGCTTTGGCCCGATCGGGCGTCGCGTCCGGCCCGGTGACCCGCTGCCAGCGGGACGCATTCACCCACGGTCCGGCCCAGACGTATTCGCGGAAAACATCCCCGGATTTCGGCTCCGCCAGGGCCGATGCTCCGACTAAAAGCACAATCCATACCCAACCATATCGCATCGTTTTTCTCCTGCTTCGTTTGTTAATACTGTTATTTCTTTTTCTTGAGCGTGTTACGCCACAACTGGATCGGCGCCTTGTCCCAGCTTCGGGCAGTGACGATATCCATATCACCGTCGTTGTCAATGTCGCCGGTCTTGGCCTTGTAGGCACTGGTAGCGGCGACGATGATTTTCTTCCAGCTTTGCCCCTTACCCTGATTGAGGAAGACACATATCTCCGGCGTGGATGTTCGAATGAGCGTGGCGGCGACGATGTCGATATCTCCGTCCAGGTCCATATCTTCGGCCCGGAGCGTATGGCAATAATCGATGACGCCCACCTTGTGCCTTTTCCAGCCATTCTTTCCGGCTTTGGGATTGGAGTTAGCATACCACATAATACTAAAGCCCGTCTTTTCCGAGTGCGACAGAACAACGTCGTTTCTGCCGTCCCCGTTGATGTCCTTGATATCGCCCATGATGCTGTGGTCCTGCCAGCCGCCGGTGACGTCTTCGTACCACATAGCGTCGATATCATGGCGCGTCCATGGATCCGTGCGCGGGCGGTCGGGATTCTCCAGCCAAAAGCCGTTCATAAGCACATCGTAGTCGGCATCGCCGTCGATATCACCAATATGCATGCCCTCACGTTCGGCGTTGTCGACCTTCTTCTCCAGCCAGGACGTGGAAGAGGTTTGGTAATAGACCGCAAACTTGTGTTTGGTCCGAACGACGACATCGAGTTTCCCGTCGTGGTCCATGTCGTGGACTTCCACGTCCTTGACCTCGCTGCCGAGTTCGACCGTGGCGATCTTATGTTCTTCCCATCCGGACGTCGCCGGACCTCCGGGATTGGCGTACCAAAAGACGCTGGCTTCACCGTCGTTGCCCTTGGCGGTCACAACATCGTTGTCACCGTCCGCATCCAAGTCCACGATAACGATGCCGTCCCCAAAGATATGGCCTTCATCAACGATACTGAAACGATCCCAGGTGGGATAGCGGTACCAGCCGATCTTACCGTCGTTCTCTTTACCCCGGTCCGTGGACCAGGTATGTACGGCAATGTCGTTGTTCCCGTCACCGTCAATATCACCGACAGCGGTTCTCCCTCCGACGTTCTCATCAATAACCACGCGGGTAAAAGCGAGCGGCTTTGCCGTACAGCTACATGACAGGATCAATACAGCAAAAACAAATGAATTTTTGGATTGAACGCACATAGGTCAACTCCTCTTATCTCAAGCCAAGGATTTGTTTGTTTAGTTCATCGTCGCTCTTGCCGCCGGCAAAGTCGTCAAATGCGACTTCGGTGGCCTCGATGATATGTTTTGCGATAAACGGGGCACCTTCAGCGGCACCTTGTTCGGGGCTTTTGATGCAACACTCCCACTCCAGGACGGCCCAGCCGTTGTAACCTGCTTCGGTCAATAACGTGAAGATGCGAGTGAAATCTACCTGGCCGTCACCGAGGGAACGGAACCGCCCCGCCCGCTTGGACCAGGATTGATAGCCGCCATAGACGCCGACTCGCCCACTCGGCTGGTATTCGGCATCCTTGACATGGAAGGCGGTGATGCGATCGCCGTAAAACTGGATGAATTCGCAATAGTCCAACTGCTGGAGCAGAAAGTGGCTCGGATCGTAATTCAGGCAGGCGGCCGGGTGATTGTCGGAAATGTCCAGAAATATCTCGAACGTCGCGCCGTCATAGATATCCGATCCCGGATGCAGCTCGAAGGCTATGGTGATACCCTCTTCGTTGGCGGCATCGAGCACCGGTTTCCAGCGGCGATAGAGTTCCTTGAAGGCCATATCAATCAGTCCGGCGGGCCGCTGGGGCCAGGGATAGATCATGTGCCAGGCGAGACCGCCGGAGAGTACCGGCACGGCCTGGAGTCCCATGTTGGCAGAGGCCTTGACGGCTTTGATCAATGCCGCCCTGGCCCATTCGACGCGGGCTGCATCATCCAGCCCATCAGGATAGAACGGTGCAAATGCCGTTTCATAGGCGGAATGGATCGCCAGCACCTGGCCCTGGAGATGGGCGGCCAACTCCGTCACTTGAAGCCCGATCTTGTCAAGGGAGGATTTGAGGTCGTCACAGTAGGATTTCGATTCAGCCGCCTTATCGAGATCGATGACCCGTTGATCCCAGGTCGGAATTTGCACACCTTTGTAACCTAACGAAGCCACCCAGGCCCCGATGTTTTTCAAATTATTGTACGGGGCATGATCGCGCAGAAATTGGGCAAGGAAAATACCCGGGCCTTGTATCTTGCTCATAATGATCTCCTTTGATAAACAATTCCGAGGCTGTATGTTCACTTCATCATTCGATATTCAGATTCCTCTACTTCGGCACCTTCGCCCAATCTTTGGCAAACTGAACTAATCCTTCCGCCGTCAAAGGGTGCTTGTACATCTGGAAGAGTAAGTCGGGATTCATCGTCGCGATATCGACGCCGGCCCGAAGACAGGCGAGAATGTGATTTTGTGTCTTGATGCTGCCGGCGATGATTTCCGACTCGAAGCCGTAGTTATCTCGTGTGATAACGGCGTCTTCGACGAGAATGTCACTTTCGTTCGCCACCGCGTCGAGCCGGCTCAGGACGATGCTGACGAAGCTGGCGCCCGCCTTCATCGCCAGAAAGCTCTGGGTGGAAGAGAAAATCATCGTCACATTCGTCATGACTTTCTTTTCTTCTTCCAGTATCGGAACGGCCTTGAGGCCCTCGACGGTCATCGGGATCTTGACGACGACGTTAGGCGCAATCCCCGAGAGTCGAACGGCTTCTTCGATAAGCCCTTCCGCGGTCTCGGATACCGCCTCCACACTGACGGGGCCGGGCAGGATCGAACAGATTTCTTCCACGACATCGCCAAACTTCCTTTGTGTTTTCGCGATATGACTGGGATTAGTGGTCACACCGTCCACCAAACCCGTCTCGCACGCTTTACGGATCGCCTCCGCATCTCCTGTGTCCAGGAATATCTTCATCGTTTTAGTCCTTTATATTAGCTGCCCGCAATAACATCTTTGATTTTTTCTATTGTCACCTGGATAGTTGGTTCGTCGCCAAGTTCGGAAACCACAAGATCGGCCTCTGTGAAATCCTCATCTTTCGTATAACCGTTGGTCGTGACGATACAATGCATCCCCGCAGTCTTGGCGGCCAGCAGGCCGTTCCGGGTATCTTCCACAACGACACATTCCGACGGTTTAAGGGTCAGTCTCTGAGAGGCCAGACTATATATTTCAGGGTCCGGCTTCTTTTTCGATACAACGTCCCCGGCCAGAATCTCGCTAAAATACGTCTTTCGATCCGGACCCAGCAATCGTTCAACGACGAGATTCACCGCGCGTTCGTGCGACGTGGAGCACACGGCCAACGTGATATTCCCCTCAATCGCTTCATCGACGATTCGCGCGATGCCGGGACGTAGCGGCAATTCCCCGGATTCGATGATTTGCATGAAGAAATCCGTCTTCAGCTTATGCAGCTCTTTGATGAGGGTATCCCGATCCGAAATATCCTCCGGCCAGCCATATTGCTCGAAATAATGTCTCATGCGTTCTTTGCCGCCGGAGACTTCCAGGAGCTTTCCATAAAGCTCGACACCCCAGTCTATCTCCAATCCCCTGGCTGCAAATGCTTTGTTAAAAGCGACTCTGTGCCCGTCCCGTTCGGTGTCGGCCAGAACGCCGTCGCAATCGAAAATCAGTGCTTTCATAATGTTGTTCACCTTACGGCCCGCGGCAGTCGCCGGGATCGCCGCCAGCACATCTTCTTTGGTAATTCGCCCGTCCGGCCCGGTGCCTTGTAGGGTGCTCAGATCGATCCCGTGTTCTCGGGCGACTCGTTTAGCCGACGGGGAAATGGAAACGCCGGCCTTGCTTTGCCGATTGATCTCGTCTGCGTGTTCCTCTGTTCGTGCTGGAGACGTGTGACCGGTTTCTGTAGAGGTTTGCGGTTCCTCGATAGATTCGCCGGGTTCTCCGACATACGCGATTGGATCCAACACCTTTACTTCTGCTCCGGCGTCGTACAGACGCTTCAGCAAAACGCCCGACTCATAGGCCTCCACCTCGAACGTTGCCTTGTCGGATTCAACGAGAGCGACCACATCTCCTTTATTCACGTAATCGTTTTCTTTCACGTGCCATTCGACGATAACACCGGTCTTAATGTCCTGCCCGACCTGAGGCATAATAATAGGTTTGGCCATCGTTTACTCCTCTCTCAAGCCTTCCCGACGCCGCCGAACAGATTAATGTTTTCCATAATCCCTGCCTTCAGTGCATCGAATTGCGCTCCAATTACTTTCAGCGGATTGTATTCGGCATTATGTGCGTTGTGGTAATCGACAACGCCGTCGATAAACGCATATTTTAGTTGAGTGGATATATTGACTTTTGCACAACCCAGTGAAATACACTTTTTGAACACGTCATCGGCCAGCCCGGTCCCGCCGTGTAGAGCGAGGGGTATGGCCGTTTTCGCTGCCACCTCTTCCAGCAGGGCATAAGCGATCCTGGGCTCGCCTTTATATACCCCATGAGCCGTTCCGATGGCGGGGGCGAAACAATCCGGCTTGACTTCCGCGCAAAAGCGGATGGCTTGTTCTGGATCGGCCAAATGAGCGTCCTGTTCTTTCACGTGGATATCGTCCTCGACACCGACAATGGCGCCGAGTTCCGCTTCCACCGTGACATCTTTCGGATGCGCCATTTCCACGACCCGCTTGCTCAGGGCGAGGTTTTCCTCGAACGGCCGAGACGAGGCATCGATCATGACCGAACTCCATCCTGCATCGATACACTCGGCAATGAGCGACAAGTCCTTACAGTGATCCAGATGCAGGGCAATCGGGACCGTTGATGATTTAACAAGCTCCCTGATCCAGGACATGATCGCTGAACACCCCCAGAAAATGACCGTCTTGGCAGAGGTCTGAATAATGACCGGCGCTTTAAGATCTTCTGCGGCTTCGATGACAGCTTTCGTGGAGTTGTAGTCCAGAATATTAAATGCCCCGACGGCATAGCTCCCTTCTTTGGCCGCGGCAAGCATCGCGTTCATATTTTCAAGTGGCATGGGTCTTGTTCCTCATAGAGATTCTTAAAGATGGAGTATTTTTCTTACGGCGCCGATGATATCCGGCTCCTGGGGAACCGACGCCCTTTCAAGCTGAACATTGAATGGGATCGGTGTATCCTTACCGGCTACGATCTCGATGGGCGCATCGAGGTAATCGAAGGCTTCCGCTTGGACGATGGACGCGATATCCGAAGCCACTCCGCCCCTTCGAACGGCTTCCTGGACGATCACCAAATGCTCCGTCTTCCGAACGGATTCAAGGATGAGTTCCTTGTCCAGAGGGACTAATGTACGCGGATCGATAACTTCGACGTCAATCCCCTCTTGAGCGAGCTTTTCGGCCGCAGCGAGCGTTCGCGGCACCATGTTCGACCAGGCAATGATCGTCACATCGTTCCCTGGACGTTTAACGTCGCCGACTCCAAGCTCAATGGTATATTCGTTCTGTGGAACGGGACCTTCCGTCAGATACAAGAGCTTGTGCTCGATGAAGATAACCGGGTCGTCATCTCGTATCGCGCTTTTGAGTAGCCCCTTAGCGTCATAGGGTGTCGAAGGCATGACAAGCTTCAAGCCGGGGACGTGATAATACCACGCTTCGAGACTCTGGGAGTGCTGTGCGGCCAAACCGTTACCGCTTCCGCCCTGGGTTCGCAAGACCATGGGAACGCGGCCTTTACCGCCGCTCATGAACTTGTACTTGGCGGCCTGGTTGACGATCTGATCGATAATCAAGGAGGTAAAATCGACAAAGAGTATCTCGACGACCGGGCGCATCCCGGTGATGGCCGCCCCCACGCCGGCGCCGGTAAAGCTGGCTTCCGATATGGGCGCATCAATAATCCGGCGAGGGCCAAACTCGTCCAACAAGCCGACGGTCACTTTGTACGAGCCGCCGCGTTGACCGATACCGCCGCCAATCACAAAGACCGACTCGTCCCGAAGTATTTCTTCTCGCAGGGCCTCATTGAGGGCTTCCCTGTACTTCATCTGCCTGACCTCACATGTGCTTTCTTTCTCACTCAATTTTGCTTTACCTCTTCAAGAAATGTTTCGACGGACGGCTGAGGACAATTCTTTGCGTGGTCGACCGCCTGCTCCATCGCGTCCTGCGCCTGCTGCTTGATGGCCTCGATATCCTTTTCAGTGCATCCTGCCTGTTCGATCAGGTATTTCCGGGCCAGTTTCAACGGATCTTTGGCTTTATAGTGTTCGAGACGATCTTTGGGCATATACAAACCCGGATCGTTGACGTGGTGGCCGCCGTGGCGATAGGTCATGGCCTCGATCATAGCCGGCCCCTTGCCCTTCCGGCAGAGATCGGTAGCTTCCATCGTCTTTTCATAGACGGCGAGGACGTCATTGCCGTCCACGAGATACGCCGGAACGCCGTAGCCTTCCGCACGCTTATGGAGTTCCGGAATTCGACTCATGTCCTCAATAGCACTTGACACAGCGTACTGATTATTCTCAAGGACAAATACGACAGGCAAATTCCATATCGCCGCCAGATTCAGCGACTCGGCAAAAACGCCATTATTGCATGCCCCGTCCGAGAAGAAGATGACAGCGACCTGATCTGTCCGGCGAACGTGGATACCGAGACCAGCGCCGACGCCGATCGGGATACCGCCGCCGACAATTCCGTTGGCGCCGATGTTGCCGGTATCAATGTCGGCGATGTGCATCGATCCGCCGCGTCCGCGACAATATCCGGCCTCCCGGCCCAACACCTCGGCAACCATTTTCTTCAGTTCGCCGCCGCGGGCGATGCAATGGCCGTGCCCGCGATGCGTGCTGACGATGAAGTCATCCGTCCGCAACGCCGCACAAACACCGGTGGCAATCGCTTCCTCGCCGAGATAAGGATGGAAATAACCGATGATTAAACCCTGGCGATAGAGTTTGATACACTCGATCTCGAAGATCCGGATGGTATAAATCGTGCGATAGATTTGTTCGAGAAATTCACGCGAATATGCCATTGTTTTCTATTTCCTTATTCAAATATTTGGTGTCATGATGCTAAGGTGTTGCACATACGGAAAATCGATATTTGTCTCCGCGATAAATCGAGTCCTCCATTTCGAGGATCATTTCCTTGCCGCAGAAGGTCACGCCCTCAACACGAAAGGCGGGAATCGGCTCGCGTACGTCGAAGAAACGCTGCGTGCCGGCGTCGATCATCACGGTATTCAAAGTCTGCTGAATCTCCACCAGCGAGAGGCTGAAATGCTCCTGATAAATCTCATAGAGCGATCCGGTAAAATCCTGCTTAGCGATATCCGGGCAGAATTCCATTGAGATGTATCTGACTTCAAGCATCATGGGAATATCATCCGCGAAGCGAAGGCGGTGAATTTTATACACCGGCACCGGCATGACATACCGCCGACCATTGATCGTGGCTGAATATCCTCTCGCGAGTTTCCGGGCGTCCAGGACCTTCGTCGCGGGCGTGTAGCCCGCCTCGATCATGTTTCGGGTAAAGCCGAGAATTCGGGTGGCCGAACGCTGCACATTCCTCTCGCGAACGAAAGTGCCCTTGCCCTTGATTCGCGTTCCCCAGCCGGCCCTTTCGATCTCCTGCAGACTCCTTCGGGCGGTCGTATTGCTCACGCCGTATTTCCTGATGATTTCATTTTCTGAACAGATCTGCATGCCCGGTTTGAGCCGGCCGGAACGGATCGACGCAATGATCTTCTGACTTATCTGGTAGTATTTTGGGACGTTTGTTGTGTCTGAAATCATCATTAACCTGCAAAATCAACTTAACGCACTAACATATAGCGAGGCAACAGGTATTTGCAAGGTTTTTTTATGATTTTAGCCAAATAATTTTCATTTTTTACGTGAAATGCAGGTCGGAAGGCTTAAAGCACTAAGCATTCCACGAAACAGCCCATATTGGTGAATCGACCGTTTTAAGCCTCTTCCATCTTCTTTGGCTTACCCACGGCCCCCATAGCTATCGCGATCGCGAAAAGGACTCCGGCTATCACAGCGGCTATCGGCAAACTTTGCTGCACCGTTTTGCCTTTGCTTAGATAGCCCACGAGCTTGGGAAGAATCATAGAGCCAAGAAGGCCGATGGAAAAGATAATCCCGAAAACGCTGCCATAAACGTTCGGCGCGAACTTATCGAAGGTAACGCCGACGATCGTGGGAAACATCGGTGCGAATGCCAGCCCGATGACGAGAACCGCCAAAATCGCCAATCCCGGGCTGCTCGCCTTTACCAGGATAATAATCGCCGGTATGGAAATGATCGACATGGCGGCAATGATCTTGACCCCCATCGCCGAGACGTTTTTCAGCGCCGACGTCGCGAACCGCCCCACGGCCATGGCAAAACCGAATAACATCAATACAAGACTTGCGTTCCGGATGGCATTCGTACTTCCCGATGTCTCATAAAGCTCCGTCATGAGGGGCTTGGTCCAATTGTTCATGGTCCACTCCAGGCCGATATAACAGGCCAGGGCCGCCGCGGCGATAAGGACTGCGGGTTTTCTAACGAGATCAAACGCTTTAACCAGGCTAAAACCCGTTGATACCTGTGGATACTTCGGTAGGAAGGCAACGACCGCAAAGAGGAGGATTCCTACACCGACAACCGAAACCGATACAGCATAGCTGAGATTCAAATCATTCATAAAGGTACCGATCATCAGGGGAACCAGCACGAAGCCCAGCCCGACAAACCCACAACCGAAGTTACTGGCCCGGGCCGGATCCTTCCCGTCGAAAAGGACCACCGGGAGCAATGTATTGCCCACCGTATTGCAACAGATCGCACCGACGCCAAGAAGCAGCGTGGCAAGCTGGACGAGGACATAGGTTGTTGAGCAAGCCAGCAAGAGGATAGCCAGGCCTGAAATGAGAAATCCGCTTATGGCCAGAGGTTTATGCCCGAATTTGTCCACGGCGAATCCGATGAATAGCTGGGCAATCAGGCAACTCAGCGAAAAAAGAGAGATCAGGGTGCCAAACTGGTTCTCGTCTATCTGCAACCGGGCCATCAGCTCGACTGAAATCGAACCGAGTATGATAAAACAAACCGCCAACGTGAAAACCGCCAGAACCGCAACAATTGCCGTCGTGTTTTTCATATGTGTCTCCCTAGAATCAGATTCATTATCATCTATCTGTTGTCTTCAGATTTCACGGAAATCTTCAGTCTATTTTCTTGAATGAAACGCTCCACTTCATCAAAGGACGGCACCCCGTCCGTGCATCCCAGGGCTGTGGCCCCGATGGCGCCGACGGCGCTTCCGAATTCCAACACGCGGATCAGGTCCCACCCCCGCATCAAGGCGGCGATCAACCCGGCGGTAAAACAATCGCCGCAACCGGACGGATCAACCAAAGGCACCCGGAAGACGCCCATGTCCACGGCGTGCTCGCCATCGTCAGCGTAAAGGCCCCGCTCGCCCCGTGTAATCACGGCTACCCGTGCGCCGGCCCGGCGCAACGTTTTCGCCTGGCGAGCCGGGGTCGTTTCGCCGGTCAGGATGCGGGCTTCGTCTTCATTGGGTACGAAGACATCCACATGCTCGAGCAAAGGCAGGCATCGACGCGGATCGACGCCGCTGCCCTGGGCGATGCAAATGTTTAGCACGACCGTGCAGTTTCGTTGCCGGGCGCAGCGCATCAGATGAACCAGCACTTCGTCATCCCAAGCACCTAACTTCAAATACCCCCCCACTAACATAAGACCTTTCTCAGGAACAAGTTCCGATGAAACATGCTCGCCACTGAACGTGGCGGCCACGCCCAGAGAGTGGATAAAACGCCGGTCCTCGCCCTCGGCGCGGACGATGAACGTCGAGGCCGTCCTGCCCTCCGGCTCCTGTCGTACGCCGCTAATGTCCAGCCCCAGCGTGTGCATTTGATCCAGGAGTAGTCGCCCGAGGGCATCGTCTCCCACGCTCCCGGCGATGGCAACTTGTTGGCCCAGACGGCGCAGAGCAACGGCTGTATTCAAGGCGTTGCCGCCCGGAAAGACCGCAATTCTCTCGGTTAATACCAACTCGCCAGGCTCGGGGAGTCGCGCTAGCGGACTGGCGAAGATATCGGCCACTAAATCGCCTACACAGAGTATCTTTGCCGGTTTTTGCGAGGTCTTCATATGTCGCCTCTATTGGGTTGACATTAGGCTAAGCCCGGCCATACCTGTCTTCGTACCGAACTTTATCGTCATCACACACTTCTCCATAGGCCACTTCCATCATGCGAAGCAGCGTATCGCTTGTGTTGCGCAGGCGGTGTTTCGTTTCGCGGGGGATGAATATTTCGTCGCCGGCTCGAACGTTTCGGACGTCCTCCGCTACCTGCACCTGGCCGCCGTCTGTGAGCATAATCCACAATTCGTCGAAGTTCTGATGGGTTTGCAGGCTTCCGGATTCTCCGGGGTTCATCTCGACGATCCATACCGTGCACGGCTCATTTCGTGCATATTCCCGGTATCGTCCCCAGGGGCGTTCGATGATATGTGGGCGATCAGTCATTCTTTCACTCCTTTTAGCCAATATGAGATCGTTTCGTCGCAGAAGATAATAGTGAAATCAGCCCGGCATCGCAAGCGCGAAAACAGAAATGCAATCCCTCGACATGGTTTTGTGTAGAAACCATTGAGCCTCCTCATTGACCGCTGATTCTTCTTGACAAGACGGTAAGTAATCGGATAGAATTATTGTTGTGACTAAATTCGTGGCTTCTGACGAGGCATTATGCAGGCGACTGCTGGTTTCCATACCCTGGTCGGCCGCATATTCAAGGCATTCAAGGAAAGGAGGTGACGTCAAATTAGGACCGATACTCGTCCGAGGGAGTGGATACTTTTCAATCAAAACAAAGGCCATTCCTCTTCGCTCAGGTATATGGCCAAGACCAAACGTTATATCCCACTATTTCTGTAAGGAGGACGATCATGTGTAGAAGACTCATCTGTCTCATATCATTCATTGTTCTGGCAAATGCGGCCCAGGCGGATCTCGTTGGCTTATGGCGATTCGACGAAGGCTCCGGCACGGTTGCCAATGATGCCAGCGGCAGCGGGCACCACGGTACACTTGTCGGCGACCCTCTGTGGACGGGCGGAAAAATCGGGGGAGCGCTGGATTTCGATGGTCAGGATGACGTGGTGGAAATCGGGGCATTCGATGTCGTCGGTCCGGGCATCACTCTGGCCGGCTGGATGCGGCCCCGCAGCTTCGCCATCAACGATGGCCGGGTGATTACAAAAGCCGTCGAATGGGGCGAAAACGATCACTGGTGGATGCTCAGCACCATAGCCAGTGGAGGAGAAGACAGACTTCGTTTCCGCCTTAAAACGGAAGGCCAGAATACCACCACATTGATCGCCGACTCCGGAGCGTTGGTCGTGGACGAGTGGCAACATGCCGCGGCGACCTGGGACGGCACGGCCATGCGGTTGTTTCTCAATGGTGAAGAAGTGGGCAGCGCGGACAAGGACGGCGCCGCCGTGGCGACGAATCCGGATGCCAGCGCCGCCATCGGCTCGCAACCCCCGGATGCCTTTGCTCCCGCGACGCCGGACCACGTCGCCAAATATTTTGACGGCCTTCTCGATGATGTGCGTCTGTACAACAATGCACTGTCGGCCGTGCAACTTCAGGGGATCATGGAAGGTGAAGGGTATCCCTTCGCGTTCAGTCCCGATCCCGCCGACGGCGCCTTCCATGAGGATACCTGGGTGACCCTGAGTTGGTCGGCGGGCGATCTTGCCGTCTCTCACGATGTGTACTTGGGTGACGATTTCAGCACTGTCGAGCAAGCGACGCGAGATTCAGAACTTTACCGCAGCAACCAGGTCACGACGTTTTACATCGCCGGCTTTCCCGGATATGCCTATCCGGACGGTCTGGCGCCGGGGACAACCTACTATTGGCGGATCGACGAAGTCAACGATGCCGATCCGAACAGTCCCTGGAAGGGCCCGGTTTGGAGCTTCTCCATTCCACCGAAGACCGCCTACAATCCCGATCCGGCTGATGGGGACGGGATTTCTGAGACGACGGTCATCCTGAATTGGACCGCAGGTTTCGGTGCGAAACTGCACACCGTCTATTTCGGTGATGATTATGACACGGTTGCGAATGCCGCCGTGGGTGTTCCCGCAGGGACTACGAGTTATAATCCGGGTTCCCTCGAGGCGGAAAAGGTCTATTACTGGCGCGTGGATGAATTTGACGGCCTCGGCACGTACAAAGGCGACGTTTGGGCCTTTACGACGCCGGGCGCGGTTGGAAATCCGCAGCCGGCTAATGGAGCCGCCGATGTATCGATGGCGACGATTCTTCGCTGGACAGCAGCCGATAATGCGGCGTCTCACCAGGTGTACCTCGGGCTGGATAAGAAGACGGTCCGCACTGCGAATACGACCTCGCCTGAGTATAAAGGCGATAAAGGTCTCGGCGCTGAAAGCTACGATCCCGGATTGCTCGAAGCCGACACGACATACTATTGGCGGGTGGATGAGGTTTATAACGGCGCTCCGGTGAAAGGGCCCGTCTGGAACTTCACGGTCGGTGCCTATCTTCTGGTCGAAGATTTCGAGAGCTACACCGATGACGATGCGGCGGGCCAGGCCATTTGGCAAACATGGGTCGATGGTTTCGGCGTCGCCGACAACGGCGCGCAGGTCGGCTACCTGATGCCCCCGTATGCCGAGCAAACGATCGTGCATGGCGGTTCTCAATCCATGCCGCTGTTGTATGTGAACGAAGCCGGAGTACCGAATTCGGAAGCGTCGTTCGCATTAACAGCGATGCGAGACTGGACGCAGGCCGGTGTCGGGACATTGTCTCTGTGGTTCCGGGGCAATTCGGCCAACGCGGCTGATCCGCTTTATGCGGCGATCTCCAATGCGGCCGGTGGACCGGCGGTGGTGGCCAATGACGATCCGTCGGCCGCGACGGTGGGCGTCTGGACGCAGTGGCGAATATCGCTGTCGGCCTTTGCAGATCAGGGGATTAATTTGGTGAACGTGGATAAACTCGCAATCGGTCTCGGCAGCAAAGGGGGTCCGGCCGTTGGCGGTACAGGCACGATATACATCGACGACATCCGGCTCAGTCAGTAAACACTGTTCCAGGGCGAAGGCTGATTCGATTGTCTGCCGATCAAAGGAAAATAGACTTCCTTCAACATGTTGACTGAGGCATTGTTTATTGGTGCATCTGCTCAGAGATTGCGTTTATGAAAGGGAACATAATGAGATCGTTGAGATCTTTGGGTTTCGGTTTGATCGTTTTGGCTGTCGTTGCAACTCCGATCTATGCAGACCTTGATATGGGGAACGTGGTTGGACTGTGGTTATTCGATGAGGGTGAAGGAGACGTCGTTAACGACCTGTCCGGCAATGAGAACCACGGCTCATTCAATGGTACGCTTGAATGGACGGAAGGGGTTTTCGGAGGAGCATTGAATTGCGCCACGGGCGGGCATGCCCTCATTAAGGACAGCGACAGTCTGGACTTGGATGAGGCGTGGACGCTGAGCCTTTGGGTTTACATCAATCCGCCGATGGAAAGGTGGCAGACGATTCTTAACAAGCGTTTTGATACGGCCACTAACTACGTCATCCGGCTGCAAGACGTCGGTAAATGGGAAGTCATGGTCAATAACGGTAGCTGGGTTCGCGTCGGCGATCCGGATCCCGCTCAAGGTGAGCAGTGGGTCCATCTGGCCGGTGTTTACAATGGGATCGATACGCTGAGTCTCTTTGTGGATGGAAAGCAGGTGGCAACGAGATCGGGCATTGCTCCACCGCCGGTGAACGACATCGATCTCCGTTTAGGTTCCTATAGCGGCAATGCCGGGGGCATCGACGGTATGATAGATGAGACCGCCATCTTCAATGCGGCCCTGGAGCAGGATGATATCTTGCGGATTATGGATGAGGGACTTGCCTTAGCCCTGGACCTCGGCGGAGCCGGACTCGCGAAAGCCCGTTCCCCTAATCCGAAAAACGGTGCAGTCCATGAAGCTACCTGGATAACACTTTCGTGGAGAACGGGCGATTCGGCGGTCTCTCACGATGTGTACCTGGGTGATGATTTCAGCAGCGTGGAAAACGCCACGCGAGATTCGGAACTGTTTCGCGGCAATCAGGGCGGCACGTTCTATGTGGCCGGTTTTCCCGGATTCGCTTATCCGGACGGCCTGGTTCCAGGGACGACGTACTACTGGCGAATCGATGAGGTCAACGACGCCAATCCGGATAGTCCCTGGAAAGGGAATATCTGGAGCTTTTCCATTCCCCCCAAAACGGCGTACGATCCCAATCCGGTGGTGGGGGAGGAATTTGTCGGCCCTGAAGGTGTAACCCTGCGCTGGACGCCGGGCTACGGAGCCATATTGCACACATTGTTTCTTGGTGATAATTACGACGAAGTCAGCAGCGCCACTGTTGGTATCCCGGTAGGTACGACAAGTTATCGACCCGGCCCTCTCGAAAGGGAGAAGGTCTATTACTGGCGCATCGATGAGTTTGACGGCGTTGCCACCTATAAAGGGGACATCTGGGCTTTTACGACGCCTGGCGCCGCAGGCGCTCCGCAGCCGGCCAATGGTGACGTAGATGTCGATCAAACCCGGATTCTTGGCTGGACATCGGCGGAGAATGCCAGCTCTCACCATGTATATTTCGGTACGGAGGCGGAGGCAGTGGAGAATGCTACGACCACTTCGCCGGAATACAAAGGCAGCCAGGCTCGCGGTAATGAAAGCTACGATCCCGGGAAACTCGCCTGGGATACGAATTACTACTGGCGGGTGGATGCGGTTTACGATGCGGACCCGGATCATCCGACGAAAGGTCTGGTCTGGAGCTTTACGACCATTGATTATTTCCTGATCGAAGACTTCGAGAGCTATACCGATGACGATGCGGCCAACGAAGCCATCTGGCAGACGTGGATCGACGGATTCGGTATCGCCGACAACGGCGCGCAGGTCGGTTATTTACTCCCCCCGTACGCTGAACAAACGATTGTTCATGGCGGTGAACAATCCATGCCGCTATTCTACGTCAACGAGGCCGGCGTCACCAATTCAGAGGCTTCTTTTACATTGACATCTATTCGAGACTGGACGACTGAAGGCGTCGGAGAATTGTCTCTGTGGTTTAGGGGCCGGTCGGCTAATGCGGCTGAGCCGCTTTATTTGGCAGTCTCCAACGCCGCAGGTGTGCCGGCTGTCGCGGCCCATGAAGATTCCAATATCGCTCAGACCGGCACATGGAAGCAGTGGCGTGTTCCGATCCAGGCTTTTGCCGATCAGGGGGTCGATCTAACTAATGTGGATAAAATCGCGGTCGGCCTGGGAGGTCAATCCGGCAGGACTGTCGTTGGCGGCACGGGAACAATATATTTTGACGACATCCGTCTCTATTCTCCGGGGCGGCAACCGTAATAACAAGAGTTTTGCAAAATTGGAGTTAGGCATATATTATTTCAGAAAATCGATTTCATGATTTTCTGACAATAATCGGCGGTCAGATCATAACATGTTGCCCCGTACGACATTACACAGCGATTTTTTAGAAAGAAAAAATCAAGAGACAAGATTTTTTCTTTCCAAAAAGTATGCCTAACTTCAATTTTGCAAAAGTTCAGTAATAATGTAGAAGTGAAAAGCTCGATCAAATATTTTATCTGACTTTAAGGAGTATCATGATGTGCAGAAGACTGATTGGCTTGGGTTTATTTATTCTTGTATTTGGGCTGGTCGGGTCCGTTGAGGCTCAGTTTGGCAAGGGCCAAATTCTGGTCGAGTGGTGGTTGAATTTCGGCGGTAATGCCGTTGACGATGTTCGCAACCATGCAGACTTCCCGGACAATCCGCACGGTAGTGCCATGCTAAACACCTTCGAAGTGCCGAGGACAAAGACAGGCGACCTTACGGTTCTCGAGGACAACTATGGGGCAACGGTTCGCGGATATCTCTATCCCCCGGCCGATGGCGATTATACTTTCTGGATTACCAGCGATAACGGGAGTGAATTCCTGCTGAGTACCGACGAGAATCCGGATAATTCGAGCATTATTTGCATGGTCTCCGGGACGCAGTGGACCGGCGCCCGCGAGTGGGATAAGTTCCCGGACGAACAGCAGTCCGATCCCGTCACGCTTCAAGCGGGTAAGAAATATTACGTCGAGGCGATTTATAAGGAAGGCGGCGGAGGCGACGGTGTCGCCGTCGGATGGGGAGGTCCGACGATCGGCGCCGGCCCGGTTGTTATTGACGGCCAATATCTCTCACCTGTGATCAGACTTTCCGATTACAAATCCAGTCAGCCCAATCCCGCCGACGGCGCGATCGTCCCGGACACGTGGGCGAGCCTTCAGTGGACGGCGGGCTATGACGCCGTTTCACACGATGTTTATTTCGGCGAGAATTTTGACGATGTGGAGGCTGGTACCGGCCAGGCGTTTCGCGGCAATCAAACGTCGGGATTCTTTGTTGTGGGTTTTCCGGGATTTCCCTATCCGGACGGACTAATCTTAGATACGACGTATTACTGGCGGATCGATGAGAAGGATTCCACCGGCACTACGCATAAAGGAGAGGTCTGGAGCTTTACCGTTCCCGCTAAGAAGGCGCTGAGTCCTTATCCCGCCGACGGAGCCGCACTCATCAACCCAAGTGTCAGACTTAGCTGGGAAGGTGGTTTCGGTGCAAAACTGCATTACGTGTATTTCGGTGATGATTATGACACCGTGAATAACGCAACCGGAGGTGCTGTTCAGGGAACCACAACGTACGATCCCGGCCCGCTTGAAAACGAAAAGACCTACTACTGGCGCGTTGATGAGTTCGATATCACAACAACGCATAAAGGCGACGTCTGGAGCTTCACGACCGCGCCGACCGGCCTGGGCACGATCATTCATGAGCGATGGGATGACGTCGCCAGCATAGCCGCCCTCAAAACCGATCCGAGGTACCCGGACCATCCCGACGCGACCGAGGTATTGACGGAATTTTCGTGGGACCAGGACTTAGAAAACTACGGGGCCCGGATTCATGGCTGGCTCTACGTGCCGACGACCGGCGATTACACCTTCTGGCTTTGCTCGGACGATAGTGGCGAGCTGTGGCTCAGTACGGATGACGATCCAAGCAACGTGCATCTTATCGCCCAGGAGAGTACCTATTCGAACGCAAATATTTGGGGAACCGGCGAGGAGCAATCCGAGCCGATTTCCCTGGTCGCCGGGAGCAGATATTACATCATGGCCCTTTGGCGGGAGGGCAGCGGGGGCGATCATTGCATGGTCGCCTGGAAAGGCCCCGATATTCCAATCATTACCATTATCGACGGCGCTTATTTGTCGCCGTATGAACCGGTCCAGGCCTATGGCGCGAGTCCGGCGAACAATGCCACGGGTGTAACGCAGATGCCGGTATTGGAGTGGACGCCGGGAATATATGCCGTTTCGCATGATGTGTACTTCGGCACGGATGCGGAGGTGGTGAGAAATGCCACCCCGGCTTCCCCTGAGTACAAAGGAACGAACGCGCTCGGAGACGAGCGGTTTGAACCGGGTCAGCTTGCCTGGGAAACGACTTATTACTGGCGGATCGACGAGTCTAACGATTTGCACCCGGACAGTCCGTGGATCGGCAATGTCTGGAGTTTCACCACGGCCGATTTCCTCGTCGTGGATGATATGGAACGCTATACGGATGATGATGCGGCCGGAGAGACGATCTGGCAAAGCTGGATCGACGGCTATGGTGTTGCCGACAATGGTGCGCAGGTCGGCTATTTGTTCCCTCCGTACGCCGAGCAGACCATTGTTCACGGCGGCTCGCAATCCATGCCGGTGCTCTACGACAATTCGACCGGTGCTGCGAATTCGGAAGTCGTGTTGACACTGACCTGGCCGCGTGACTGGACCGTGGAGGGGATTGGGAGCTTATCCATATGGTTCAGGGGCATTCCAGACTCGGTCGGCAGTTTCGTAGAGAATCCCGTCGGCACTTACACGATGACCGGATCGGGCGCGGACATCTGGAACAACGGTCCGGTCGGCAACCGCCACGACGAGTTTCACTTCGCCTATAAGACCCTCACCGGTCCCGGCTCGATAACCGCCCGCGTGGTGAGTGTCGAGAACACGAACGCCTGGGCGAAGGCCGGTGTGATGATTCGCGAGACGCTCGATGGCGGCTCGAAACATGCCTTTGCGTGTATCACGCCCGAGAACGGCGTGGCGTCTCAGGGCCGGATTGGGACAGGCGGAGACAGTTTCAATACGGCCGAGAGTGGAATCACCGCTCCGCACTGGGTCAAGCTGGAGCGCGACATGGCCGGCAACTTCTCCGTTTCCCACTCGGCGGACGGTGCGACATGGGTGCCGGTCGCGGGAGCGATCCCCACGAACATTCCGATGAGCTCGAATGTGTATGTCGGTCTGGCGCTGACCAGCCATGACGCCGCGCTGACGTGCGAGGCCGTGTTCTCCAACGTCACGACCACCGGAACGGTCAGCGGTGAATGGGCGAACCAGGATATCGGCATCGCGACTAACGATGCGGAACCGCTTTACGCTGCCATTGCGAACACCGGCGGCGCACCCGCCGTCGTTGCCTACGAGGATGGGCGTGCGGCAACGGTTGACTCCTGGACGGAGTGGCGGATCTCGCTGCAGGCGTTTGCCGACCAGGGAATCAATTTGACCGATGTGGACAGCATCGCAGTCGGCTTGGGCAGTAAAGGCGGTGCGTCAATCGGCGGTTCAGGAACGATGTACTTCGATGATATCCGCCTGCATCGGCCCGATCCGTAGCTGAGGGAAACTATCTGGTACTCTGAGGGCCTCATGAAAAGAATACGGAGCATTGGGGTTTGGAGACAGGAAGTCGCGTCGGAACGTAAAGAGAAGTTAAAAATGAATATGGATGAAAAACAGTGATTATCTGTTGAGAAAATTGATTAATCAATTGAAGAAGGAGACTATTGTGTGTAGAAGATTGGTCTATTTATCCTCTTTTGCTTTGGCGCTGAGCTTGATCCTCACGAGCGCAGCAGAAGCAGTGGATCCCATGGGTTGGTGGCAGCTTGATGACGGCGCCGGGCTCACCGCGGCAGACCGTTTTGGAGAACATGACGGGGAGTTGACTGGTCCGTTGACATGGGTTGACGGAATATACGGTGGCGCCCTGCAATTCGAAGGAGGCAACGGCAGCCCGTTTGTGGATCTTGGCGCCTGGCAAACAGATGGGCCTGATGGTCTGTCTCTTTGTCTGTGGGCAAAATGGGAGGGAACCAACGGTGTTTATCAAGGCTTTCTCAGTCAGCGAGAAGGCACCATGTACTGGTGGACGGAACTGAATCCGGATGGCACCCAACTGCGTTTCAAGTCCAACACGAGTCCTCAAAGCAACCTTTACCTGACAGGCGAGCATTTGATCGAGGGCGAGTGGGCGCACTTGGCCTTCTCCCACGACGCGGCCGAAAATACCGGAACTGTTTATTTCAACGGTGAGGAGAGGCTGAACGGCGACTGGGATTTACCTGCCGGGGATTTCAGCAATTTGAGGATCGGTATCGGTGTGGTCAATACGGGGGACGGACTCGGCACCTTTAACGGAGCACTGGATGACGTGATGATCTTCCAAGTGCCTCTGTCACAGGATGAGATTCTGGCCGTTATGGAAGGCGGTGGAGCGGGATATCCACTGGCGCGCTCTCCTGAACCGTCTGATGGCGCCCTTCACGAGGATACGTGGGTGACGCTTTCATGGAAACCGGGCGATTTTGCCGCCTCGCACGATGTGTATTTGGGTGACGCCCTCGGCGTTATAGAAGACGCCACGCGAGACTCGGAGGTATTCCAGGGCAATCAGACCTCCGCGTTTTATGTGGCCGGTTTCCCCGGATTCGCTTATCCGGAAGGGCTCGTCCCGGGAACAACGTACTATTGGCGCATCGACGAGGTCAACGACGCCGATCCGAACAGTCCATGGAAAGGCGATATCTGGAGCTTCTCGATTCCGTCCAAAACAGCGTACGATCCCGATCCGGCTGACGGGGCCGACTCCGTGGCCACAGATGTGCGATTGAGCTGGACGCCTGGTCTCGGGTCGAAATTACATACGGTCTATCTCGGTGATGACTTTGAAACCGTCGCCGGCGCGACGGTGGGAGTCCCCTCAGGCACAACGAGCTACGATCCCGGCTCGCTCGAGCAGGAAAAGGTTTATTACTGGCGGATTGATGAATTTGACGCCCTCGTTACCCATAAAGGCGATGTTTGGGCTTTTGCGACAATTGGCGCCGCAGGCAATCCTCAGCCGGCCAACGGGGCGACCGACATGGGAATGGCTACAATCCTAAGCTGGACGCCGGCCGATAACGCCGCCTCGCATCAGGTGTACCTCGGTTTGGATAAGGATGCGGTGCGCAGCGCCGATACCGGCTCGCCCGAGTACAAAGGTTCCAAGACGCTGGGCGATGAAAGCCTTGATCCGGGATTACTCGAATTGGGCGCCACGTACTATTGGCGTGTGGATGAGGTGTATAATGGGAATCCCGTCAAAGGCCTTGTTTGGAGCTTCACGGTAGGGAATCATATTCTGATCGAGGATTTCGAAAGCTACACTGATGACGACGCAGCCGGCGAAGCGATCTGGCAGACATGGATCGACGGCTTCGGTATCGCCGACAACGGTGCGCAAGTCGGTTATCTCCTGCCCCCGTATGCCGAGCAGACTATCGTTCATGGCGGTGCTCAGTCCATGCCTCTTTTGTACACGAACGATGCCGGCGTCACAAATTCGCAGGCGACTATGACGCTAAGTGCGACGAGGGATTGGACTCCGGCAGACATCGCGGAATTGTCGTTGTGGTATCGGGGTGGCTCCGGCAACGCGGCCGAACCGTTGTACGTAGCGGTTTACAACAGCGCCGGCGCCCCGGCAATCGTGGCCTATGATGACTTGGAGGCCGCGACGAACAGAATCTGGACTCAGTGGCGGATTCCACTGCGGGCCTTTACCGATCAGGGAATCGACCTGAGCAACGTCAACCAGATTGCGATCGGGCTGGGCGACCAGTCCGGCATAGCATCAGCCGGCGGTTCAGGAACGATGTACATCGACGATATCCGCCTGTCTCGTACGATTCCATAACGGCTTCGTTTTTTCACGGTAACAGTTGATATAGCATCGCTTTGGGGCCCATACCGAGTCATTCGGTATAGGCCCCGTTATTTGAGCGAGGCTTGTTTCGGTTCTACGTGTGGGAGCGAAGCCTTTCCGTGGATACGTCCGATATTCGAACAGGATCTCATCAAGTACGCATAACCATATGCCGATGCATGATCTGGAGATTCTTCTTGATGGGAAGATAGGAAGTTCGGTATAAACGAGGATGGTGATGTCCATGGTGGCGCAATCCCGCTCGGGCGGAAGCGCATAGCCGGGTACCTGTGGATTTGTACAGCGAAATGAAGTGGAGCAATAAAATGTGTTGGCTTGCGCCAAGAAATTGCTTTTTTCATCCTTTTGAAGGAGGACGATTATGTGTAAGACATTGATTGGTATCACTTCTTTGGCTTTAGCGCTGTGCGTGGCACTGACCAGCGCTGCGGCCGCCGCTGAGCCGGGTCTTGAGGGCTGGTGGAAGTTCGACGGCGACGGCCTCGACTCATCCGGCAACGATCGCCACGGCACCTTCATGAACGGCGCCGGTCTTGCAACCGGCTACTCCGGCCAGGCCTTGTATCTTGACGGCTCCGGAGCCTACTTTGTCGTCGATGGCTACAAAGGCATCGTGGGCGACGGCGCCAATACACCGCCTTTCAGCATCGCGGTGTGGGTCAAGAAGGAAGGGCCCGTAGGGGGCGACGGCGAAATTATCGGATGGGGCAGTACCGGCGCCGGCAACAGGATGGAATTCCGCTTCAATGCCGGTAACAACAGAGTGCGCATTGAATCCGGCGGCGGTAACGCCCAGAATGACACCCAGTTGACCACGGGCCAATGGCATCATGTCACGCTGACCGTACGGGAAAATTCGACGTATGAACGCGGCCTGACATTCTACTTAGACGGCGTGGATGACACGAGATCGAATACCGATCCCGATCCGATCCATCCGACGGAGAACTTCGATGTCGTGATGGGTATCCGATACAACCTGAGCGATCGGGCCTTTACGGGACTCCTCGACGATGTCCGAATCTACGATCGGGTGCTGACGATCACCGAGGTCTCTGATATTATCAACTTGGGATACCTGGCGAGCGCCCACAGTCCAGAGCCCTCTGATGGGAGCGTGTACACCGAGACATGGGCGAATCTGAGCTGGACGGCCGGAAATCTGTCGGTCTCCCACGACGTGTATTTCGGAGAAAATTTTGAGGACGTCGATGCCGGCGCAGAAAGCGTATTCATTGGCAACATGACAACGACACTTCAGATCATTGGTTTTCCCGGATTTCCTTATCCCGACGGTCTGGTGCCGGGAAGAACGTACTACTGGCGGGTGGATGAGGTTAACGAGGCCCACCCTGATAGTCCCTGGCGTGGGGAGGTCTGGAGCTTTACAATTCCGTTCAAGACGGGATACCATCCGAATCCAGTGGATGGAGCGCAATTCGAAACCATCGACGCCGATCTGAGTTGGGAACCGGGCATGAACGCGATCATGCACGCCGTTTACTTCGGGACCGATGCCGAGGAGATCGCTAACGCCACGGGCGCCCCGGGGGAGATGGGGATTCTTAGTTTTGATCCGGGTTCCCTGGAGAATGAGACGACTTACTACTGGCGCGTCGATACGTTCAACGGCGCCGAGTGGATCAAAGGGCCTGTCTGGAGTTTCACGACCATGTCGGACATCCCGATAACGGATGATCCAACGTTAGTGGCCTGGTGGAAGCTCGATGAGGATCCGGGCACGACAGTGGTCGATTGGTCGGGCTATGGCCATCACGGCAGGTTTACCTACGGTCAGGTGCAATGGATCGAAGGCATAGATGGCGGCGCGCTGGAATTCCCTGGGGGATGGGTCGAGATGACCGATTACGAGGGCGTGCTCGGCACGCAGAATCGAACCGTGGCCGCTTGGATCAAGACCACCGGCTACGGCGATTATATCTCCTGGGGTGTGAATGACGATACGCTTAAATGGATCGGTCGCGTGCAGGACGACGCCTCCAACGGAACGGTTGGGGCGCTCCGCACCGAATGCAGCGGTGGGTATATCATTGGCAGTACAGTTCTGACGGATGACCAGTGGCACCACGTGACATCGGTTCTTGAATCTGTCGGCACGGCCAGCATCGATGATATCAAACTCTACGTGGACGGCCGGCTGGAAGTCATCAGCGGCTGGCAGGCCATAGACGTCAATACCGCCAGTGATGGTAGAACGGTTTGGCTCGGCGAAGGGCATCACGGCAGGCTTTTCCCCGGTCAGCTTGATGACGTTCGCATCTACGAGAGGGCTCTGACAGAGGATGAAATCAAACTCCTCATGCGCGGTGATCTGTTGCTCGCCTGGGACCCGGAGCCCCGCACGGGACAAGAGGTGGATCTCGATACGGCGCTGCCGCTCCGCTGGGAGGCGGGCGAGAAGGCCTCGGAGCACGATGTCTACTTCGGCCTGGACGAAGAGGCTGTCGAGACGGCCGATACCTCCGATGTGAGCGGGATCTATCGAGGACGTCAGAGCGCGACGAGCTATACGCCGCCCGAGGGCGTCGAATGGAGCGGTGGGCCATACTATTGGCGCGTCGATGAAGTCAATACCGATGGAACGATCAGCAAAGGCCGGATCTGGGTCTTCACGGTCGTGGACTTCATTCTCGTGGATGATTTCGAGAGCTATACCGACAATGACGCGGACGGCGAAGCGATCTGGCAGCACTGGATCGACGGCTTTGGCGTTCCCAGCAACGGCGCGCAGGTAGGCTACCTGATGCCGCCATATGCCGAGCAGACGATCTTTCACGGCGGTTTTCAATCCATGCCGCTGCTTTATAACAACACGGCTGGCGTCACGAATTCTGAGGCAGCGTTAATGTTGACCGCGCCGCGGAATTGGACCCGGCATGGTCTGACGGATTTATCGCTGTGGTTCCGAGGCTACCCGGGCTCGGTCGGCCGCTTTGTCGAAGGCCCCGCCGGCACCTATACGATGACCGCCGGGGGTACCGATATCGGAGGCACGAGCGACCGCTTCCATTTTGCGTTCAAGACGCTGACCGGCGCCGGATCGATCGTCGCACGAGTCAACAGCATCCAGAATACAAACGCGATGGCGAAGGCCGGCGTGATGATTCGTGAGACACTGGAAGCCGGTTCGAAAAATGCCTTCGCGTGTGTCACCCCCGGCAACGGCGTCATTTTCCAGGGGCGCACCGAGGCGGATGCCGCCGGTTTCAGTTCGAACGAGGCCGGGATTGCGGCGCCGTATTGGATAAAGTTAGAGCGTGACGCGGCCGGTAACTTCATGGCCTCGCATTCGGCCAACGGCACGGCATGGGAATCGGTGGAGAACACGATCCCGACGAATATCTCGATGGCGTCGAATGTCTGTATCGGTCTGGCGCTGACCAGCCATGATGTGGTCTTGACGGGGGAAGCGGTATTCTCCAACGTGACGATGACCGGCTCGGTAAGCGGGCAATGGACGCATCAGGACATCGGCATCTCCAGCAACGCGACCGAGCCGATGTACGTAGCACTAACAAATGCGAATGGCACTTCAGCCGTCGCGGCCCATGAGGATCCCGATGCCGCGACGATCGACGAATGGACCGAGTGGCGTATTCCGCTGCAGGCATTTGCGGATCAGGGTGTTAATCTGGCCGACGTCGATAGCATTGCCATTGGTTTGGGTAGTAAGGCCGGTGTGACGAGTTCCGGGGGTTCGGGGAAGGTGTACTTCGACGATATTCGTCTCTATCCTCCTTCGCCGGAGCCTGAGCCGCAGCCGTAAGTGATAGCGCTACAGGTTAATGGTGTGATCCGTCCGGGGCCTATGCCGATGAGGTATAGGCCCCGGTTGTTTTCAAAGGATTCCGACTTTTTCAAACTGAAAAGACTTCCCCGTCGCGGTCGCGGCCGCAAAGGTTCGTTTTTGCGTTCACCGTTTGAGAATCAAAACCGGCCGGACCAGTATCGACGTCGTCAGTACGAATCCAGCCTTCGAGCCGGCCGAAATCGCCGGCGGCAGTGATACCCAACCAGCCGTTCAGCTTTTTCAGTTCTACATCAAAGCGTTCATTTGCATTATATACGCATATCATTGCGGCAATTCGGGCTGTCCGCGATGTTTGTTCGGTCGTTGCCGTGATGTGCCAGTGGTTGGCTTTTTGTCTACGATAGGCCTTGGGGATGCCGTGGTTGTAGGGTGTGTCGAATTGGTCCGTTTGAGATAGGCTCAAGCCGTGGGAACATGTCACATGAGCATCTAAAGTGGCGTTTTTTCTGCGAGAAGTGATTTTGTTGCCCTGGATATTCATTTTTTCAAACGCATGAAACATCCATTGATATTGGCTTTGCGTCGGTGCTTCAATCTCATCCAGAAGCAGGAAAAGTCCCGGACGCAAAAACAGGATTCGCCGAATCCACTTTTTGAGCTTGCCCATGTAGGCGTTGGTGGCGTCGCCGGCGACATAAGAATAGCCGGGCGCATCCTTAAAGTTGATGATCTTTCCATTGGCATCGGCCGAGCGGATCGTCTGTCCCTGGCCATCGACCAGAATACCGTTATTCGCCTTGGTGGAGCGCGTCCACTCGGCGTGGTGGGGCTTGCCGTAGGAAGGCCCGTAATAGCCGGAAGGGATGGCCAGCGCGACGCCGCCTTTCATGATAGCGAAGGCGTTCTGGTCCGCGTGGCTGTGCGAGACGCTGCCGTAGGGGCTGCTTTTGAAAATCAGGCATGTGTCGTTTTTCGGATCGGAAACGTCGCTGTGCAATCCCGCCCAGCCGACGTCGGTAAAGGCACGCGAATTCGGTAAATCCGTCGGGGCTTTGGCGGGCAACTTGTCCTCGAACAATAAAGAGGAGCCGGGTCGATAGCCCGGGATTTGTTTGACCCACCAGCCGATATACGGATCGCTGTAGCAATGAGCGTGGAACGACATAAGTTCGGCGTAACTGCTTCCCCCGCGGCCGGGACCGCCCGATTCCGCCCCGTCTCCGAAGGGCCGAATCTCACCGTGGTTGGCCGTGCAATAGAAGAAGAAATATCTAACGTTATTGAAGAAAGGACGCTGCCAAAGGTTGTAGCCGGTGAGTTGGCGCAATCCTTCGAAAGCCGGGATGTAAAACGTATTGTACCAAAGGCCGTAGGCGGTTCCTTCGGCCCAGCCGCCGTCCGTTCCGGCCCAGTGCGGATAGAACGTCAAGAGCGCTTTAAGCGAATAGGTGAGCCATGTTTCGGCGTCCGGCGTTTCGCCCGCCATCGCCAGGGACATGTCCGTCAAATAGGCGATCAGACGTCCGTTGTGGCTTTCTCCAGGATAGGTCAGGTAATTCCTTCGTTCAAGCCGTCGATAGGTCTGCCAGGCTCGCTCGCGGCACATCTTGAAGACGCGTGCCTTCTCCTGGTCGCTAAGCGCATCATAGAGCCAGTCATACGCAATGTGGGCGCATTTGGAAAAGGATAAACCCGCTTCGTCCCCCCACCGGGCACTAACGGACGTTACGTCTCTATCGTCCGTCGGCCAGGAGGCGATTTCGAGCAGGATTTTCTTCGCGGCGTCCGCATATTTCGCCTCTTCGGTCATAACGTAGGCGAGGGCGAGATTCCTCATCGCGCTATCGACATACCCGCGAAAATAGCCGAAGTATTTTTGATATTCCAGCCGTCTCACGACGGGATCTTCGATGCGATGATACGTCGGATAGTCCGGGATGCCCTTCGATAACGCTCGGTCCGCCGCGCCTTTGCAGGCTCTCCAGGACTCGGCGCGCGTGGTGGACAACGTCGAGCGAATCTCAGCAAGGTGCGATTGGGGGTATAGAATGCGCGGATGTTCTTTCGGAACGCGGCTGAGCAGCTCCTTTGGATCGATCCAGGGCAGTTTGACCGCATCTTCAGAGATACGAAAGGAACGTTTGCCGCGTTGTGCGATCTCATTGCCACGGTTGTCGAGAGCGACGACGTCCCAGGTATATGGCCCCGAAGGAAAGACGTGTTCTGGGCAGTGGACTGGGTCTTTTCCGACGTTTTGACTGTATTGGCGACGTCCACCTTCATTGAATATGTCGACCCGGTAACTTGCCGCCTTGGGGCACGGCAACCATGCCAAGCCGACGGGGGATATCTTTAATTCGGCACCGTCGCGCGGACGCGGGAACAGCATACTTCCGGACGATTTCTCTTTCAGGAAATTCCCAGATTGACGTTGTTGGGCTCTCGATTGTTCCCAGGGGATGACGGCGTTCAAGCCGACGGCTCCGGTCGTCTTCAAGAAGGTACGTCTTTGCATTGATTCTCCTCTCACAAGTTAAACATAGCCAAGATCTCACTTGCCACGGGCGGGCATCCGGAGACAAATACGCAGGAATTTTTGTGCTTGGCGGTGCAATTTCCGACACATAACGTGCCGGGCGGTAATGCCTTGTGCCCCTTGCCAATCGCGATAATGATGTCTTGATCGTCGGGTATAGCCTCTCGCAACTGCTTGCCGTATTTTCTTAAAAACATCAACAATGTCGATTGGCAGGCGCTGCAGGATTGCTCATCCAGGATATTGAATCCGGCAAATTCGATGGAAAGTTTGTCCGGAGGCGGGGTAAAAGGATCCCGTACATCCTCCCAGTTTTGAGGATGGATATCGATCGTGTCGAGATCGATAACGCCGTATCCTCTTTCAGCTCCGATCCGCAGATGAGGGATGTTGCCGGCCGATATTCCCATGAGACCACAGGCGAGCGAATCCGCGGCAAAGGCATCGACCCCCACGAGGACCACGCCCAACGGCTTCGGATTGCCGGCGCTGGGGCCCAGCCCTTCCATGCCGATGGTGCCGTCGAGAATGGACAGATGCGGCCGGAGTACCGAAGACATATCCGCGATGGCGATATCCAATGGCTTTTCCGGATAACCATCGAGCTTCGGCAACATATGCAGCTCAACTTTGGACCGCCGCCATAAACAACCCTTCATATTCTTAACGGATAATGTGACGCCTGTGTGCATGTGTGTTTTCATCACGGGAATGGAAACGATAATATCAAATTCAACAATCTCCCGGCAGACTCTAAGGGATTTAATCGCCACGCCGTCGGGAATCTCTACCGTTTCATGTTTAAGCAGATCCATGTCGATGAGCGGACAATCTCTGCTCTCAGCCACCGCCGTGATACCGCTGATTTCAAGGGCTTCCAACGCGGCGACGCCCGTGATGGGGCTTTCACCCACAGCCACGTCGGCCCCGGCGTCTCGGAACGCATCAATGGCGGCGGCAACCACCTCCGGATGAGTATTCACCCCTGTCTCAGGCTGGACATTCCGCCCGGCATTCGGTTTGAGCAGGACGCGTTTGCCCTTCGAGCCGGATAGATCGATATGGGACAGGGCTTTTCGTGTGTTGTGATATGGCCCTTCTCCCGAAGCCCAAAAAACCGACGGACAAGAAGAGTTCTCATGGAACGGCGTGTGCGATAACAGTTTCGAATACTCCTAACATATACGGCTTCGATTTTTCTACCATTGTAGCAAATCTTTTGTTCATTTCCAGCCTTACGAGTCGTATAATGCGAATTAAGAATCATGAATCACCGTGCCGAGGGCGTCCCGCCCTGGAATCGCGGGCCAGAGGCCAACGACACGAACGGTCAATCGAACGAACTCGATTTTAGGAGATGGATATGAAACGTCTAAAGAACTCCCCGATAAGTAAAAGTGAGATGATATCCCGAAGGCGTTTTATCGGAAAAGCCGCGACGGCTGCTACCTTCACCCTCGTGCCTCGCCACGTTCTCGGCGGCAATACGGCTCCGAGCGAGAAAGTCAACGTCGCTATTATCGGCACGGGCGGCCAGGGTATTGTTAACATGAAGCAGTTGTTCAACGAGCCTGACGCCCGCGTCGTTGCTCTTTGCGATATTAACGAGGAAAGCGATTATAGCATGTTCTACTACGGCGGCACCGCGGGTCTCAAACCCGCCGCCGAACTGGTTCGCAAACGATACGGCCGGCGATGCCCGACGTACCGGGATTATAACGAAATGCTCGATAAGGAGGACATCGACGCCGTTTTGGTGGCGACGCCGGACCATTCTCATGCGATTGTTAATCTGGCGGTGATCAACAAAGGCAAACATCTCTACTGCGAAAAACCGCTTTGCCGCACCGTTTATGAGACGCGTGTAGTCACCGAAGCGGCCCGCAAGGCGGGCGTGGCAACCCAGCTTGGCAACTATGGGCATTCCAGTGAGGACATTCGCCTGGCCTGTGAATGGATCTGGGACGGAGCTATCGGCGACGTTCACGATGTCCATTCCTGGACGACCACCGGCGCGCGTCGCTGGACGAACCTGACCGGCCGGCCCAAAGTCACACCTCCCGTACCCGCCGGCTTCGATTGGCAGAAATGGCTCGAACCGGTGCCTCCCCGCCCCTACCACCCCGACTACGCCCCCGTTCGCTGGCGCGCCTGGTGGCAATTCGGCTCCGGGACAATCGGTGATTTCGCCTGCCACCACCTGGATCCGGCTTTTTGGGCGTTGAAGCTGAACCAAAGCGATACGTTCAGTGTGGAGGCCAGTTCCATCGGCACGACCGAGGAGACATGCCCCGCCGGATCGCTGATTTACTTTGATTTCCCTGCCCGTGCCGGCATGGGACCCGTGCGCATCACCTGGTACGAAGGCGGATTAATGCCGCCGCGTCCGGCGGAACTGGAAGCCGGACGGAGTCTCGGCGACCATGGAATTCTCTTCATCGGCACCAAAGGCGCCATCCTGGGAGGCGGTTGGTCGAGATCCCCGCGTATTATCCCTGAAACCAGGATGCGGGCTTACAAAAAACCTCCGAAGAGCCTGCCCCGCGTTAAGGGACATCATCGCGACTGGCTTAATGCGTGTAAAGGCAAAGGGCGAGCCAGCACTCACTTTGGCTATTCCGGTCCTCTGACCGAATTCGTGCTCATGGGCAACGCCGCCATTCGAGCCGGAAAGAAGCTCGATTTCGACTGGAAGAAGATGAACATTACAAACGTTCCCGATGCCGATACGCTCGTCAAGCCGAATTACCGGGAAGGTTGGACGATATAGGAATTTCCTTCGTAGATCTTTTCAGCGTAACACTCCGATCGTCAAGCAGTAGGCTGTGACCGGAAAGGAGCATATTTTGACTACGCAAAAGAAGCTATGTTCTGTATCCACCAATATGACAGTCATATTTCTGCTTGGCGTTATCGTTATGAGTGCCGGAGCGGCTTTTTCACAGCCATCGATCCTGTGGTATGACAATCCGGCGACGAAATGGACCGAAGCGCTGCCCCTGGGCAACGGACGCTTGGGCGCGATGGTTTTTGGCACAGTTCCGAAGGAACGCTTACAACTTAACGAGGAAAGTCTCTGGGCGGGAGAGCCGACGAATGCTTACCCGGATGGCTTTTATAAGAACTGGCGCCAATTGCAGAGGCTTGTGTTGGAAGGGAAGATAACTGAGGCCCGACAACTTGGATTGGACAAGCTGACCCAATCGCCGACATCGTTCAGATCTTATGAGCCTTTAGCGGATTTATGGATCGAAATAGATCACTCCTCTGAAATCGAGGATTATCGTCGTCAGCTCGATTTGCAGACCGGCATCAGCTCGGTTCAATACCGTGTGAATGGCGTCCGGATGAAACGTGAGACTCTGATATCCGCTGTGGACGATGTGGTGGCTGTCCGTCTCACGGCCTCGAAGCCAGGCATGATTCGTGCGAGAGTTTATCTAGCTCGCGAGAAGGATATGAACGTCATCTCCGTTGGAAACGACCGGCTGCACATGAACGGCCAGATCGTCGATATCGCCGCACCTGAGGGCTATGAAGATAATCCGGGAGGATCCGGGCCTGGCGGTGAACACATGAAATTCGCCGGACGGATACAGGTTCGTGCCGTTCGTGGAACTGTTCGTACCGAGGATTCAAATCTGATTATCGAAGATGCGGATGAGGCGATTATTCTGTTCACCGCGGCGACGGATTATAATCTCGACAAAATGAACTATGACCGCTCGATTGATCCGGGACGGCGGGCAGAAGCGATTCTGAACAAAGCCGCAGGAAAATCGTGGTACGATCTGATGCGAGACCATATCGCCGAGCATCGCGCCATGTTTAACCGTGTATCACTCGATCTGGGTGGTTTGGATCGAAATACCGTCCCAACCGACCAACGGCTCATAGCTTTGAAAGACGGCAAGGCGGATGCGGCTTTGATCGCGCTCTATTTCCAATACGGTCGTTACCTGCTGATGTCGAGCTCTCGCAGGCCCGGACGGTTGCCGGCGAATCTTCAGGGCCTCTGGAACGATCAAATGTGGGCGCCGTGGGAGGCCGATTATCATCTCAATATTAATTTGCAGATGAATTACTGGCCGGCCGATCCGATGAATTTATCGGAGACGCTCGAGCCGCTAACGGACTGGTTTACGAAACAGACAGAGAAGGGAAAGGTCTCGGCGTCTCGACTTTATCAGGCAGACGGCTGGGTCAGCTTCACGGCCACAAATCCCTTCGGCCGAACCACACCCAGCGGTTCCACAAAGGAATCCCAGTTTATGAACGGCGTCCTGGATCCGTTGGCCGGGGCCTGGATGGCCATGACGCTGTGGCGTCATTATGAGTTTTCGCAAGACAAAGTCTTTCTCCGAGATCGCGCCTATCCTACCCTTAAAGGCGCGGCCGAGTTCATTCTGGATTACCTCGTTGAGGACAAGGATGGCTATCTGGTAATCGTCCCTTCGACGTCACCAGAAAATGCTTACGTTCATCCTGAACTGAATAAATCGGTCCGAATCACACGAGGCTCGACATATCACATGTCGATTGTACGCGTGGTTTTTGAAGCAGTGATCGAAAGCTCGACGATTCTCGACACAGATAAAGAATTCAGGCAAAAGCTGGCCGATTGTCTCGGCAAACTGCCGCCATTCAAGATCTCGCGTCATGGCTCGATCCAGGAATGGATCGAGGATTATGAAGAGAGCGATCCGAAGCACCGTCATGTGTCCCATCTGGTCGGTTTGCACCCGTTTTCACTGATTGGAGACGCTGATCCCGCGTTGCTCGCTGCGGCGCGAAGGACGCTCGAGAGGCGGGGCTTTGGGGGCGATGTGGGCTGGAGCAATGCCTGGAAGATTTGCTTTTACGCCCGGCTGCATGACGGCGAACAGGCTCATTGGTATCTCCGTCGCCTTGTCGGTCGCAACGCGTTTGACAACCTGATGGATGCCTGCTGGCCGGGGAGGGTATTCCAGATCGACGGGAATTTCGGCGGAACCGCCGGCATCGCCGAGATGCTGCTCCAAAGCCATAACGGGCAGCTTCATCTGCTGCCGGCCCTACCGAAAACCTGGCCCGATGGACGTGTCACGGGCCTGCGAGCTCGAGGCGGGTATGAAGTGGACATCCATTGGAAAAACGGAAAACTTGAACGAGCCTTGATTGCATCGCTAACCGGCGGATCCATACGAATCCGGTATGGGGATGAAACGCACACAGTTAAGATCGCTAAAGATCAGGATCATACCTTCATTCCTTAATGATATTTATTCCCGGAATGGATTGCCGATTATGGTGGACAGACGTGAGTTT